>OLND01002827.1_pt1 | contig 14819 bp, 16 predicted proteins | sample 1672031 | NCBI WGS metagenome assembly OLND01 (sample SAMEA3136638, study PRJEB25190) | human gut metagenome | biome: human gut; feature: human-associated habitat; material: faeces | place: Austria | collected 2013
TCATTCACAAGCAAGTTAATATTTAATTTTGTCTAAATTTTGGGGTTCACTTCATATTCGTAAGATTTTTCTTAAAGTTATTCATTCGACGCCGTGCCTCTGTAGGGGTGTTGCCGCTGAATGTTTTTATTCTAGGGTTGCCGTTACTGTTGTAACCAATTTGCAGACGTGCAATCCATTTGCCTCTGGAATCTTTCGTTATACACCCTTCCGAATTTCCTCGTCTTTTCATTTTTTTGCCTCCTTTGTTTCAATATATACTATCAAATAATGTATAATCTAATTCACTTTCTTTCCGCTTCACGTTCTTGCCTTGCTAACCATTTTATTAATGATGATTTTTGTATCGTGTATCTTCCCAATAACTTGAACGCCGGGAATCCTTTTTTTCTCACAAGTCGGTACGCACCTGACCGACTGATTCCTAAGTAATCCATTAGATCTGAGATCTCCAATATCTCAGGCATTTCATTTAGATTTTTCATATTTAAAACCTCCAATTCTAATTCTTATCAAATAGTAAAAATAAAAATAATTTTTCATTTTTCGGTCTATAGGGGGTTTTTTACGTTCATCTAACCTTGGTCGATTTACAATATAACGTAACGTTTTTTGTAGAAATGTATCGAATTTATAATTACATCTACATACATTTTTATGTTTTATTTTACATTGAATGTTATTCTTTATATTGCTATAAATAGGATTTTCTTACTTTTTAAAAGCAACAAAAAAAGTATCGAATTCATTGATTCGATACTCCAATAATTTCTTTATATGTTATTTTAATACTCTATAAAATCTTCCGCTTTGCAACGTAATGCTCTTGATAAATTTATAACAATCAATACTTTTACAGAATTTACATCATTCTTTTTTGCTCATAATTTTTTATCAACCATAAATTTACACCCGAAATTTGTGACAGTTCAAATTAAGTAATTCCCATATTTTTACGTTATATTGCTAATGCAGTTTCAGTGTCAAATTCTGTCATTCATAGCGGCAGTAAATTTTGAAATATCCCCCTCATGAAATGTTGGATACATATTTATTTATCACCGTATCAACCGATATAGTTTTAAATGTATTTTTAAATAGTCTGCATGATTGCCATAATTTTTATTGTTTTATCATGAGTCTTCTCCAATGAGTCATTCAAAAATCAAAAAATGTATTGTTACCCCCCCAAGATACCCCCCAAGATACCCCACCGGATACCCCCCAAGATGATCATACAAATTACGGACTCGAAAAAGCACTATGTCATATCTCTAAGTGCATTCATACACCTATTTCTTGCTTCTCAGGAATATTTGTAACTGTTTGAATGTTCTATTTCACGCCATTTTTCATATGCTTTTACATCTATGTACCATTTATGACCTTGCTTATATGCAGGAAAATTTTTCGAATGAATCCATCTAATTACGGTATGTTCCGGAATACCATACATTTTACGAAAAGTCTTTAGGTCTACCTGTCTTACTTCCAACATTTCATTCACTCACTTTCTTTTGATTACGTTTTAATTGCATATAATATGCATCTTTTATCATATAAATTTTAGTTTAATTTTAAACATTTTCATACTATCATGCCATTGGCACCATGTCAATACTTTTGTTCAATTCACTTTAACTGTCTTTATTGACTTTTTATTTTCTTTATGATACCATAATTATGTGGTAATAAATATACCACTTCAGATAAACTGCAACAAACACTCACCGATAGACTGATATTTAACCGTTATAGGATATAGTATGTTCTCTAAGTTCGAAGAAAGCGTCATCAAGAAAATTATATACAGTCAGACATGTTGAAAGTGAATAAATTTTACGTATTCGCTTTTTTGGATTGAACCCATCCATAAGAAGAAAATTTTAAGGAAGTGAAATAATTGACTGAATTAGAGCAAATTCACATTTTAAGCAAGTCAAGAAAAATACAAATTACAGAACACGCATTAAAACGAGCAAATGAGCGATCAATAGATATTCTTACTGATATACTTCCAGCATTAGAACTGTGTGAAATAATCGAAGAATATCCAAATGATTATCCTTATAAGAGTTTTCTTGTCTTAGGTACAACTCTTAAGGGAAAGCATATGCACATAGTTTGTGCCATAGGAGATGATGTACTTTGGATAATAACAGAGTATTTTCCGAATAATATAGAATGGGAAAATGATTTTAAAACAAGAAAGAAGGGTTTATAAATGAGATGCTTATTATGCAAATCAACTACTGAAATTAAATATACAAATTACATTGCTGACTTAGGGAATTGTATTATTGTTATTCACAATGTTCCTACTCAAGTATGTTCCCAATGCGGCGAGAAATCATATTCCTTTGATGTATCTGTTCGTATTCAAGAATTGATAAATCAAGTTAAAGACATCATATCCGGTATTGCCTAACTAAACTATTCAGAAACAGCTTAAAATTCTAACAATGCTTACCGCCTCTCTTATTTGTTTCTTTTATAATGAAAATTTTTTTAATTTTATTAATAGTTTCTTTTATAAAAGAAACTATTGATAAATATCATGGCAAAATACAAATTGTTATAGATGATAATTAGAATTAACGAAATTGTTAATCAAACTTTATTAATCTATAACACGCTCATTATTTACCTTAGAGTGCGGTCCACTATTGAATTGCAAATTTAGCTTACTTCACGAGAAAGGAGAACTGGTTAATCCTATGCACATTCAGAAATCTGGGTTCCTGAAAGATGCTTAGGATAACTATGATGATTTACAGTACGAATTATAAGAAGCTCAGCAGCTGACGTCAAATGCATTGCTATCTGAGCTTCTTATCATTTAAATCAAGGTTGTGAAAGTTTCTCCCTCTATCTCACTTAGAGATGATTACTCGAAATATTAACTTGTAGATTTTTCAACGCTCTATATTTCTATGTACATATTTTGAAGTAATTTTTTAAATTCTTCTAAATCATATTGATTTAGAATTTTATTTGTCCTATGAGAAGAATAATCGACTATGTTAACATTCTTCATGTCATCATATTTTCCTATTTCTTCTGTTTTTAATGTGGTTGTTAAAATACATTGATTTCTTAATTCGCCAAACAATTCTAACACACGTTTTTCTTTATCTGTAGAAAGATCTTCAGCTCTAAAAGAATCCATTATAATTGGACAATCATGATCTGTCATTTCAACAGAAGCCAACAATTTTGAAACATAGAATACAGTTTCTTCACTACCAGAAACAACTGTGCCTCGTTTTGTGAAAATATCCTCGTATTCCTTTTCGCTTTCTATATCTATTTGCTTCTTTTTCTCATTCATTAAAGACATAAAACGACCATAGAATTTTTCTCTTTCCTCTTTTGCTTCATCCGAAAAGCTTTTTCCAACTTTGAGAGTACATTCATATTGTTCGAGTTCTTTGTCAATATCGTCTATTGTTTGTTCAATATCAGCAACACTCTTGTATCCCATTTTATATGCAACAATATTTTCTATGGTTATATCCTCATTATCCATCAAAGAGTTGAGTTCCTCTTGTTGCTTTTGTATTTCAAAATCAAGCTTTTTTATTTCTTCTGTAAAATCAGAAATCTTCTCATTTATAGATTCTATTATTTGCTTTCTCATCAACGGTGTCGAAATATCAAAGGAATATTTAGATTTACTTGTTCCTTTATAAGCTATATGGTTAGAATCACAATCCATACAACGTAATTCACCCACTTTAATATTCCTATTCAATGAATTAAGTTCTTTTAATGTTCCATTCCATAATGATTTTTCGGCAGCTAAGCGATTCCTTTTTTTCTTAATTTCGGTAATCAAATCCGTTATAGAGTCCATTTCATCAACACGTTTATCAAACGCATCTCTATCTTTAATTTTGCTCAAATACTCTGGTGCAACCGCAACTGTCTTATAAAAATCAGACAAGTTTAATTGTTCTTTTCTTCGAGCCTTCAACTTTTTAATTTTATCTTTAATCTTTATTATTTCTTTAGGCGTAATCTCTGATGAAAAATCACCGGAATATGAGAGCAACATATTTCTAAAGTCATCTTTATGGTAAAATCCACTATTAAAAATAGTCGATGTATCTTTGCCATCTTGACCCACAAAGAATAATTGAACAAACAGCTCCATATCAACAATTCTTTTTTCACCCTGAAATGGAATCATAGGCAACTGAAAAATATTGTTATTCCAAAATCTTTTCAACTCTGACATTCCTTCAAAAATTCCTAGTTTATCAGAGTATTTTAGAACATATTCATCTCCAGATCTCACAATAATATATATTTCACTATTATGTTCAAATTCAAGATAATAAACAAAATCTTTGTAATTGAATGAATCTGGAAAAATAGGCTTATTTCCAAGTGCATAAAGCATAGATTGAATAATAATAGTTTTACCTTTATTATTATCATTACTCAGTAATATATTTAGCCCTTCTGAAAAAGTATCTTCAATAAAGGCTTCTTCACTATTACCAACAGCCACTTTTCGTATAATCATTTTGATACCCCCTCCTTAATTTTGGCAATAAAATATTTTAATGAAAATGCATCAAAATCCGTACACGCATCTAACACTTCATCCGGAATTGAATCAACAATATAATTGATATTTTTATCAGGATTCTGAATAATTGATGTATAAACACTATCAAATAATGCCCAATAAGCTTGTGCAAGTGAATTGTTAAATAATGCTCTGCACATTGCACTTTGACATTGCTCTAGTAGCATTTTTCTTCTTTCCTCCGGATATTTCAAGTACACCTCCATAAAAGGTTCAGGTATACCTTTTGAAAGAGGATCGGTATTTAGAATTCTTTGCAGAACTAACAATCTTATTTCGTGCGTTTTTAATTCCCTGCCATATGAAAGAACTTCATCAATCCTTTCTATGGTTACGCCCTCTACATTTGTATTTTTCAATTCTGATTGTTTATTTCTAATCTCATTAAAAATACTTATTAACTCAGAATCAGGTGGAATGATTGATGGATGATTTTTTATAATCTCTTTAATATAATCTTGTGGTGACTTATCATCAACAACAAACCAAACTACTTTTAAAAAATTATCAATATTTTTATCTGTGATATAAGAATTGTCGATATATTCTTTTTTATTACTTTCTTCTACAAGTCCTTCTCTGACACTGATTAAAGCCTTTTCTTTAACATTAGTTACATCAAAAAGATTTTGTGAAGAATCTATCCTAAAGGTGTCAGGAACTCCTCCCATAAAGATTACATAATCAACAAACGTAAATTCACTCAAATAGTTTTTAAAAAGTGTAACTAATTCTCTGCCAATTCCTTTAGCACATGCTTTTTTACTTGCTTTAGATTGAACATCCCATAATTTTCTACCCATTCTATCCATGCCTGTAACATCATTAAAAAAGTCCACCACAAAATAATTCATTTCAGAACTATCTTCACGGAAGTTCATAAGATAAAGCATAGCTTTAGTTTCCGCATCTGCACCGGATTTTCTTAATTTTTCTGATGAGCAAACCGTATATGACATTATCTCATCCCTCCAATTCCACTAATTTACCTTGCACTGCACCTGTTAATTTTTATCAGGTACATATAATGAGCAAATATAGTTTTATCATTACGCATCAAACCATTTCAGCATTTCTAAAAAACGCTATTATAACAAGTTCCGCATCAATCAAATTTACATAACTTAATCTTTTGAGTTTTTTCATTTCCATTCCATATATTATAGTATAGTCCTATATTTAATCATACATCACCTTAATAAATCAGCCAATGTACATTCACCATTTCTAATGTTTGACACTCGTTTATATTCTATAATAGCCGAAACAAGCACACTCGCATCAGCAAAATACTCTTTTAAAAATTCTGTACTTTTTACATTTTTATATTTCAATTCAGTCTTACAAAATTCACTTGGCTTTTTATTAGACTTTTTATACTCTGCATATTTACCCTCATTTAAGATAATAAGCATTTCAATTTCAGGTGCAGTTATTACATTTATAACATCAATTTTAGGAGCATATGCTTTACTTAATTTAAATTTTTCTCGACGTGAATCAAGTATTCTTAGCACTGTTATTTTTTCGTCAAAGCCCTTTCTCAAGTAACGTTCTTCGAATTTTTTCGCACTCCTACACCGAATAACCTCACCTTCAATCATATCATCATATGTGAAAATCAATTTGTTAGCATCAAGTAAGCATTCTATGATAGCCTGCTCTGCAGCGCCCTCACAAATACAAGCGATATATTTTGAAAGTTTCATCACACTTCCTCCTTGTGGAATTGTATAAGACTCTTTTTTAGTTTTATATAAGAATCATACATAGGAGTTGTGCCCTCTAAAAATCCGCTCTGATATGCATCACTCTTTTTGATGTCATTTCGCTTTAAGACAGTTGCAAGATTTTCAGCATTGATACCGTTCCTATTTCGCACAATATAAATATTGTCATTGCGTTCAAATTCATCAAGCAATTCTGCATAATGTGTTGAAAATATAATCATAGCACCATTAGGATTAACTCTTTTATCCATATAAAAACGTATAAGTGTGGAAACAATCTCATGATTAAAGTGATTTTCTATCTCATCTACAATTAAATAACCACCTTTTTCAAATGTCCTAAGCGCATTAAGGAATGTATTTATTCCCTTGATAGTACCCGATGATAGATAACGATTAAGCTCAGACGTTTTGTTCAAAATTATTTCTTCCTCATTTTTGAATTTCAGTTGAATATCACAGTCCTTGCCCTTTTTCGTAATATTCAGATATTCAACACTTGGGTCGAAGAAAGCAATTAGTTCCGGTGGACAATTTTCTAATATGCTCAATTCATTAACATTAGTATATTGGAGCATATCAACCAATATTAGTTGATCTTTATTTTTCTTGTTGAATGCCACAGTAATACTGACATCATCAAGCAAAAACATTTCATCATTATTTCTGGCTATATCAATATCGCAATCATCAAAATTAAATATATCTGCTTTACTTTTGACTTTTTTACATGGTTTGGATTTTAAGTATTCATCTTTAATAATCAGTTTTCCATTTTTTCTTACAACAACGGTATGAAGTTGGTTGATAGTTTTATTCTCCGAATAAAAGTAAACATCAAAAATCACTTCTTCCTTATGTCCCAATCCGTCTAATATTTCAGAATAAGAAATATTATTTATAGATTCATTATTAAGCATTCTGCATACAAATGTTATTAATTTCAATATGGTTGTTTTACCTGAAGCATTGATACCTATAAAAGAAATAACATTGTTCTGATAAAAGCATTGTGAACCATTAGAAAATAAGCAATTCATTTTATCTGCATTATCCGAAGAAACTCTTTGTTGTGCTAAAAAGTCTATCTCACATTTCCCCTTAAACAAAGGCAAACCTAATGCCGATATTTTCAGCAGTTTCATATTCCCGACCTCCATATTAACACGTTATCTGTTTTTACTATATAAATTATACCACAAAAAGCGGCTAAAATCAAGATTAAAAACAGAAAATCTGTTTTTAATCTTGATTTTAATGGTCATTATATTAATTTTAATTCATCATTATATAATATATCATATTTTTATACTAAACATAACTATCTTCTCTAATCATATAAGAAGAAAGCAAATAAAGATATATACTTATCCCGTTGATAGTATTCTAAAAGATTATAAATGCGATGTTTTTTGAATAAACAAACGCATAAAATAGCGTTTTCAAAAATTGTAATACAAACTGTAATACGCATCAATTAACTTGTCTGAAAACGTAGTATTCATGCGGGTTACAGAGGATTTTATCAGTGGTCTCCAAAACCGCGTGCCCAAGGTTCGAGTCCTTGTACCCCTGCCAAATAAAAAAGTGTTGAAAACCTAAGGTTTTCAACACTTTTTTATTTATATTTTTTGTTTTTCAACACTTTTTCCGAAAAACATTCAAGGTTTGATAAGAGTGATTCACTGTTACACAAACTATTTCAATCATATCGCATCAACATCATCACTCCAACACAAATTACAACATTTTCACAAGCGAATCCATTCGAGCCATAAACAAAATATAGCGGTAATATACATGTAATATACAGTCTCAAAATATAATAAGCAGTAAAAAAACCGCTTAAACATACGTTTAAGCGGTTTCACTTGGTGAGCCATCGGAGATTCGAACCCCGGACAACTTGATTAAAAGTCAAGTGCTCTGCCGACTGAGCTAATGGCCCTGGCAGGGATAGCAGGACTCGAACCTACGCATGCCAGAATCAAAATCTGGTGCCTTACCGACTTGGCTATATCCCTGTATATTAAAATTAAAATGGGGTGGGTAGTGGGATTCGAACCCACGACATTCAGTGCCACAAACTGACGCTCTAACCAGCTGAACTATACCCACCATATGATGGCGGTAGTTATCTACGCACACTAAACTCTTTTTGAATTCCAAAAAGAAATTGGCGTGTCTGGAGGGATTCGAACCCCCGGCCCATTGCTTAGAAGGCAATTGCTCTATCCAACTGAGCTACAGACACATATATTGGAGCGGGTGATGGGAATCGAACCCACGCGACCAGCTTGGAAGGCTGGAATTCTACCATTGAACTACACCCGCATAATTCAATCTGTCTTTCAGTGAGTTCTCTACTCACCAACTGACTTGATTAATTATAACAGACCAAAAAGCATTTGTCAATACTTTTTTCAAAAAAATTTGTCATTTTTATGTACCGGGACAGATTTCTCTATCCCGACACATTTTTACTGATTTTATGCACATAATCAGTCATTTTCGCCACATCATTTTTTGAATTAAAAACTCCGAACGAAGCTCTGACCGCTCCCCTATCCGATGTACCTATCGCTCTGTGTGCGAGCGGTGCACAATGATAACCCGCTCTTACCGCCGCTTTGCCCTTAAGCATTTCAAAAACTTCTTCGCTTCCGAGATTTGCCACATTAAACGCGACAGTCGCAACACTGTTATCATTCCCGTATACCGTAACATTATCCATATTCATCAAATTTTCTTTAAATTTTTCGGAAAGCATTTTTTCATACTTACCGATTACATCAACGCCGTATTTCATAACATACTTAACCCCTGCCCCCAAAGCCTTAATTGCAGGTGTATTCATCGTACCGCTGTGGAACTTATCGGGCATAAATTCCGGCTGGGAAACGCTCTCCGAATTACTTCCCGTTCCGCCCGTCACAAGCGGTGCAAGTTCTTCCGGACTTTTCACATACAATCCGCCTGTTCCAAGCGGTCCCATAAGACCTTTATGTCCCGGAAAAGCTATCATATCCGCATTCATTTTTTCCGCATCAATATTTATGCTCCCTGCCGTTTGTGCAACGTCCAGCAAAAACGGTATTTTATGCTTTTTCGCTATTCTTCCTATCGCATACACCGGCTGAATTGTTCCGCACACGTTTGACGCATGGGTACAGACAATCAGCTTTGTATCTTTCCTCACAGCCTTTTCAACATCTTCCGCGTGTACATATCCGCTCTTATCTGCTTTTACAACGGTGTAATTACCGGGCAAACAAGCAGGTCTTAAAACGCTGTTATGATCCATCTCCGTAACGACAATATGTCCTCCGTTTGACATTGTGCCGAGAATGGCAGTGTTCAGAGCATACGTCGCATTTTGCGTAAAAACAATATTTTCGGCTTTTTTTATATTAAAAAGCTGTGCAATCAAATCTTGTGTATCTACAATAGCACGCACTGCGTCCATACTCATCTTATGTCCTCCCCGTCCTGCGTTTCCGCCCGAAAACAAGGTACTCTTAAAAAGCGTCGCATACACCGACAAAGGCTTTTTCAAAGTCGTTGCCGCGTTATCAAGATACAACATCATAAACACGCTCCCCGTTTACTGTTCTTTCTATATAAATCCGTCTAATCGGAATTTCATTATCGCCGGCTATCTTTCTGATTTCATTAAGTGCACGGTCATCAACACGCACGGAATAGGAACAGCCACCTTGATTTAAAGCGGACGGCGTATGCACAACATATGCCGGAAAGCCGATAATTTTTTCTGCAGCTTTTTTAAGTCTTGTCGCAGTAGTGACCGATCCAACCAATATATACATAAATTTCACTCCCCTCAAATATTTTAAAAAGGCAAGCGAGAAATTCTTGCCTCCTTACTATATAATATTCAATCGACGATAGTTTGTGAGTAAACAAAAAAGACTGCCGACAATTTGTCGACAGCCTCGGACTTTAGACAAAACCATAATGGTTTTGTCTACTTTATTTTTGGGAGTTTGAGGTGCAACCTCATCGAAAATCATTTCTGGCGACATGCGCGGCAGAAATGGCTTAAAATCTAAAGTTTCGACTTTGGAGGAACTTTATGATTTTTTCAAAAAAATACTCAAAAATTACATCGCAGATGTGATTTTTGGAGCTGGTGACATTTTGTCACCAGGCTCACTTTATTAGTATACATCAAACACACTTCGCGGTTTATTGTGATACGACACACTAAGCACCAGTCCTATTGCAATCATATTCACAACAAGTGACGTACCGCCGTAGCTTACAAACGGCAACGGAATACCCGTAACAGGCATAAGTCCGATACACATACCGATATTTTCAAATGCGTGGAACAACATCATTGCACCGACACCGACACAAATATATCTTCCGAAAGCATTATCGGCTTTTTGAGCGGTTTTAAAGCATTTATAAATTATGAAGAACAGCACCGCCGTAACAAGCAATGCACCGATAAAACCAAATTCCTCACTTATTACACTGAATATAAAGTCGGTATATTTAGTAGGCAAATAACCCATTTGGTTTTGCGTTCCCTGCAAATATCCTTTACCCCAAAGCTGACCCGAACCGACCGCAATTTTAGATTGAATTACGTTATAGCCTCTGCCCCTTGGGTCAAGGTTTGGATTGAAAAACACCTGAATACGTTTCTGCTGATATTCCGAAAGTACATACTTATATATAAAAGGCAATGACGCGACACCTGCCACACCAATCGGCAATATATATTTATATGAAAGTTTTGCAACAAACATAAGACATATAAACATAAACAAAAATACCAACACACTGCCCATATCAGGCTGTAACAAAATCAAACCTACAAGCACGCCGATATGAAGCAACAATCCTAAAATCGTAAGCGGTTTATTTATATCGTCATGCACTTTGGATAAGTGACACGAAAAAGTTACTATAAAGCAAATTTTTGCGATTTCCGAAGGCTGAATACCGATTGCACCGAATCTGATCCAGCTCCTCGCACCCCAGTCGCCGCTGACACCAAACACCAATACCAAAAGCAGTATCGCGACGGCGAATATATAAATCGGTTTGACGAGATTTTTAAGCTGTTCGTAATCGAAAAAACACGTTACAAGCATTGCCGCACAACCTATAACCATTGCACCCGACTGCACTATTACATTCGTATTCGACTGCAATGTTCGCGTAGCCGAATAAATCATCACTATTCCAAACACCGACAAACAGATTGTCGCTATAAACAAAACCCAGTCAAACTCCATAAGTATGACGGATTTTTTTGAAACACTTTTTATTTTCAAAAATATCACTCCTATTATCCCAATTATTTATATTATATAACAATATTCGATTTTAAGCAATATTTTTAAAACTTTTTCGATTTTATTTTTAACAATAAAAAACGGCGATTAAAAATCGTTATTTAATCGTCATTTTCACGGTAAAGGAATATTTAATTTTTGCAATAATTCATTCGCACGGCGAATCTGTTTTTTACGATATTCCGCAATGTAATGCGTATCAGAACCGACGCTTACGGGAATTCCGCTTTCTTTGATTATCTGCTGTTTCTTTTCGTTGGTAAGAAAATCATAATAATATATGTAATTTCCCGAAGTATTCAGTTCCCAAAAAATATCGTTGTCACGTAAAATTTTTATTATATCAAGTCCGTATCTTTCACCGAGTTTGAAAATATCGGTATGTGCAAGACCTGCTTTGCATTTAAACAGCTTTCGCCATTCCAAAAATTCATAAAAATCTATTGCCCTTGTATCGTCAAGGCATTCAAAAAGTACATAATCAAAAATTTCCGTTGCACGCGGAAGCGATTCCGGCGGTGTCGGACGTGTACCGATTTCAAGACCGCAAAGAACTTTTATTTGATCGGCATATTTTATTTTACAATGCTGAATATATTCATAATATATAGGAAGATTTTCACCGATTGAGAATTGATGGTCGGTTATACCGATAACGTCAACACCGTGTCTGATTGCATTTTCGATTATTTCTTCGGGTGTGTTCGAGCCGTCATAGCTGAATTTTGTATGATTGTGTAAATCAACGGTATACATCGGAAAACCTCCTTTTTATCATTTGCATATATTATAACACACACTTATAAAAAATTCAATTATTATTAAAATTTAATTTATTTACAAACAATAATATTTATGATAAAATAACAATAATAAGGAAAGAATACGATGAGGAGTGATTAAAAATGGATTTTTTAGAATTGGCAAAAAACAGATTTTCGCTCAGAAAATTTTCTGATAAAAAAGTAGAGAAAGAAAAGATAGATTATATTCTTGCGGCAATGCAGGCAGCGCCTACCGCCGTAAATTTTCAGCCACAGAGAATACTTGTACTTACCGACGAAAAAGAACTTGAAAAGGTAAGCAAATGCACGAAATTTGCATTTAATCCGCCGCTTAATTTCCTTGTATGTTACGACAAAGAAACATCTTGGACGCGTGGAAATGACGGACACGATGAGGGTGAAATCGACGCGGCTATCGTTGCAACGCATATGATGTTGGCGGCAAAAAGCGTAGGGCTCGGAACGACTTGGGTAGGCTCATTTAATCCGAAGGACGTAAAAGAGCAATTCAATTTGCCTGAAAATTATGTTCCCGTTGCATTTTTACCGACAGGTTATACGTCAGACGACGCAGAGCCTGCGGCGGCTCATACAAGCAGAAAAGATTTAAACGAAACTGTTTTCTACAACAGTTTTTCTCAAAAATAATAGGCAGAAAGGGGTATGTATTATGAAAATTTGTGTATTCGGAGCGTCAAGCAGCACAATAGATAAATCTTATGTCAGCCAAGTCGAAGAACTCGGACGTAAAATTGCTGACAGAGGTCACGGACTTGTTTACGGTGCAGGTGCATCCGGACTTATGGGTGCGGTTGCACGCGGTGTTTATGAAAAGAAAGGCGAAATTGTCGGTGTTGTACCGAATTTCTTTGATGATGAAGATATGGGTGTTGACGGACGTATTTTCCAAGACTGTACGGAACTTATCAGAACGGACACAATGCGTGAAAGAAAACGTATAATGGAAGAAAGAGCGGACGCTTTTGTTATTGTTCCCGGCGGAATAGGCACTTTTGAGGAATTTTTTGAAGTGTTTACTCTAAAACAGCTTGAAAGACATAACAAAGCTATCGCCATACTTAACGTAAACGGATATTACAACGCAATGATTGATATGCTTGAAGTTGCGGTCAAGGAAAAGTTTTTGAGAGCCGGCTGTAAACTTCTTTACAAAGTTTTCGATGACGTGGACGAAACACTTGACTACATTGAGTCATACAAAGCACCGAAAATTAACGTATTTGAAATGAAAGACGTAAAAAAATAATCTAAAAAACACCGACACATCGGTGTTTTTTTGTCGATTTATAAAAAAAATATCTAAACAATGATATATTTTTCACAAATTATAAAAAAATTGAATAAATAATATAGACATTTCGTTTATTTATGGTATAATTAATATACAGACATATGGCGGCAGACGCCGTCGCTACTATTTTTATAACTTTAGGAGGAGAATCCAATGGCAAAAAAGTATTGTTACCTTTTTACAGAGGGTAATGCAACTATGAGAGAGTTGCTTGGCGGTAAAGGTGCTAACCTTGCTGAAATGACAAATATCGGTCTTCCGGTACCGCAGGGTTTCACAATTACAACTGAGGCTTGTACTCAATATTACGAAGACGGTCGTACAATCAATCCTGATATTATGGCTGAAATCAACGAGTACATCGGCAAGATGGAAGAAATCACAGGTAAGAAGTTCGGCGATAAGGAAAACCCACTTCTTGTTTCTGTTCGTAGTGGTGCAAGAGCATCAATGCCGGGTATGATGGATACAATCTTGAACCTTGGTCTTAACGAAGACGTTGTTGAAGTTATCGCTAAGAAGTCAGGTAACGCAAGATGGGCTTGGGACTGTTACAGAAGATTTATTCAGATGTATTCAGACGTAGTTATGGAAGTCGGTAAGAAGTATTTTGAAGAACTTATCGACAAGATGAAAGAAGAAAAGGGAGTTACTTTTGACGTTGAGCTTACAGCTGACGACCTAAAGGAACTTGCATCACAATTTAAGGCTGAATATAAGGAAAAGATTGGCGAAGACTTCCCATCAGATCCTAAAGAACAGCTTATGGGTGCCGTTAAAGCCGTATTCCGTTCATGGGATAACCCAAGAGCTAACGTATACCGTCGTGATAACGATATTCCTTATTCATGGGGTACAGCCGTAAACGTACAGTCAATGGCATTCGGTAACATGGGTGATGACTGCGGTACAGGTGTTGCATTTACTCGTGACCCTGCTACAGGTGAAAAGAAGCTTATGGGTGAATTCCTTATAAATGCTCAAGGTGAAGACGTTGTTGCCGGCGTTCGTACACCAATGCCAATCGCAAAGATGGAAGAAGAATTCCCTGAGGCATTTGCTCAG
>OLND01002828.1_pt1 | contig 14814 bp, 23 predicted proteins | sample 1672031 | NCBI WGS metagenome assembly OLND01 (sample SAMEA3136638, study PRJEB25190) | human gut metagenome | biome: human gut; feature: human-associated habitat; material: faeces | place: Austria | collected 2013
CTTCTTATGAAAGAAGCGTTTTATTATTATGATCTGGAAATCCCATCAGTTCGCTGTGGAGATTATGTGGAAATCCACGGAATTCTAAATAATTGTTACTGCTTGCTTTTAAATGGAATGATTAGGATTTATTTGCAAAAGCCATTTTTTACGAAACAGAAGGTTTTCGTTTTATTAAAAAAGGAGAGAATTGATGAAACGGAAAGAACTAGAAGAAATTCAAGCTTTGGAAAGAAAAATCGAAGGGTTAACCACATGTATTAACCTGATTGATGGAGAAGACACGTGGATTGAAATATGTCGTTATCAACATCAAATACCTGTAAGTAGGGCATTTCCTGACCAAGCCGATTTCAAGGAAGCGGTTAAGAAAGTATTTGAATCAAAAATTGAGTTTGCTAAAAAAAGAATCGATGAAATCGAGAAAAGTTCAGATGAAAAGCCTTCCGTAATTTATATGACTGTTCATGAAGACAATACGCAATCCAATTCATCTTTAAAAGATGAGGATAAACGATACGTTCCGAAGTCATCATTCTGGATTTTGACAATCTCGGTATCAATCTTGTGGATTCTCGTGGGTTGCTTGTTTATTTGCACAATCAAATAAAAGAGTGAGGTGAGTAGATGGAATTTAAAAGTCCTGCTGAGGAGCAACAGTATTTATTTAAAGTGGAGTTACCTAATTTGATCGCACGAATACTCTTACTAAGTACATTTCAGAAGAGAAACAAAGAGCGAATTCTCCGTGATTCTGAAGCATTAAAAAAGGCTTCAATGGATTGGATTGAAGCCTGCAAGAGTTCACTTGTTAAAGTAAGCTGTGATCGAAGCACTGATGACATTGATAGCGATCTTTTGCAAAGTGCTTAGTGAATCTGCGCCAACTTCCGCGGCAACTTTCTTTACTTTATCCCAAGTGTTGTTGTTTCGGATATTGTCAAGAAACTCATGGCCTTTCCAAGTCAATGATTTCACGAAAATATCAAGGTTCCCAGAAAGATCTTCATCCGTGATTATCGTAATGAAGTCAGCTTCACTTAGCCTTAACAAAGTATAAGCGACTTCGTCCGCCGTAACTTCTGGGATCGTTATCTTAGTGCTATCAAGCTCATCATTGAGCTCTAAACGATCCTCTAAGTATAAAAGGACTTCTCTAACGATATCATGATTCAATTTCACAGATAACCACCTCCTTTCTTGAAAATATTATATCAGGAAAGTTTACCAACACCGCTAGGAAGCGAGGTGAGAAAGTGACCCGTTTGGAAATACTCTCTCAGTATTATGTAACGCAAACAGACATCCAGAAGCTTCTGCAGATGTCCCATAAGAAGGCCAAGAAGATCTACGAGATGGTTAGTGAAATGGAGAATCAGGAACTGGGAGAGTTTCGAGCGCATGACAACAAGGTAGCACTGAAAAAAGTGCTGAGGTGCCTGAAAATCGACTACAACTTCCTAGTTCGGCAGTGCCAGCTGGAAGAACAAAAAAAGGAACCCTCGGCGAGCTTGGCGGCAACCGAGAGTTCAAGATGATTCTATCGCTATAGGATCATCTCTATTTTATCACAAGCTATCGAGCTTGTGAAGGAAGGAGAAATAAATGAATAAAGAACGCAGAAAATCTCTAAGAGAGATCCAAAGTAAATTGGAAAGTTTAGGTCAAGACTTAGAGGCTTTGAAAGATGAAGAAGAGGAGTATCGTGATAACATGCCAGAAAATCTCCAAGAGAGTGATCGGTACCAACGGGCAGATGAAGTTTGCGATCTGCTGCAGGAAGCACTAGAAAGCATGGATAATGCGTACCAGCAAATCGAGGAGGCCGTCGAATGCTGAAAGAAGAGTTTGAAACAATGATTAATCGGCAGGTATCTGTCGATCAGTATAATCTGGTAAATCACGTTTATATGTATCATCCGGCAGATTTATCCAAGCAGAGCATCATAATTCTCTGGTGTTTAGGTGGTTTTGGAATATTTAAAGAGTTGACCTCTGCAGCAGATCACATGTGCGAGCTAGAAATACATATTAATACTTTAAAGCGTCAGCTTAAAGATGCAGAAACTGAGTTAAAGTCCATTAAAGCGAGGTACAAGGGCGATGAGACGGCTTAAACGCCCGGTGCTGGTGATCCTCACAGCTGTGATCACCGCCGGCGTGACGCTCAACCTGCCGGCAGCTGATGCCGAGACACCAGTACGGCAGACGGTGACCGTGATCGATCTCTATCAGCCTGATACGCCGGCTTACACAGCCGACATGGACGTCAGCTGGCATGAGTGGCAACCGATCGCCAAGGCGGCCGGGGTTGTCCCGGTGGCGCTGCTGGAGCTGGCCGAGGAGTACAATATCAGCCCAGTCTACGCCGCGGCGGTGTTTGTACTTGAAACCGGCTGGGGATCATCGTCAGTCTGGCTGACCAAGCACAATCCCGCCGGGATCCGGTGCGGATCTAGGTACTGCAGATACAGCACAGCTGCAGATGGGCTTAGACGGATGTTTGAGATCATGGCCGACTACTACGGCAACGGCCTGACCACGGTAGCACAGCAGCGCTCGCTGTGGTCGGAGGCTGATGATACAGAAAAGATAGTCCAGCTCATGGAGCAGCTGGCTGAGTAGCTTATGGAGGCAATCATCAACGGCATCAACAGGATGGCGGGCAGCTATCATGCTCAAGATATCTTCCAGGATTGGGTGCAGATGTCCGGGATCTCTATATCAAACCAGTTATTTTTCGATCAACGACTGGAAGAGCAGTATCTGACACTTGCAAAAAAATACAACGATGAGCAGTTAAAAGAAATGTGCCGATGGACCGCAAGGCTTGTAGAGCTGTTTGAGAATGATATCAATGATTATCTCGGCAGCATCTACATGATGTTAAATGCCGGGAATTCGAGGACAGGTCAATTTTTCACACCATTTCATGTGTGTGTGCTGATGGCCAAGGCGGTACTTACTGGATATAGCGGCGAAAAGATCACAGCCAATGAGCCCAGTGTCGGCGGCGGGGCCAATTTTCTGGCGGTAGCCAAGGAGATCCAGCGTTTAGGTTACGATTATCAAAGTTTGCTTGACGTTGTCGCCCAGGATCTTGATTACAAATGCGTGTGGATGTCTTATCTACAGTTTAGCTTTGCGGGTATTAGTGCGATATGTGTGCAAGGCAATACCCTGCAAAATGAAATCAATTTTACCTTAGTCACGCCAATGTATTGCTTGAGAGGTGTGTCACCGTGAAAAATGATGTAATCAATTTAATCATTTTGAAGCTAAATGATAAAATTGAAAGCCGTGAAATCGAGCTTATAAAGAATACGCTAATCACCTGTCTTGAAGATTATGATCTGGTACCTAAAAAGAATGAAGTCGTACCGTATGGCTACGAAGACGAAAAGCTGATTCAGCTGTTCTTGGTAAGCAAAAAGATTGATGGATTGAGTGATCGATCCATTAAAGTGTATAGGCAGGAGTTAAATTCACATCTACACCTATACATTCAAAAAAAGATCACCGACATTACAACGGACGATCTGCGGATGCACTTCGCAAAGCGGATGATCGACAGTCCGAATTTGTCAAAAGCCACACTGAACGGCGAGCGTCGATATCTGTCCAGCTTCTTTACTTGGCTCGCAGATAACGGATATATTCCACGAAATCCAATGCGAGCAATCAAAAAAATGAAAGAGGACAAAAGGATCAAAAAGCCGTTTACGCAGGAGGAAATTGAACTCATGCGTGATGAGCTGAAGAATCGAGTTGAAAAGGCAAGAAATACACGAGATCGTTTTGTAGCGATAAGAATGCAAGCACTCTTTGAATTTATGCTGAGCACCGGTTGCCGCGTAAGTGAAGCTTCCGGAGCTAAGCTTAAGGATTTAAACCTGACAAGCAACGAGATCCTCGTGTTCGGCAAAGGTGCAAAAGAACGAATCTGTTATCTAAACGAGATATCAATCATCCGCTTAAAGCAATGGCTTGAAGTGAGATCAGAAATGTCAGTAGACAGCGAGTATCTGTTCACCGGGTATCAGAATTCATACAATACCGGAACGATACTCGGCGCAGGTGGAATCGAAAGCTACTTCCGGCATTTAGGCGATCAACTCGGGATCAAGTGTCATCCGCATAAATTCAGACGCACCTGTGCGACGATGGCCTTGACCAAAGGAATGCCAATCGAAGAAGTGCAACAGATGCTTGGACACAATGAGATCAACACAACGATGATCTATGCCCAGGTATCACAGGAAAATGTTAAACATAGCCACAGAAAATATATGTAAAGGAGAGAGTATGGAAACAGTAAAAATAAATCAGCTTGAAATCGAAAACGTAAAGCGGGTCAAAGCAGTTAAGATCGAGCCTACAGCCAACGGTCTGACCGTCATCGGCGGCCGCAACAGCCAGGGTAAGACCTCAGTCCTCGACAGCATCGCCTGGGCGCTGGGCGGTGATCGCTACAAGCCATCTCAGGCTCAGCGGGATGGCTCTGTCCTGCCGCCGCAGCTGCACGTCGAGCTGTCCAACGGCCTGATCGTGGAGCGTAAAGGTAAAAACAGCGATCTTAAGGTCATCGACCCAAGCGGCCGAAAAGGCGGTCAGCAGCTGCTTAATCAATTTGTGGAGCAGCTGGCACTAGATCTGCCTAAGTTTATGAGCGCATCAGGCAAAGATAAAGCGCAGACACTGCTGCAGATCATCGGCGTGGGTGACCAGCTGGCTAAGTTGGAGATGGATGAGCAAAAGCTGTACCAGGAGCGGCTATACATCGGACGCACCGCAGATCAAAAGGAAAAGTACGCAAAAGAAATGGAAAGTTTTGAGGGCGTACCGAAGGAACCAGTCTCTGCGTCGGAGCTGATCCGCCAGCAGCAGGATATCCTGGCGCGGAACGGGGAAAATCAACGGAAGCGCGAGCGAGTATCTCAATATGAGTACCTGGTCAACACCAAAACCGAGGAGGTAGCCAGGCTGCAGCAACAGCTGCAGATCAAACAAGCAGAGCTGCAGCAGGCCCAAACTGACCTGCAGATCGCAAAGACCTCAGCGCTTGACCTGCGAGATGAATCTACCGAGGAACTGGAGCGGAACATCACGGAGATCGATGAGATTAACCGAAAAGTGCGCGCTAACTTGGATAAAGAGAAAGCCGAGGAAGACGCCAGGATCTACAAAAACCAGTATGATGCCCTGACTGTGCAGATCAATGATATCCGACAGGCAAAGCTGGATCTGCTTAAGGGAGCTGATCTGCCGCTGCCAGGTCTGTCGGTACAGGATGGCGAGCTGATTTACCAAGGGTTTAAGTGGGACAACATGTCCGGATCCGATCAGCTTAAGGTGGCCACGGCCATTGTCCGCAAGCTTAATCCTCAGTGCGGATTTGTCCTCTTGGACAAGTTGGAGCAGATGGATCTGCAGACGATGCAGGAATTCGGTGCCTGGCTGGAGTCCCAGGGATTGCAGGCGATCGCGACCCGGGTCAGCACTGGGGATGAGTGCTCGATCATCATCGAGGATGGCACGGTTGTTGGAAAGTCAGAGGCATCCGAAGCCCCGGCGCCGCGCTGGAAAGCAGGTGAATTCTAATGTTTGAAATTTCCACCGGTAAGATCCAGACCGCAATTAAAACTGTAATTTACGGCCCGGAAGGCATTGGTAAGTCTACCTTTGCCTCCCGGTTTCCGGATCCTCTGTTTATTGACACGGAGGGCTCCACAAAGTACATGGACGTTAAACGACTGCCGGCACCGTCCAGCTGGTCGATGCTGCTGCAAGAGGTCCAGTATGTTAAATCAACACCAGGGCTGTGCAAGACGTTGGTGATCGATACCGCAGACTGGGCTGAGCAGATGTGCATCAAACAGATCTGCGCTCAAAAAAACTGGGGTGGCATCGAGGACGCCGGCTGGGGCAAAGGTTATACATACCTTGCCGAGGAGTTTGGTAAGCTGCTTAATCTACTTGAGGACGTCGTAAGATCCGGGATCAACGTCGTCGTGACTGCTCACGCACAAATGCGCAAATTTGAGCAGCCGGATGAGCTGGGATCCTATGATAGATGGGAGCTCAAACTGCAGAAAAAGACAGCTCCGATGGTCAAAGAGTGGGCTGATATGGTGCTATTTGCCAACTACAAGACAATCGTTGTCAATGTCGACGGCCAAGGCGTAATCAAGGGCAAAAACAAAGCCCAGGGTGCAGGCCAACGTGTCATGTACACAACGCACCACAGCTGCTGGGACGCTAAAAACCGTCACGGCCTGCCGGATGAGTTGCCGTTCGATTTTGGCGCTATCGCTCATTTATTTGCAGAGCAAGCTGCAGTACAGCCGCCGATCCAGCAACCGGTCTTACAGACAAAACAGCAGCCAGTCCAGGCAACACCGCCGATCGCTCAGCCAACACCAGTCCCGCAGCCGCAGATGGATATCGCCGCGGGAGACGGTATCCAAGAGGGACAGCTGGTACAGCCCGATCCGCAATTTGATATCGACTATACCGGGATCCCACAATCGCTTGTCGACCTGATGAAAAAAGATAACATCATGCCGATGCAGATCCAGCGAGTGGTAGCGCAAAGACACTATTATCCAGTAGATACACCTATCAGGAATTATGATCCAGGATTTATTCAAGGATCCTTAGTAGGAGCCTGGGATCAAGTTGTAAATGCAGTTTTACACTTAGATGTACCATTTTGAGAAATATTGAGGAGGATAAGAAATGACACAGTATAACCCTTACACCCAGCAGACACAGTACGGACAGCCAGCACAACAGCCAACAACGCAGGATGGATACGAATTAGATTATGAAGGAGTAATCACGAAGGATTCCGAGTTTGTTTTAATCACACCCGGCGAATATGACTTTACAGTGGAGAGTTATAGTTACGGATACTACAACGGAGGTGAGAAAGTACCGCCATGCAAAAGGGTAGATGTGAATCTGATTATCGCTGCACCCGAAGGCAATGTCAAAGTGCAGAAGGGATTCTTCCTTCACAGTAAATTCGAGTGGGCTTTATCAGCGTTTTTCATGAGTTTGGGTATGAAGCGAAAAGGTGAACCATTAAAAATGAATTGGAAAGCAACGATCGGAGTGAAAGGCAGATGCAAGATCGGCCGGCGGTCAAGCAACGGTAGTGAGTATAATGACGTTAAAGAATTTATTCCGCGCCCAGACATGCTGTTGCCGGCAGCCCAAAGTCCATATACGCCAGGAGCATTTTAAAGGGTAAGTGATTATGGAGTTACGTCCATATCAATTAGAAGCCAAAACAGCCATATTTGAACAGTGGGACCAGGGGATAAAGAAAACGCTCCTGGTCCTTCCAACAGGCTGCGGTAAAACGATCGTCTTTGCCAAGGTCACTGAGGAGTGTGTCCGTCAGGGCAAGCGAGTGCTTATCATGGCACACCGCGGTGAGCTGCTGGATCAGGCAGCGGACAAGATCATGCAGGCAACCGGCTTGGGCAGCGCTGTGGAAAAGGCTGAAGAAACCTGCCTGGGTAGTTGGTTTAGGATTGTGGTCGGATCCGTGCAGAGCTTAACCCGACCGCAGCGCCTGGCAAAATTCAAACAAGATTATTTTGACACGATTATCATCGATGAGGCTCATCATTGCCTCTCTGACAGCTATCAGCGGGTACTTGAGCACTTTCCGGATGCTGAGGTGCTTGGGGTTACAGCAACTCCGGATCGCGGTGACATGCGTAATCTGGGGCAATACTTCGAGTCATTAGCATATGAGTACACGCTTCCGCAGGCAATCAAGAGCGGATACCTGGTTCCGATCAAAGCCATGACGATCCCCCTACAGCTGGATCTGACAGGTGTCGGGATACAATCTGGGGACTTTAAGGCAAGTGACTTGGGCACAGCATTGGATCCATATCTTTACCAGATCGCCGATGAGATGCTCAAATATTGCAAAGATCGTAAGACAGTCGCATTTTTACCACTCGTAAAAACCAGCCAGAAGTTTTGCGAGATCCTCACTCAAAAAGGGTTCCGGGCTGCTGAAGTCAACGGCGAGAGTGCTGATCGCGCACAGATCCTCGCTGATTATGATTCCGGCCGATACAACGTTTTATGCAACTCAATGCTTTTAACAGAGGGATGGGATTGCCCAACGGTGGATTGCATTATTGTGCTCCGACCGACCAAGGTGAGAAGTCTATACAGTCAGATGGTGGGCAGAGGCACGCGCCTCGCACCGGATAAGGCTGACTTGTTATTGCTGGACTTTCTTTGGCACACGGAGCGCCACGAGCTTTGTCATCCAGCTTCCCTAATCTGTGAAAGTGAAGAAGTTGCGAAGAAAATGACGGAAAACCTTGAAAAAGCTGCAGGATGCCCAGTGGATCTGGAAGAAGCAGAAGCTCAGGCATCATCAGATGTCGTTGCCGAGCGTGAGCAGGCGCTGGCAGATCAGCTGAAGCAGATGAGAGCGAGAAAGAGAAAACTTGTGGATCCGCTGCAATTTGAAATGAGTATCCAAGCTGAGGATTTAGCCAGCTATGCCCCAGCATTCGGATGGGAATGTGCACCGGCTACTGAGAAACAAAAAGCCTCATTAGAAAAATTTGGAATTAAGCCGGATGAGATTGATAACGCTGGCAAAGCTACGCTATTGCTTGATCGACTCCATAAACGACAAGAACTCGGACTTTCAACGCCAAAACAAATTAAGTTATTAGAGAATTACGGATTTAAAAATGTTGGATCGTGGCAGGTTGATGCTGCAAGTAATATGATCACTCGAATTAAAGCTTGTGGATGGCATGTTCCACGCGGCATCGATCCACAAAACTATATACCGGAGGTAATGAATGATGGATTTGAAGGAAATTTTGGAATATATTGATCCATCAGACTGCAACTACCAGGAGTGGGTTAACGTAGGCATGGCGCTTAAGCATGAGGGATACACCGCGGCAGATTGGGATACCTGGTCCGCTCGTGATGTTGGCAGATATCATGCCGGCGAATGCTTTAAAAAGTGGAATAGTTTTGAGGGATCGAGCAATCCAGTGACTGGCGGAACGATAGTACAGATGGCCCGGGATCGTGGCTGGTCTCCGGCGTCATCCGAACCAGGCTATCTCCTGGACTGGGACAGCGTTATCCAGCGGGATGATTATCTTGTTATCGACAAAGGCTGGCTTGAAGGCCGAGAAATCCAAGAGCCGGTCAATTGGGATCCGGTTAGGGATCTGACAACTTATCTCGAAACGCTGTTTGAACCAGATGACATTATCGGCTATGTTACACGTACCTTTGATGATGAAGGCACATTGAAGCCTACGAAGGGCGTTTGGACGCGGTCTGTTGGAAATTTACTTACTGATATAAAGAAGCATCACAGTATTGAAAATGCTTTAGGCGACTATAATCCGGCTGCTGGAGCATGGATCCGAATTAACCCTTTGGATGGTAAAGGTGTAAAAGACTTTAATGTAACAGATTTCAGGTATGCATTAGTTGAATCAGACAATATTGATGTGGAAAAACAGAATGCAATTATCCATGAGTTGGAGCTGCCAGTCGCTTGTCTTGTTTTCAGTGGTCGGAAAAGTATCCATGCCATCGTTAAGATCAACGCAGCAGATCATGCAGAGTATCGGAAACGGGTTGATTTCCTGTTCAAAGTCTGTGAGAAAAATGGACTTGCAGTAGATTTATCCAACAAAAATCCATCCCGACTGTCTCGGATGCCGGGTGTGATTCGAGCCGGGCGAAAACAATTTCTCATGGAAACCAACATCGGAAAATCAAATTGGGACGAATGGCGAGAATGGATCGAGGCGGTCAACGATGATCTGCCGGATCCGGAGCCGCTGGAAGCCGTCTGGGATAACTTGCCAGCACTGGCTGCACCACTGATCGATGGCGTGTTGCGTCAGGGGCATAAGATGCTGCTCGCTGGTCCGTCTAAAGCAGGAAAAAGTTTTTCCCTCATTGAGCTGTGTATTGCGATCGCAGAGGGAACTTCCTGGTTCGGGTGGCCTTGTACCCGCGGCCGTGTCTTATATGTCAACCTGGAGCTGGATCGTGCCAGCTGTTTGCATCGTTTTAAAGATGTTTACCAAGCGCTTGGGATTAAGCCGGAACACCTGCAGAATATCGATATCTGGAACCTCCGCGGCCGCTCCGTGCCGATGGACAAGTTGGCGCCGAAGCTGATCCGCAGAGCTGCAAAAAAGGACTACATCGCCATTGTGATTGACCCAATTTACAAGGTCATTACAGGCGATGAAAACAGCGCTGATCAGATGGCCAACTTTTGTAATCAATTTGATAAGGTCTGCACGGAGTTGGGGGTCGCAGTAATCTACTGCCATCATCACAGCAAAGGCAGCCAGGGCAGCAAGCGCAGCATGGACCGTGCGTCTGGATCTGGAGTCTTTGCCCGAGATCCTGATGCCTTGTTGGACCTCATTGAGCTAGACCTGCCAGAGAGCCTGCAGAAGCAACAGGATGACCAGATGGTCTGCCGGGTATGCAAAGACTACCTGCAGCGTGCCGGGCAGCTGTACAAGCTGTCCCAGGATGATCAGTGCAGCGCGTCGCGGATGACGCAGACCTGCAGAGAGACCTTTGACGATCGGGAGTATCAACGGCTATGCGATGAGATTAACGCCGCTAGAACGGCAATGCAAGGGCGCACGGCGTGGCGGATCGAGGGCACGCTCCGGGAGTTCCCTAAGTTTGCCCCCGTCAATCTTTGGTTTGATTATCCGGTGCATCATGTGGACAATATCGGAGTGTTGGCAGATGTTGAGCCGGACGGTGAGGTGCCGGCCTGGAAGAAGGCTCAGGAGAAGCGGAAGCCGCCAGGCGAGAAAAAAGCGGAAAGAAAAGCAGCCATCGAAACTGCATACAGCGCATGTACGATCGACGGTGATGTGACCGTCGAAGCTCTTGCGGAATATATGGGAACATCGGAAAAAACAGTCCGCAGAAAGTTAAAAGAACACGATAGTTTTGTAATTGAAAACGGTGTCGTAAAGCAGAGGGACAAGGGACAAAATTAGAAATTGTCCCTGTCTCAGTGAGGGACAAAAGGGACAAATTACGTTTTTGTCCCTGTCCCTGAAAAATTTGAGGGACAGACAAATACATGTTTTTGTCTGTCTGTCCCTAGGGACAAAAATCGGGACAAAATATATTACTTCGTAATATATTAGTGTCCCTGTCCCTGACGGGTCAGTAAGGGGTACAGGAACAAGGGGCGTGTGACGTCCGCCCCCTTGTAACCCTGTCCCCTAACTCACTGACAAAAAATTTTGACCCCAAGAAGGAGAACTTGAAAATTATGAAAGTAAGTGAATTGATAGAAATTTTAGAAACCTGTAATCCAGATGCGAAAGTTGCATATGCCGAAAACTGCGACAGTTTGATGCCATACGATGAAGGCTTCTATATGGAAATTACAAATGTCATTGAGAGAAAAGCAAAAAAAGATAACCAAGAGGGCTGGGTGCATTTGTGGTAATCGAGTTTTTTTTGCCAATGGTCCCGCCGACGGTGACCGCCCAGGAGCACAAGGTTACAGTAGTCAACGGTAAGCCCCGGTTTTACGATCCCCCAGAGCTCAAGGTGGCGCGTAGCAAGCTGACTGGGTCGCTTGCCTATCACCGACCGGATACGCCGCTCAGCGGGCCTCTGAGGCTTGTGGTCAAGTGGTGCTTCCCAGCGAGCAGGCATTTGGATGGCCAGTACAAGCATACTCGGCCGGACACTGACAATCTGCAGAAGCTGCTCAAGGACTGCATGACGGCTTGCGGGTACTGGCATAACGATGCCCAGGTCGCGTCAGAGATTGCCGAGAAGTTCTGGGCGGATATCCCAGGGATTTACATACAAGTGGAGGAAATATCATGAGCAAGATATTAGACGATGCCTACAAGGCGCTTAACTGGATGGGGACCAACATGCGGCCAGTCTGCATTAACGACATGGACACAGGATACAAGATGGAGCTAGCGGTTAAAGCCGCTTTGGATGAGCTAAAGGCAAGGGAGAAAAAAGATGAAATGTAGCGAATGTAAACACTGCAAATTTATGGAGTCCAACGGAAGCCCTAACCGGTATTACTGCACACATCCCATAGCAGCTCAGCTCGTTTGTGCAGGGGCAAGGATGATCTGCAGAACTGAGCGGGGATCAAGGGAGATCACGGTCAAAACGGCACCAAAGTGGTGCCCACTTAAAGAAAAATGAAACAGGTTTTAAAATATCCTGGAGCTAAAACTAGGCTGGCGCCCTGGATCTGCTCATATATCCCCGATCACAAGGTATATCTGGAGCCATTTTTCGGATCTGGCGCGGTGTTTTTTAACAAAGTTCCATGTCGAGTAGAGACTATCAACGACCTTAACGAAGAGGTCTACAACTATTTCAAAGTGCTGAGAGATTGGCCTGATGAACTGATCCGGTTGATTGAGCTTACAACTTACGGTCGCGCAGAGTACGTTACTTGAACAGCGTCGTGCAATAGAGAGGATGAAATACTGATGGCGTCATCCGCATATACGATAAAGCAAGAACAATATGAAAAAAATATCAAACTTGTTTACGAGTATGAAAGCGAAAGAAATATGAATCATACGGAATTTGCCAGAATCTGCGGAATTAACTATAACACATTTGCGCAAATTGCTTCTGGACGGTTCAGCGGAACAATTTTTACATGGAGAAAGATAAAAGCCGCAACAAACTTAAAAATCGAATATGATCAAAAGATATGCGATTGCCTGCCGCCAAAACTGAGCAAAAATGAAATATTTTTGACGGATTATGTTATTCCCCATATCGTGAAATTTGGGAATGTGTATATGAATCCGATGAGAGTGAAACAGTTAGGAGGCAAGAAAAAAACAATAGATGTGATGAAAGCATACGGGCTTAATTGCCAATTTAGAAACGAAAGTGAAGGGAAGGGATTTACCTTGGAGGTAGTCAAATAATGAAAATTGAATTATACAATGATCACTTTGAAAACGCCAAACGATACCAGATCCCACGGGCGCAGTTGATCATTGCGGATATACCGTACAATATCGGGATCAACGCTTACGGAAGCCGTTCTGATTGGTATATTGGCGGCGACAACAAAAATGGCGAAAGTGATAAGGCGGGAAAGGAATTCTTTGACACGGACAAGGATTTCAAAATTTATAACTTTTTCCAGTTCGGCACGCGGCTTCTCAGGCCGGAGCCGAAGGAAAGAGGAAAAGCGCCGTGTATGATCATCTTCTGCAGTTGGCAACAACTGAACGAGATCACAGACTATGCCAAACAATTTGGATTTAATCATACACAGCCGCTGTTCTTCATAAAAAAATCATCGTCGCAGGTATTAAAAGCAAATATGCGTATCTGTGGCGCAACAGAAACAGCGCTTGTCCTGTATCGTGACAAACTGCCTAAATTTAATAACGGTGGGAATATGATTCTGGATTGGTTTGAGTGGGATAAGTCAGGAAAATACCCGAAGATTCACCCAACACAAAAGCCAGTTCCAGTGCTAAAACGACTGATTGAAATCTACACGGATCCAGGCGATGTTGTGATTGATCCGGTGGCCGGTAGCGGAAGCACATTAAGAGCTTGCGCCGAGCTGAATCGGAATTGCTATGGGTTTGAGATCAAGAAAGAGTTTTACAGAGCAGCTAAAGAAAAGATGTTGTCGGATGTGCCTGTATGCTTGAATTTGTGAGGGAAATGAAAAATGATCAAATTTAAGAAATCAGAAAAAATTGCAGCAAAAGATCGAACAGTCTTTTGCGGATGGGAAAAGAAAGCGATCCAGCCATCGACGGCAATGAAAAGAATTGCAGAGAACAATGGAATCGATCCGGAATTGATAAACATTGACGAATTTGAAGAAATGGCAGCCAGTCTTGGGTATTGGAGGACGAGATGAAAAAGAAACTGAATCTCATCAGCAAAACGACGAACATCCGGAGTCCTAAAAAGGGCCAGAGGAAAGGAAGGTAAAGATGATTAAATTAACAGAAATCGAGAAAAAGATTATTAACGATATTGCTGACCCTTTATATACCGCTGAGTTTGTTGAGGAGTGGATCAACCGTGACGATAATGTGATTATTAATCCATTTGCTGCTTTGCAAGCTATGGGAGCAAAAGGATACCATCAAGCCGTTAAACGTATGGCGGCGCTTAGGGGGTCAAAATGATCCCCGTGATACTTGCTACCGCCTTTGTGGCGGTCGTTCTGTTGATCGATCGGATCGGGGGTGATCGCTGATGAGCAAGATAGTATCATTTGACTTTGATGGCACCCTGGCGGTGACCAAGTGGCCGGAGATTATCCGGCCAATCTATCCGATCGTTGAGTATGCCAAGCAATGCAAGGCCGCAGGTGATCAGATCATCCTCAACACGATGCGTGAGGGCGATCGGTTACAAGAGGCTGTTGATTGGTGTCTGGCACAAGGTATTGAGTTTGACGCTGTCAACGATAATGTCCTTTGCATGCAGGAGCTTTATAAAAATAATCCGCGTAAAATTTTTGCCGACGAATACATCGATGATCGCAATCTGGTGTTTGCTGGTGTTGGCAATGGGAGCCGACGTAATCTGGATAAGTATGTCGCAGAACTTTGTATCACGGTGGCGAGGAGCAACTCTTGTTACTTTGACCGCGAATGCGAATCTTGTGAATTGAATGGACTTTGTTGTGATGAGGATAAGCTGCTGGCGTTTATGATGCAGCCAGCGGATGAGAGCAATCGACAAACAGAGTAGCCAATAGGAGGGATAGCGGTG
>OLND01002835.1_pt1 | contig 14793 bp, 10 predicted proteins | sample 1672031 | NCBI WGS metagenome assembly OLND01 (sample SAMEA3136638, study PRJEB25190) | human gut metagenome | biome: human gut; feature: human-associated habitat; material: faeces | place: Austria | collected 2013
ATAAAATTATATGGTTTATTTGAAGGCATCTGAATGACTGCATTAGCAGTACACATCATAAGGATGGTAAAAATAAAAAATATAATTTTGCAACTGAACATTTTTATGAGGAGACAAAAAATGGCGAGATTTATAAGTGTTGAAATAGATGCTTCCCAGCTGCGGGTGGCGGAAATTGAAGAAGTCGGAAGAAAAGAGCGAATACTTCAGTGCTTCAGTATCCCGATGCCTCAGGGAATGACAGAGGACGGAGAAGTGCGTGACACCAAAAACCTGGCAGAATTGCTTGTTCAGGGATTGGAAGCCCATGCTATTAAATCCAAAAAGATTTATTTTGTGGCGGGTTCTTCACGTATTGCCAGTCGCCGTATCCAGCTTCCGATGGTGAAAAAGAATCAGATACAGGAACTGATCCAGACAAACAGCAGTGAATATTTTCCTGTGGATATCAGCAAATATGTTTTATCTTATACGATTCTCGGCGAGATCAGTGAGAAAGCAGACAGCAGCGAAGGAACCAATCCTGATCGTAAGAATGCCCGAAATAAAGGCAATAAACAGTATGATCTGATGGTCTATGCAGCACCAAAGTCCATTTCTGCGGCTTATAATGAGCTGGCTGAGAATGCAGGACTGACGATACAGGGCATTGGTTATACTGGTGACAGCCTGTATCAGGCGGTTCGGGATATCTATGCCAAAGGCGTCCATTTGTTGGCGAAGATTGAGAAGAAGTATACCATGATCAGTATTATCAAAGATGGTGATCTGGCCCTGCAGCGAATGGTGAATTATGGCGTGGATATGGCCATTGATACAGTAATGCAGGAAACGGTTTTCGGTGAAATTGAGAATGAGTGGCAGGCCCTGGATGCACTGTATACGGGTAAATGTCTCAATACACAGCTTGATGCGGCACCCGTTGAGGGGATGCCGGAGCTTTCGGCTGCAAAAGCGGAAGTCACAGAGAGTTTTCGATATCTGATTGGAAATATATCCAGGATTATGGATTACTATATATCCCGAAATCCGGGAACTGTTTTTGACTCTGTGGCGTGCTGTGGTCTCGGTGCAGGCATTGAAGGTATTGCGGAATTGTTCAGCCATGAACTGGCCCAGCAGGTGCAGATCCTTCAAAATTTTGAAGGTGCAGACAGAGTCCGGGACGGCGAACAGCTTTATTTGTATGCAGCAGTAGCTGCACCTTCTGTATCAGGCCTTAACCTGATGGAAAAAGCAACGAAGAAGAAAAAACGTGAACAGGAGACGTTAAGCGGTGCCTTTGTGATCGCGGCTATCGGTATTGGTGCAGGTGTGCTGCTTTCAGCAGTGGGAATCGGCAGCCATGTTTATCAGAATCTGACAAAAGCCAGTCTGGAGAAACAGATTGCGGCAAAACAGGATATTCAGGATATCTATGACGCGTACAGCAGTGCAAAATCAAGAACAGCCAGTTATGAAGGCCTGTATGCTTATACAGATACACCGAATGAACAGCTTCGGGATTTCCTGGAAGAAATGGAACAGAAAATGCCGTCGGATCTGACCCTGGACAGCTTTACGTCGGATGGTACAGGGGTCAGCTTTGATCTGCATGTATCGAATAAGAATGAAGCAGCACAGGTACTGATTCAGATGCGAACCTTTGAAAGTCTGACATCTGTGACAACAAACAGTCTGGAAGAGGGCGAAAATGGTGAGGTTACAATGACCGTGACATGCACATATGCACAGCCGGCAGTCGTTGATAGTAATGCACAGTAAGGAGCGACAGAATGAATACAAAATTGTCAATGAGAGATAAAAAGTTATTATTGATTTTTCTGGGCATTGCTGTCTTTGCCCTTGGCTATTTTCTTGTTTTTCATCCGCAGATGGATAAGGCGGAAGCCCTTCGGGCTGAAAATGTGCCGTTAAGAGAGAAACTGAATGAGCTGAAAGAAATTGAAGAGAATAAAGATTTTTATGTATCTGAAACGGCAAAATATAATGATCAGGTGAATGCTTATCTTGCAATGTTTCCGGTTGATGTGAAAGAGGAAGACGCCATTTTACTTGGCAAAAGAATGGAAGATAAATTGGGGATATCTGCTGCAGGTATGGATTTTTCGGATATGCAGCTGGTTGCTTCCATGGACGGTTCTGCTTCGTACAGCAGTCAGGATGATCAGCAGACATTATCTGAACAGGCCAATGAGCCGACACAGGATCAGATCAATCAGATTGAGGGAACAATGGATCAGAGTGAGTCGGGACGGACAGATATCGACGTATCATCGGAGGATGTATCACTGTATCGTATGCAGAATACGATCACATTTAACTGTACATATGATGAACTGAAGAATATTGTTGATTTCCTTGCCTCAGAAAAGACGAGAATGACAATTGACAGTGTCAATGTAACATTTTCATCCTCCACAGGGGAACTTGGCGGAACCATCGTTGTCGATATGTATGCCATGACAGGTACAGGCCAGGAATACACGGAGCCGAATACCAGTCCTGTGAAATCCGGCAATAAGAACCTGTTTGGAACAGTTTCATCCAGTCAGAAGAAATCGGACAGTACAGAAGAACAGAAAGATGAATAAGGGGTAGAGGGGGATACAAAGACCCCTCTATCTGTGTTTTTCGGAAGAGTGTTTATGTATTGTAAAAACGGCAGGAGGCCGTTTCAGGGAGAGAAAAGCAGATGAAATTCACAAAAACAAAGATCAATAATGCAGGTATGTCACTGTTGGAATTGATTATTGCAGTCAGTATATTTGCGATTGCAGCAGTTATTTTTTTACAGGCCTTTGTTACATCCGGGCGGGTCAATAAAAAATCCGGACTTTATCTGGATGCATCCACAGCGGCACAGAATCTGATGGAAGAGATCAAAGCCAAAAGTTTTGAGGACGTTTCGATGGCATTCAACTATCCTATTGATCCTGTGACAAAAACCATCCGGCTTGGCTTTCTTTCAGATCAGGCGTCACATCTGGAAAATGGCAGTCTTGTTTTGAAGGAAACCTTGAAAGACGGTTCAAGTTATAAAGATGTGCGGTTGTATCGTGCATCGGATAAAGATACATCCGCAGTAACAGCCTCGGTTATCTCTACAGACAATGGCAAAACAGGAACGTTTAACCCAAGGACAAAGGGGAAAAATCAATCAAAATATTATTTCCAGATCAGTGGACTTGCAAGCGGGGATCATACATTTGATGCATTGGTAACCTTTGACGGCAGCAAGGATTCCGGCTATAAGAAACAGTCTGGAACGACTTCCGGAAATCAGAAAAATGATTATGAAGTACCGAATATTTCCAAGTTGGATACAGAGAGCAATGCCTTCTTGATCATGCCGCAGAATTGGGATGAGAACGCAATGAAAGCGATTGTTCAGGGACAAACTGAATATGCGAATAAAATATATCAGGTTTTTAATGCGACAGATGAGCATAAAACAATTCTTGATGCAGATGAAGTTTATCAGTATACAAAACGTACGCTGTATATTAAGGTGGAGGAAAGCGGCGGCACTGTGAAGGCTTCGGCAAAATATACATTAAATGCCTATAATTACTCAAAAAAAGGCGGAAAAAAATATGAAAGCATGAGTATATGCCCATGTAATGGAACCGGAAAAACAAATGGAACAGACCCATGCTTTTGTACATATGAGAGCGCCTATGTACCGTTTTACAGTTCAGAGACCGGAACGGAATTGAAGAATCTGTTTGTGTTCTACTATCCGAACTATAATTCAACAAGTACGGTGCATCCGTTAGATGAAATTGTTTTTGAAAACACATCCAACTACCCTGTTCAGCTTTATGTGACCAAACAGCGCCCAGACAGCCAGAATGCAGGTGTTTCTCTTCCAACGACAACGCAGGAACAGAAATACAGGATGTCTTTGACGGTGGAAGAAAATCCGGCGGCATTGGGGCAGATTAACTGGAATACGAATCCGAGTCTCTACAGAGCACAGACAGTGCTTCGTACGAATCTGGATCAGGACATCAGCACAGACAGCGCTTCGGACAGAACAAGTGTCAACCAGATGAAGCTGGTCTATCAGGCGGTAGATGCCAATGGGCAGAAAGGCAGGAGTGTCAGCGGTAAGAGTGCCAGACAGGTGCTGGCTGTCAATGGATTGGATGATAAAGAAGCAGAAGACCGGATTTACACGGCAAAAGTGGAGATTTTTAAAGCAGGTGCTGCACAGAATGATTTTCCGGAAAGTGACAGGATTGTTGTATTAGAAGGAGCAAAGGAAAACTGACAGAGATGGAGAAGAAAATGAAAGACAATAAAGGATTTTCATTGGTTACAGTGATTATAGCTGTTGCATTTATTGGTATCCTCGGTATGCTGGTGCTTTATATTGCTCTTCAGAATTTTAATATGAAAACAGCAGGCATCAAAGGAAAAGACGGCTTTTATACAGCGGAACAGGCACTGGAAGAAATCCGTCTGGGACTTCAGCAGGATGTTGGTGCTTCAATGTCTGCTGCTTATATTGAAGTCATGGAGGATTATAATAAGAAAAGTGATTCAGCAGATACAGTGCTGGATGAACTGAGGCAAAAAGAATTTGAAGAGACATTTTTGGAGATGTTGACTGCCCGTGTCCGGGGATCTGAGAAAAATGGACAGTCAGAATTGCCGTTGAACCAGTATTCTATGGATTATCTGCGTGGTTATGTAGATCTGGATCAGATGGATGATTTTAATAAGTCAACAGAGACACTGATAGTCACAACGGCAGATGGAAGGACCCCGGTTATTGCTTCGGATGCAGAAAAGGGCCTATTACTAAAAAATCTTAAAGTGATTTATGTGGATGCAAAAGGGTATGCATCGATCATTGAAACAGATATTCGATTAGGTATTCCTAAAATACAATTTCCGACACCGTCTACACTGCCGGATCTGATGAATATGGTTGTGGTGGCGCAGGGAGGCATTGTCTGCAAGGCTTCTGAACGTGTCACGGCATCAGCAGCATTGACATCAATTACAGGCAGTATTTATGCTGGAAATTTGGAGAATTCCAATACTTCTGATTCCATGTCGACATCGATACAGATTGAAAAAAATGCAGCACTTTCAATTGCATCCGGAGATAAAATCGTAACATCCGGTGAAATTGCAGTTGATGAAAAGGGTACTTTTTCCACAAAAAGTGGTGTTATACTCTGGACACATGGCGTCCGCATGACAGAGGGAAATGTGACTTTGAGTGGGACGACCTATGTGGCAGATGATCTTACGGTGGAGAAAAATGCGAAAAGTAGCGATGGAAGTCAGGTTGTAATTGCAGGGGAATATTATGGTTTTGGTTCTCCGGATTCGGCGAAAGAGAGCAAAAATTATACTCAGACAGGACAGACAAAGGAGAATGATCTGCCGAGATTGTATGATACGCTTAGTGATGCGGATTTAAGCAGCGGTATTGTTATTAATGGCCGGAATACGACCATTGATTTGTCAGGCGTAAAGAAGTTTCTTCTGGCCGGACGCAATTATATCGCTGTATCTGGTGTTAAAGGATCGTCGGAGAACGCAAACAGTGATGTGATGCTGGGTGAGAGTTTGTCCGTTAAAGGTTCACAGTTGGCTTATCTGGTTCCTGCGGCACTCTTAAAGACAGGAAGCGAGGTAAGTGCCTCTAATCCGATGAATTATGATGATTATCGTGCAAGTGACCTGATGAAGAAAGATGATGATCAGCAGGTTGACTGGGATGAAACAGTATCCGCATGGGGTGGAAAAAGTCTTTCGGAAATCGGCGTAGATAAGTCGAAGCCAATCCAGACGGTTTTTTATAACGACAACGCCGGCGGCGGTTATGTCTATTTCTATCTGAATTTTACAGACAATGAAAAGGCCTCTGATTTTATGCAGACTTATGCGGCCAATAGTACGAATAAGCTGAATCAGGATCTGTCTTTCTATTTTGGTAAAAATTCGGGCATCACAGTTGCAGATCGTGACAGCTATGTGCGCTATGTGACAAACGGCAACATTCTGACTTATGATGGCAATGATGCAGAAGGTAGTCTGGAAGATGCAACGAATGCGGCTTCAGATGAAAAGCTGCAGCAGGAACAGGTAAATATGCAGAATACATGGTATGCACTGAATCGCAAGATGATTACAAGTGTGGATCTGCTGAATACTGGTGTCAAAGACAGTGAAGGCATCAGCCATGATGAGGCTTCCTATACACGCAGTGTTTTTGACAATCTGGTGAATGAAAAGCAGATGGTAGAGTTTTTGCAGAAAAAGAATAAAGATAAGCTTCAATATACGTTTACAGCCAGTGATGATGACGGCAGTCTTCAGGCGATTATGGTACATAATGGCGCAAGCAGCACTTATCAGACTTTAAACGGCAGTAAGACTGTTAAGGGAACCGGAAAGCCGCTGGAGATCACGCAGCAGATGGCAGAAACAGATAATCTGAGGCTGGTTATTTGTACCGGGGATGTTGTGATTGCATCCGGCGTCCATTTCAAGGGGATTATTATGGCAAAAGGTAAAATTACCCTTGAAGCGGGCGCATCTCTGGAATCAGCCCCACTGGAAGCTGCTAAAGTGTTCCAGAGTGTTGTAGAAACAGATAATCATATTTCACCGAAAGATTTTTTCTGGGAAGGAGACAAATATGTCCTTGGCAACAGCAATGTAACCAAAGAGGATGGTGAAAGTACATCCGATACTTATCAGCTGGGAGACTATATTACCTATGAGAACTGGAGAAAAGAATAATGATGGGCAGAGAAAGGCAGAAATCGGAGAAAAATAAAGGATTTACGCTGATTGAAGTGATTATTGTTGTAGCGATATTTGCAATATTGCTGGGAATTATGATCCCATCCCTGAATTCAATCCTTGGATTTCATGTGAGAAGAACAACGGAATCTGTCAGCGGAGCATTGGACAGGACAAAAACAGAGGCAATGAACCGTCTGGCAGCAGAATTCAAACTTTCATATGTGGAGGGTGATGGTTATTATATTACCTATTATCTGGATCGCGGAAAGTCCGGCGGTTCGGATGAGAATATCAAAGAAGATCAGGCAGAAAAAATTGCTCCGGCAAAAACAAGGATCAGCTATACAGATGATAAAGGAAAGAGTCATAATATGTGGGAAACGGGCAACACCACTTTGATTCTGACCTATGACAGAGCAACCGGCGGTTTTAGACAGATTCAGACTGAAGCGATTCGGCAGGAAAAAATTTTGGAGCAGCTTGCTGCTGGGAAAGATATCGCTTTCCATGACAGCGGCAGTTACTGTCGGTCTATTACAATTGCAGGGGGCGGCAGTACGAAGCGCATTGACTTGAATAAAGAGGCCGGGACTTATACTGTTGTCAATGTGAAAACAGGTCAATAGAGGAAATGAACATGGATGACAGAAAGCAACAATTAAAATTGAATAATCGTGGCCTGACCCTGGTAGAGTTAATTGCAGCCATTGCCATTATTGGCATATTTGGAGCGGTGATAGCCTCATTTATTACATCCGGTATGAATTTTTACAGGCATGTATCTGACACATCTGCCGTGCAGAGAAGTATGCAGAATACGTTGGAAAGTATCGAGAACCTTGTGATCGATACGAATGATACGATCAAATATCAGGTGGGCGGCGTGGTTGCAGAGAATGATTTTGGCCAGGAAAATCAGTCAGAAAAGCTGCTTGTGATGAAAAGTATCCGTGAAGACAGCAGCGGGGCTGAGAATGAAGTTGTAGATGTACTGAGATGGAGACCGGATGAAAAAAAGCTGTATTATATACGCAATCCCAAAAAACAGGGCACGACATACGGTGAAGTGCTGGCGGACAATGTGGTCGGTTTCAATGTGGATATCAGTCAGGCAGGAACGGAAGGCGTGGTACATTTTCAATTAACCATAACGAAACGTGGAGAAACAGTATCACAGACGTATACGGCGGCATTAAGAAACAAGGTAAAAATAAATTCGGAATCTTAAGAAACAGGATAGAAAGATGAAAACAGAAATAAAGGAGGCTTCTGTATGAAGCACAAAGTGAAAAACAGAATGATTAAAGGTGTATCGCTGGCATTGGCAGCGACTGCAGTCACCGGCCTTCTTTTGCAGACGACCATGTCTGTTCAGGCAGCGACAGCCATGCCGGGCATTGAGACGATTATCAAAGACAATTCAGAAGATCAGCCGTTCAGGATTCTTGAGTTGGTGGAAAACAGCGCAGACGCTGAAATGGGGTATTATGTTTCCGGGCAGGAACCTTCTGTGAAACTGTATACCTATCAGTATGAAGATGAGGAGGGCCATGTTCAGAATGTTCATTTTCAAAATCTGGAGGAAGGTCTTAGCAAGCTTCCTGAGAGTGAACGAAAAGAATTCGCCATGAATGTGCGCCTGAAAGAAGATGGAACGATTGATGAATCCGGGAGCACAGGGATTCAGCGTATAAATAGGACAGCAGAGGCTTCGGATAGTGCGCCGCTGTCTTATACAACATATAAAGAAAAATATTTTTTGGAATCGTCTGATCAAGCGGATGACTGGAAAAAAATTGAACTGACTGATATGCAGGGAAAATCCAGAACAGATACAGTGAAAACAAAGGGCGTATATAAGGAAAACAAGGATGGTACCGGCGACTATACAAAAGAAGAGCAGCAGTATTATCCGATCCGTGAAGATACGGACAACGACAGCCGACAAACAGAGAAGTATAGAGAAAATATTCAGAATTTTTCTTATATTGAAGCAGATAATGACCGGGCACCCTATTATCTGACCTTTGCTTCTGTGGATAATGAGACCATTAATCAGGCTTTCTCAGAGGATCCGGAGACAGCTTCGTCAGCGGAGCAGGAGATCCAGTCGGCCTATGATTATGCCGATGGGCAATATGGGTATTATGAGAATGTCTATGCTGATCTGAACAGCGAGATGGCAGAGCATATTATCAAGGGCCAGTATACGTTTCCGGGGGAAAATCCGACGGTGGATACAAACAAAGCGATTGCTCTGAAGGCTGATTCGACACAGGCATCTGAGGAAGGTGCCGCGGTGAAGCCATTAGGCGGCATCGTGGATTCCGGTACTGCAGGGAAACAGGAAAATCCGTATATTTATCTTGGAAGAAATATAGATACCTATCCATACTACCAGTATGCACTTGTAGGGGATCTGCAATACGTGGTTCAGGCGGCAACCAGCGAGGCTTCGGAAGAAAGTCAGGTGAAGATCACACGGGAAGACGATCAGTACTGGTATTGTGAGTACAATGCAGAGAATGGCAGCTGGTCGAAAACAGTACTTTCTATTGTGACAGGACGACAGGCAGTCAGCCGTGATGATGTTCAGAAGCTGCCGGATAATCTGGGCTATAATTATTATTACAGGGTTTCCCAGGCGTGGTTTTGCTGCAGGGCAAGTGAAGATGCGGCTGATGATCCCGGGGCCTGCAGTTATTATGGTTGGTATTATCCGAATTATCCATCAGGAGAAGAAAATTACCTTCCGGTAACAGTGGCGGACGGATGGGCTGCAACCCATTATATTTCAGCAGCAGAATATACACTGACACCGGGGACAGGAAGTTATGATTTCGTTCCAGGCGGTGATACCGAGGCCTCTGTTCAGGTAAATCAGGTTTATTATCAGGGGGGGTATGCAAATAATGACTGGCTGAAACGTATGTTTTCTATCTGGACCCCTCGGAGAATGCCGCTGCTTTTGATCAATTCCATATAGAAGTTGATACGCGAAGTGCTTCTGATTGGACAAAGGCTGTTTATGCGCCTGGGATAGATTCAGACAGTTCGCAGACACTTCTGGAAGAAGCCGGAGATATTGATCTGAAAGATTATGATCTTGTTTATATTAATGGACGTTTATCTCCGGAGACAGCCGATAAGATAGCCGAATCACAGATTGCATGTATTGTCAATGCAGATCGTGCCATTGATGATCTATTCAATACAACCTTTGCAGCTTATCTGCAAAAGGATGATGCGGACGACAGCTATGTGAATTATCAGTTTTACTTTTACAAAAACCTGTTTGCAAAAGCAGCCACGGATAGCTCCGATGAGCAAACAGACAGCAGAAGTCTGGTGAATAAGTATCTGAAAACGCAGTTTAAGGGAACAAAGACGGCTGGTTTTGAGCCTATCACAAAGTACATTGAGCAGGAAAATCAGTATCGTGCCCTGGGTGAAAAGGATGAAGAGGGAAACAGCAGCCGGTTGGAACCGCTCAGCACGGAATTGTCAATGGCCAGAGCCATGGAATATGTAATCAACTATCAGTACAAGCGAAATGTTGTCAGCAAGGACAAGATTAAAGTGCTGGAGATCATGCCGGATAATAATAGTCATGACTACACGGATTTGAGCAGTAAAGTGTATGAGTGGCTTGGTTTGGAGGATAAGGCACCGAAGGCGACGTTTACAGTCTGCTGTGAGCAGACCAATGATAAGGGCAATTATTTTGGCGTCAATAATCTTTCTGATTCAAATACGGGTTCTTATTGGCATTCGCAGTATAATAATAATGCAAATGACAAGCTTACCCATCCGGAAGGAAAGCATTTTATTACAGTGACTTTTGAGCAGCCGGTAGATGTCAGCGGCTTTGTCTATACGCCAAGGCAGGACAGCGGCTGGAGCGGCAAACAAAATGGTGTTCTTAAGAATTGGACTGTTCAATTGCTGGATCAAGATGGCAGTACAATTGAAACAAAAAGCGGAACAACATCCTGTTCAGAAGAGAACAGGTCAACACAGACCATTAATTTTGATGAAACGGCTGCAAATGTGAAAGAAATGAAATTGTATTTCGACAGCGCACTTGTAGATGGTGGAAAAAACCGTTGTGCTTCCTGCGCTGAACTGGGTATTTTATATGGCAATGTACAGGTGACTTCTATGACAGCGGCTGAGTTTGTGGGACATGTGGATGATATCACCTCTGAGTACGATATGGTCTATATAGACGGCACAAAGAACGGCAGCAGTAATTCTTTTCTTACAGGTTCCGGAGAACTGTGCTACAGTCATGTGGGAGCCGGAGAGGGAATTACTTCTGCGAATAAACCTGCTAATTTACTGAAATTACTTGGCCAGCTGGATGTTGAATATGACCAGAATTGGGTTGGCAGCGGTGGTATACGGAGATTTTCACCCATTAATACTTATGGTGAAAATGGCGGCGGTTATTTCAGAGGTTCAGGTAATGACATGACGGCACAGCAATGTGAGGAACTGTTGGATTTTGTTAAGAGTGGCTATCCGGTTATTGTGGGAACCGGATTACTGTCAGGCACAGCAGTCAATACCAATAAAGTAGACAATGCTTCTTACTATTATGAATTCCTGACAAAAGCGGTGAATTATGAGAATGTCGTCAGTGCAGATACGTTGGCAGGCGGTACTGCGAATCTAGCGTTTTTTGCGAATCTGACGAAACCAACCATTATATTTGCTGAAAATGGAAAACCAGCTGAACCGGAGAGGCTGAACGCCAGCGGCGGTGATTATGTGGATGGCGAATTGAAATATGTCTTTACGATCGGCAATGATTCAGATGCTTCACCGGCATTAACGACGTATGATTGCAAGTTGTATCTGGATCTGAATTTTGACGGTAATCTGTCTGATAAAGAAGAACAGGAAAAGTATATCGTTATTCAGGATGAAAATGGCAAGGTTGCAGCTCAGGTTGATGATGGCAGCGGGAATTATCACTATGAATTGCAGGCAGGAAGACAGTATACCTTAACAAGAAAACTGCCGTCGGATTATTTCAAGCTGATCACATGGAAAATGGAAGTGTCCAGCAATCAGAATGATTATATTCATGCATCTGAAACAGGGTATGCCAAGCAGAAAAATAGCGGTGATCCTCAGGTGATCAATGTGCTGCAGATTGTACCAAGCCGATGCACATGGACACTGACAACAAATGAAAAATTCAAACAGAAAATTGCAGAAGTCAATAAACAGGGTGATTTTCAGATTCAAGTGACACAGACAACGGTTTCAGCTGTTAATGCCATGAAAAAGGGAGAGATGGAAGAACTTCTGGGCAGGCAGCAGATGCTGGTTATCGGTTTTGCAGATGTGTATGACGATATTTCTGATAATAATGGACAGGTACAGGCGATTCTCACCTTTATTCGTTCAGGGAAGAGTGTCTTATTTGCACATGATACAACTTCCTATATTAATTATGATTATAATAAAATGTATTCCAAAATTGCGACAAGTAAGTATAACAGCAATGCGTATACACAGGATGGCGATGAGAATACAGCTGTAAGATATGATAATTATCTGATGAATACAGTTAAGAATCCAACCTGGGGACTTTCATTGAACACGATCCTCCGTTCAGTCGTAGGTATGGACAGGTATGGTATCACCTCAGATGCACAGCTGAGTGATGGCAGTCAAATATCAACTGTGATAAAAAAAGGACAGGCTATCAGCAATTCAGTAACATTAAAGGAACTGATGGAAAAAGCCGGAGATATCGCATGGCAGACAAATGGCGGAAGAAGTACAAGCTATGCCCAGACTCAGGCGTACAGCAACTTGGTTGTACAGGGGAATGACGGTGCTCAGGCTTTCCAGGCTACAAAGGTCAATGAGGGCGCGATTACCCAGTATCCTTATCAGATGGCGGATACCATTTCCATATCTCAGACACATGGACAGTACTATCAGCTGGGGTTGGAGCAGGACAGTGATATTAACGGCAACAGTGACGGCAAAACAGATGTGGTTGTGTGGTATTGCCTGACAGGCAGCAGTTATTCCAATTCGCCGAATGATGCAAGAAATAATTACTATTTCTATAGCAAAGGCAATGTCATTTATACCGGCGCCGGTCATAGTACCGTGAATCAGGATGAAGAGATTGAGCTTTTTATCAATGCTATGGTAGCGGCAGCTAATGTAACAGCCGTTGATCCGGATATTGATTTTGTGGATACGCTCAGTCCGAATGCAGATACGGAGACAACCCGTTATTATGCAACAGATCAGACGTCATGGTCTGAGGATGGGAATAATGTGCTTGAGAACAGCATGGATTTCTATGTGAATGTCAAAGATTATAACATGGTCAGTGCGGATTTGAATCAGGCAGATCTGGATAATCAGGAAATGACGCTGGAGTTCTTTATTGACAGTGATAAGGGAGCAGTACAGGAGGGAACACCGACGACATCGAAGCTTCAAAACATTACAGAAGCTGTGGACAGTCTGACAGATTATGACGGTGCAGTAACGAAAGTGGGTTCGGATCACAAATTCCATTTGGAGCAGAACAATGCATTTAAACTGACGTTATCTGATCCGGAGCAGTATTTAAGAACAACAACAGGATCGGCAACTTCTGGAAAGAAGAACAGTTACAGAACAGATTGTAAATTGTATGTCAAAGTGACAAGCACGGTTTATTTGTACGGTGAGCCAAAGACAAGTACATCCTGGGCCAGCATTGATCTGAAGCAGCGTCAGTTATTTGAACTGAACTAAAGCGGATGAAAAACTTAAAAAAAACTTAAAAATATATGTTTAAAATAAAAATATGCTATTGACATTGAAATGTTGAGGTGTTAAAATGTATAGAGTTGTGTGATAGACACAACATCCGTACGAGAAAGCAGAGTACTCACTCTCACCTTAGCATTTCAGATGACTTGGGTTCATATTTAAGTATTTTACACATTACGTGTCTTAAATGGTGAGTAGTTTTCTGCTCACCATTTTTCAGTTTAATGTTATGAATAAAAGTCATGAGACATGGAGGTGTCAATTATTAGCGAATTAATGATTAATGAGCAGATCAGAGATCGGGAGATCCGACTGATTGGGGAAGACGGCGAACAGTTAGGTATCATGTCAGCCAGAGATGCAATGAAATTAGCCAGAGAGGCGAATCTGGATCTGGTGAAGATCGCTCCGACAGCCAAACCACCTGTATGCAAGATTATCGACTACGGCAAGTACAGATATGAGCAGGCGCGCAGAGAGAAGGAAGCACGCAAGAAACAGAAGACCATCGAAGTGAAAGAGATTCGTTTGTCACCGAACATCGATACGAATGACCTGAATACAAAGGTGAATCAGGCAAGAAAGTTTGTATCAGGCGGCAATAAGGTCAAAGTTGCTGTTCGTTTCAGAGGACGAGAGCTGGCCCATACAGCAGTCGGCAAGACGATTCTGGAAGATTTTGCTCAGAAGTTATCAGACATTGCGGTAATTGATAAACCTGCCAAGCTGGAAGGTAAGAGCATGGTTATGTTTTTAGTTGAAAAACGTAATTAGACCATTTTCATATTAAGGAGGACATTAAAATGCCAAAGGTAAAAACAAGTAGAGCAGCTGCAAAGCGTTTCAAAAAAACAGGTACTGGTCAGTTAAAGAGAATGAAAGCTTATAAGAGCCACATCTTAACAAAGAAATCTGCAAAGAGAAAGAGAAATCTCAGACATGCAGCTATGACAGATTCAACTAACGCAAAGGTAATGAAGAAGATTTTACCTTACCTGTAATAGAAACGGAGGAACGACAAAATGGCAAGAATTAAAGGCGGCTTAAACGCTAAGAAGAGACATAACAGAACCCTGAAACTGGCAAAAGGTTACAGAGGCGCACGTTCCAAACAGTATAGAATCGCAAAACAGTCTGTCATGAGAGCTCTGACCAGCTCCTATGCAGGAAGAAAAGAGAGAAAGCGTCAGTTCAGACAGCTGTGGATCGCTCGTATCAACGCAG
>OLND01002838.1_pt1 | contig 14783 bp, 15 predicted proteins | sample 1672031 | NCBI WGS metagenome assembly OLND01 (sample SAMEA3136638, study PRJEB25190) | human gut metagenome | biome: human gut; feature: human-associated habitat; material: faeces | place: Austria | collected 2013
GCGCGATTGGCGGGAAGCGGGGGCCCAATCGGCGATTATTACGGTAGCGCTAACACTGTGAGATAGGAGGGGATTTCGGTTATCGCTGCGGTCAGGTTGGATACGGGGCTTCCGGGAAGCGACAGCAGGCAGGCGGTGTATGTGTTCGCAGCGAGAAAGGAGATGACCGAGAGGATGGAAGCCCCGATGATGCCCGCCGCCGTCACTTCGCCCGCATTTCCTGGAAGCGGGCCTCCCTGCCCAGCTCCCTGCTGGTGGACCTCTCGGCTTCGAGCGCCTTGGACGCCTCGCGCGCCTGCTCGGCGCGCTCGTCGAGGATTCGCTCGTCGCGGTTCCGGCCAGGGGCCTTCTCGCGCTGCTCCCTGATCTTCTCGGCGGCCTTTGCGCAGGCATCGTCGGTCTCGCGCGACAGCTCGTCGAAGGACCTCCACACCTCCTGGGCGTCGGCGATGCGGAACAGGAGGTATTCCCTTCCGGTCTCCGGGTCGGGAAACCACGCCGACGTGACGCCGCGCGCGGCAAGCCTGTCCTCGATGATCCCCTTGATGCCGTCATAGTCCTCGATTCGCTGGAACTCGTGCATGTCGAGCTTCGCCCATTCGGGCGTGCGCTCCTCGGAGGCGTCGCCTGCGATGCCCTGCGCCTCATGCGTCGCGCTCTCGAACGCCTGGCGCATCTGCGACGCCCGGGCGTACATCGCCCGCTCGCCCATGCGCTCCCCGAAGCGCATGAAGTCGTCTATCATCTTGCTTCCGGCCTCGTCGCCGTAATCGCTCGCCATACCAAAGGCTCCTTCCCATGAGCGGGAAGGCTCCTTCCCGCGCTCCTACCGAATCGAGTGCTTCTCCCTGATTGGGTATGGGCATGGGGATGGCGATGGGGCGATGGAGGAGAATGCGGGCGCAGCGCACGACGAGGTCGCGCCTAATGACGCGACCTCGCGATGGATTGTTTCGATGTATGTGCCTAGCGCGCGCAGAGCTCTTCCCCTTCTTTCTGGCGAACGGTCGTGAGCGCATGACCGGTGAGGGTCGCCGCACCGAAGCGGCTCCGCCTCATCTCATCGGCGATGGCGGGCGTCATGAAGTTTCGAAGCCCCAGGTTGAGCACGGCGCAGACGCGCACGAACTCGTCCGCCCGCATCTGCCTCTGCCCGTCCAGGATGTACCAGAGCCTCTTGCGGTCGATGAGGGCGCGCCTTCCGAGCTCGGCCACGCTCATGCCGCGCTCGCTTCGCGCCTCCTCTATCCTCACCGCTATCAGCTTCGAGTGCTCCACCGCTGCCTATTTCCTACTGCTTCTGATTGCGCCCGGCGGCCATGTGGCCGTCGGACTCGTCTGACATAACGGATCTAAACCTATCAACGCATTCCTTATAGGCAAAGTGGCTTGTATTAACTTGGGAAATCTTTTCCCGTTTTTGGGAACACATTGCCGAGCAGCGATGACATTCGTTGATTCTCGCGCCCGGCGAAACTAGCGTGAGCAGAGCCGAGGCCGTGCTTGCCCGTGAAATCCTTGAAACACTCGAACAGGCACAGGCCTTATGGCACGCACCTTGACAGCCGAATGCGCTTACACAACCAAATAACCAGAGCAGCGAGGAAGTCAACCATGCGTTCGGGACATTCGCATCATTGGCCCACGGGGCTGATGCGGCCATAATTGCGCGTGCGCTCCCTCGCTGCACGAAGCAAAGAGAAGGGAGGGTCTTATGGAACTGAAGACAGGCGAACTTGAAGTAGACGAGACCAGGTTGCGCGATGCCGACCCGGACGGGCTGTACCTGTTCATGCTGCAGGATTACCCCTACATGATGACGCCCGACCACGTTGCCGCATTCACGGGCACGACGAGCCAGGAGATACGCAAGCTCCTGTGCCGCGGGGACATGCAGGGCTGCCGCATCGGCATCCGCTGGTTCATCCCGAAGCTGGGCTTGCTCAACTACCTCTACAAGGATCGCCCCAAGGAGGAAGGCGGCATCCATGAAGAAGCTCCGCTGCGACAAGCCCTATGACCTTGACGAGGCCCGCAAGAAGAAGGGCCTCCCGCGTCGAAAGCGCAAGGACTCGCGCACAACAGCCTACGAGCTGACCATCCGCATCCCTCCAGAATATCGGGAATGCCTGGGTGGCAAGAAGAAGTTCACCCGTACGGCGTTCGCGATCAACAAGAAGGAAGACCTCAAATCGCAGATAGAGGCCTTCGAATATGAGAAGAACGCTGAGCTTGAAGAAAAACTGGGGCAGCGGGAAACCGGTCAGCAGGACGAGACCCCCAGGAAGGAAAAGGGCTCTCGCTCGACAGAGGGTATCGGCGACTATGCGGAGCGCTACGTCGACATTCGGAGCAATGGCTCCATCCGCGAGGAGACGCAACGCAACGAGCGGAACTACTTGCGGTATGTCAAAGCCTCCATCGGCTCAACCGCGATATGCGATCTTACTTCTGAGGACATAGAGTTCTGCCTTCTGCAGGTTCCTATTCTGTCCGAGAAATGGGCAAAAGAGAAGAGGGCCGCGAGGGAGGCTAACCGTAAGACGGCCGATTGGTGTAAGCGGTCGCACAGGAAGCTGAAGCCGCTGGCTCCCATACGGGTGGCCGGACCCGACCTGCAGGCAAAGGTCCTCAAGTTCCTCCGCGAAGTTCTGAATTACGCCTGTGAGAAGGAAGACATCCAGAAGAATGTGGCGAAAGCGAAGTTCCTCACGAGGCTGTTCAAGAAGAGCAAGCCGCTCATAGACCCGCTGATGCCCGACGAGGCCGCCCGATTCCTGAAAGCCGTCGAACTTCTTCCTGTGGGGTTTCTGAAGGTGGCACTTCTGTTGCTACTCAACACGGGCATGCGGCCCGAGGAGATGCAGGCAGTTCGCCCCGGTAACTTTATCTTCGACGATGCCGAGCCGGTGGTGAACATCACGAGCGTGGTCGAGGGCAAGGGCGCGAAGATCGTTGACTATCCGAAGTCCGACGCTTCCAGGCGCTCGATACCCCTCGATCTCTACACCGCCGAGGTCGTCAAGCAATGGATCGCCATGAAGCGGCAGCTGATGGAGGAGAGCGGGATCCGGTTCACGATGGGTACTCCCTTGATCGGACCCTTGGACACCCCCTATACCTACAGAACGTTCCACACCTATTGGGAGAACTTCTGCAGGAAAGCGGGTTTCGGCGACATCAGGCCCTACGCCCTTCGCCACACCTTCGCGACGCTGAACCTCGCCAATGGGGAGAACATCAAGACCGTATCGGTGCTCTTGGGCCACAAGAGCTCCGCGTACACGCTCGACCTGTATGCCGGATACGTGCCCATGACCGGCGTCGGGTTGGGCATCCGCTATATGAATTTCCTTAGATCCTACGATATTGCCGCTTAATGGAATATTCATCGGGTTTGTTTCGGAGCACGGATACCTTGAGTTATAATCTGCTCACATCGCGGGTGTAATTCAATGGTAGAATTCGAGCCTTCCAAGCTCGCAGCGCGGGTTCGATTCCCGTCACCCGCTCCATCGAACATTCCACAAAAGCCGTCTCTCTGACGGCTTTTCCACTCTTTGAAAGCTTTTGGCGGCCATTTGAGTTTTACCGCTTTTTTCCCGTACTTTGTCCAGTACGTTTGCTAGAATGAAATCCTAGAATTAAAAGGAGCGAGGTCAGAAGGGATATTTGGACTCTATGCGACTTCGGAAGGCATAGGCCTTCCAAGCTGATAACGCGGGTTCGATTCCCGTCACCCGCTCCAGAAATGCCACGGCCCCGTCACTGCGACGGGGCCGTTTTCTTTTCTGGTGCGCCCAGTAGGAATCGAACCTACAACCTACGGATTAGAAGTCCGTTGCTCTATCCGTTGAGCCATGGGCGCTTAACGTTCGCCGGGGTCGCCCGGTCGCAAGCCATTATAGCGCATCTTTCCATGCGGTAGGACACGGGGCCGATCCCAGGTCTGCAGCCTTCGGAAGCGGTGCGACTTAAAGGGCCCCAGAGAGCCAAGAGGGTCCTCCATGACGGCCGCACCGCGGGGAATCTCCTTCAGACACTCCCATACGAGCTTGCTGGAAGGCGCAGGCAATGCGGGGCACAGGCTCAAGAACACACGCCCCGCATTGTCCGTCGTCTCGACAGGCCGCGTCAAACAGCGACTTGCCACACTATTCTTTCCATTCGAAACACTACGCCAGCAATGCCGTCCCTTCCTCGGCAAACGCAATAGCATCCTCGAAGCAATCGACATTGTTTGGATTACCCATGTTGTGGATACCGCTTCCCCAATCCGATCCGTAGTTCAAATAGAATGTGGCTTTGTTAAGCAGCACCGTCGCCTGCTCTACCTTCGATGCGTCGACGGAGTTCCCGGCACGCTCAATAGCCGATGCAAGCTCGTCCACCGCAGCTTGGGCCGGCGCCCTCCTCGTCTCGTAGTCTGCCTTCACTTCCTCGACAGCCGCTTTGCGCTGCTCGACGGTCGAGTCAGTATGGCAGCCAAGGCAATTCTCATACAGCTCCTCGTTGCAGTCGGGCCCCTTGAAGATATGCACGCTGTACATCGTGCCGTCATCGCTTTGGGCCTTGGGCATATGGCAGTCCACACACGTGGCGCCGGCCTTCTCCATGATACTGCCAACAAAGCTGTTGAATTCCATCTCTTCCGCGGGAACGATGGGGTTCTCGTTGCCCGAGGCCTCATAATGCTCCCAATAAGCATCCGCATCGAGACCGAATTGAAGCATCGACCACGAAGACGGATCGGGATTGTCCATGATAGTGCCCCAATCCGGCAGGGCATGGCATTGGGCGCAGACAAGATTCTTCTCGTCCGTTTCGATCCCCCCGCGCTTTGCGGCGTCAATGACCCACGTGTTCGCCGGCGTCAATTCACCTGGGTTGTTGCCATGGCACGAATAGCACGTCACGCCGACTGTGACCTGGCGCCGGAAATCAGTGAAATCCATCGCAAACAGCCCGTCTCCATGTTCTTTCACCAAAGATGAGAATTCGCTCGTGTGACAGCGCATGCATCCCGTCTCTGGCGTCATATTGGAGAAATGCGTCGCGCTAAAAAACGTGTTCACCTTGCCGTGGGCATCGGGCTGTCGGTCATCGTAGGTCTCGTAGCCGGCATCTATGTAGCTCGCATACTGATTCGGATACTGATCTTTCCACGCATGAGGACTCAAGATGGCCGTCCCGGCATCGGTTTCCGACGCCATGGGAGCATCGCCTGTCGTCGACAATTCGCTCTGCTGGACAGCGCAGGCGCCTAGGCACAGGCAGCAGGCGAAGGCGACGCATGCTGCCAACAGAAAAACTTTACGTTCCCTCTTTCCAGATAAGACTCGTCTCATAACAGCTCCTTCTCTCCTTCGGTCGCGGTCGTTGCGCTGAAGGGCCCAGCCTTCCCCTCGCCACCATTGTAGGTGCCGATTTCGCCCCCGCAATCGCGATTCGCTTGCGTTTTGCTTGCATTTGCCAATCGCGGCAGCAGACGAACCTCGTCCTCTATAATCGAAATCAAACGCCGGCGCACCCAGCGCCTGATACGCTCGAGACCGAAAGGGACAGCTCATGCCCTCGAAGACCAGGGAAAGCGCAGTGAGGCTCCGATCCAGATTCACCTATTTGGTTGCCGCCGTCGTTGTCGCAGCATCGACCATCTATGTGGCTTGGAGCATCGTCGTCCAAGATGCGGCCGCAGATCAGGCAGCACTCCTTGAGGCCCGCACCATTGATTTGCAGATGCAGGCCGCATGGCGCTACATAGGCGGCATCCAAGACGAGATCAACTACGACGCCGATGGAAGCTACAACTTCAAGGGAATCTACTGCGCCACAGCGGCAAAGAGAATAGCGAAAGATTTCACCGACAGCTCATCTGACTATGCCATTCGCTACGTTCGCAACAACCCGCGCAACCCCGAAGATGAACCCGATGCGTTCGAGACTGAAGCGCTCCAGGCATTCCGCAATAGCGGGACCACAGAGTATTACGGAAAAGACGTTGTAAACGGACAGCCCGTTTTCAGATACGTGTCTCTGCTGACCGTTGAAAAAAGCTGCCTTTCCTGCCACGGCGAACCAGCTGGATCGCGTGACGAGACGGGATCTTACCGCGAAGGCTTCAAAGAGGGCGGGATAGCCGGGGCCGCTAGCATCGTCGTTCCGCTGTCGGCTCATAGGGAGGAGGCGCTCGCGAAATCGGTGCTCACCATCGCCTTTTTCAGCATCATGCTGGCCGTCACTATCGTGTTGGTAAGGTGGGCTCTGAAAAAATGGGTCATCGACCCTGCCGACGAAACGAACGCTCGCCTCGAAGAAGACAATGCGGCCAAAACGGATTTTCTCACCCTCGTCAGCCACGAACTGAAAACGCCGCTCTCCTCGATCATCGCCTTTGCAGACATTTGGCAAAGCTCCGAAAAGGAGCGCCCGCCCGACGAACAGTATCTGGTAGAAGAGGTCAGGGACAACAGCAAGGTGCTTCTCGGCATGGTCAACAACATCATCGATATGGCTCGCGTGGAATCGGGAAAGTACAAAACCTCAGCCGAGGAAGTCGATATCGTCGACATCATGAATGCGGTCAAAGCCACCGCCGATCCACTCGCTATAAAGAAGGGCATATCTCTTTGGTTCGAGGCAATGCCAGGCATTCCCATCGTCCTCACTGACTGGGAGGCAGTTCGTAAGATACTGACCAATTTGGTTGGAAACGCCCTGAAGTTCACTGATGCAGGAGGATCGGTGACCGTTTCTGCGAAAACCGATGCTGCCGGCACGCTGACCGTCGAGGTTTCCGATACGGGATGCGGGATTGCCCAAGAAGACCTGGCGCTTATTTTCGATCGATTCGGTCAAGCGTCATCAACCCACCCCGAGGGTGAGCAGGGCAGCGGATTGGGCTTGTCGCTCTCGCGGCAGCTGGCCGCCATGATAGGGGCGACACTCGAAGTGACGAGTCAGCCGGGAGAGGGAAGTACGTTTTCCCTCCGATTTCCAGTCAGCGCGAACGCGCCGCACAAGGACTGAGACCGGCGAGAAGAAACAAGGAGAGAGATATGCAGAGAGTATTGATCGTGGATGACGACAAGAGCCTCAGATCGGCATTGTCAATCATGCTCGGCAATGCCGGCTACGCCACCTCTGAGGCAAAAGACGGCATCGAAGCTCTGAAATCCTTTGATGACCAGCACCCAGATCTTGTCATCATGGACATCATGCTGCCGCGCCTCAACGGCATCGAGGCATGCTCGGTCATCAGAAAGATGTCCCCCGAGGTACCTCTCCTGTTTCTCTCAGCCAAAAACACCATCTCAGATAAAGCGGCCGGATTTCATAGCGGCGGCGACGACTACTTGACGAAGCCCTTCAGCCAAAAGGAGCTGCTCTTGCGTGTCGAGGCCCTCTTGAGAAGAGCGTCCCGCACGACCCGATTGTCACAGACCCCCATCGAGATCGGGAAGCTGTCTATCGACCCCCATCGTCGCGAAGTGAAGATGGAAGGCAGCCCCGTTTCCCTCACGCCGAAGGAGATCGACATCGTCTTTCTTCTCGCATGCAATGCAGGCCGCGTCTACACACGCGAGGAAATAATCGCAGAGGTTTGGGGGGCCGAATATGTGGGGACGTCGATCAGCATCCCCACATACATTCGCCATATTCGAGAAAAAATCGAAGAAAACCCTGCGGAACCGAAACACATCCAAACAGTGGGACGGCTCGGTTATCGCCTGGGAGATTGACACGGCAACAGGATCTCGCGCCGGGCTCTCCGACTTGCTCTCCGCTCGTCCTATCCCCACGTCTCGCGCATGTAGGACCAGCGCTCGTCGCGGGCGCGCTCGATGAGGGCGAGGTCGGCTGCGTCATCGGCGGAGAAGCGGCCCTGGCGGCGCAGGTAGGGCTCGATGGGCTTGAACGACTTGGGGTCGCGGTTCAGGCGGAACGCGCCGCCGGGCGTCCCCGTAAGCGCCGGCCCCTCGTACTCGGCGAGGTACCACAGGCCCGCATCCACGATCTCACGCGCCACGTCCACCATATCGGCCGAAGGGAAGCCCCAGCCCACGGGACAGGGCGCCATCACGTGGATGAAACGGGTGCCCTTGATATCGCGCGCCCGCTCCACCTTCTTGATGAAGTCGTTCAGATACCCCACCGAGGCCGTGGCCGCATAGGGGATGCGATGGGCCGCCACGATGTCGAACAGGCTCTTCTTCTGCGTGAGGCAGCCGTGCTCGCGCTTGCCCGCCGGTGTGGTGGTCGTGGAGGCGCCGAAGGGGGTGAGGCTCGACTTCTGGATGCCCGTGTTCATGTAGGCCTCGTTGTCGTAGCAGATGTAGAGCACGTCGTCGTTGCGGTCGATGGCGCCGGAGAGCGCCTGCAGGCCGATGTCCGCCGTGCCGCCGTCGCCGGCGAAACCCACCACGGTGACGTCCTCGGGCGCCGCCCCCTGGGCGCGCAGGCCCGCCTCGATGCCCGAGAGCACCGCCGCCGTGGCCGCAAAGGGCGTGATCATCGCGTTGTTGCCGAAGGCCAGCTGCGGGAAGTTGAAGCCGGTGGCGCTCATGCAGCCGGCGGGCAGCGCCGCCACCGCATGGGGGCCGAGCACCTTGAGCGCCTGGCGCACGGCCAGGGCGCCTCCGCAGCCGGGGCACGCCTTGTGCCCATAGAAGAACTCCTCGTCGGTAATGGTGCGCGCGTTCACCGTCATCGCTGCTCCTCCTCTCCCTCTTCGATGCCGAGGAAGACGACCTCACCCGAGGCGCCCTCCCCCGCTGCCAGCGCTTCCAGGCGCGCGAAGGCGTCGCGCATGGCCTCGCGGCTGATGTCGTCGCCGCCGAGGCCGCCGATGAAGTTCGCGCTCGGTCGCGCAACGCCCGCACGGGCGAGCGATGCCAGCACATTCGCGTACACGGTGCCGGTGCCGCCGAAGGAGATGTCCTGCTCCAGCACGCCCACGGCCGCCGCGTCGACCAACGCCCGAGCAAGAGCGGCATCGGGCATCGGCCGCAGGTAGCGGATGCGCAGCACGCCGGCCCGCTTGCCCGCCGCTCGCAGCTCGTCGGCCACATCGCGGGCAAGGCCGGCCGCCGAGCCCAGCGTGACGAGCACGAAATCGGCGTCCTCGCAAAGGTAGGCGTCCACCATGCCGGGATACGCCCGACCGAACACCTCGGCGAAGCGCGCCTCCACCTCTTCCACCACCGCCCCGACGGCCAGCATGTCGCGATGGTGCCAGTACTGGTAGTAGCGATTGAAGTCAGGTCCTGCCGAGTAGCCAATGTTCACGGGGTTCTCGAAATCGAACTTGTTGGCCGTGCGGTAGGGAGGCAGGAAGGCGTCGGCCTCATCAGCCGTGGGCACCTCCACCGACTCGTAGGTGTGGGTGAGCGCGAAGCCGTCCACGTTCACCATCACCGGCAGGCTCACCCGGGGATCCTCCGCCACGGCATAGGCCATGAGCGCCAGATCGAGCGCCTCCTGGTTGTTCTCGGCATACACCTGGATCCAGCCATGATCGAGCAGCGACAGCGAGTCGCGCTGGTCGCCGTAGATGTTCCAAGGCAACGCAAGGGCCCGGTTCGCGTTCATCATCACAATGGGAAACCGGCCGCCCGAGGCGTAGGTGAGGCACTCGGCCATGTAGAGCAGCCCCTGGGATGAGGTGGCCGTGAACGTGCGCGCACCCGTGGCCGCGGCGCCGATGGCGGCGGCGAGCGCCGTGTGCTCGCTTTCCACGTGCAGGTACTCGGCGGAAAGACTCCCCTCCTCCACCATGGAGGCGAGCGCCTCCACGACCGTGGTCTGGGGCGTGATGGGATAGGCGGAGATCACCTGGGGCCGGGCGAGCCGCACCCCCTCGGCGAAGGCCTCGTTGCCGGAAAGGAACTTCCTCATGCTAAGCCTCCCTTCCCAGTGGGGGTTTCGGGAATCTCGATTCGCTCAGACAGTCCTCGCTTTGGGGAACAGGACATTGAGTCCTGTTCCCGTCGCTGCGGAACTCGCTCGGTCGAGACACCCGAAACCCCGGCAACGCCACTCGAGGGCGAGGTCTCATCCAGAGTCTCGGCCGTCTCAGCCGCCCCTTCGTTCTCGCCGGCGTGCTCGTCCACCATGGCGATGCAGGGCACGGGGCATACCTTCGCGCACACGCCGCAGCCCTTGCAGAAATCGTAGTCGACGACGACGGCCACGCACGTTCCCTCGTCGTCGCGCACCTTCGCGATGGTGCCGTCGGGACAGTACATATAGCAGTTGAGGCACAGCGTGCACTGCTCGGCATCGATAACAGGCCGTACACTGCGCCACCCGGCATTCACCGAGGTGAGGTGCCCCGCCTCAAAACAGGTGGAGCGAGCGAACTGGCTCGGACGCGCGGCGAGCCCTTCGCGCAACGTGGGCGTGAAGGGGCGGCGGCTCTGACTAGCAATCGCGGACATCGAAATCCCTCCCCTCTCCCTCGACGAGCATCTCGGCCGCCAGCGAGAACATGGCGTCCTTCTCGGAAAGCACGGCGGTCACCTCCGTCGCCGCCTGCTCGGCGGCCACCAGGTCGCGCGTGGCGGCGATCTCGCGGGAGGCCACCTCGGCGAAGGCGACATCCACGATGCGTAAGTTCTTCGCGTGCAGCTTCTCGGGCATGGTGGCACAGATGCCGGCATGGATGTCCTCGATGGTCACGGCCGCCGTGAGCGCGGGAATGGCCCCGAGAAACACCGTGTTGGGAATGGGGCGGCCGAGCACGGCAGCGGAAATGCCATCGGCGTCGATTCCCAGAATGCGCGGGTCGTCAAGGGCCCGCTTCGTGTTCAGCAGCATGAGGCCGCCGGGGGCGAGCTCGTCCTCCCAGCCGTCTTCCACGAGCGTCTCGTCCAAATAGATGACGAACGCGGCCCGATGCACGGCGCTGCGGTCGCCGATGGGAGCGGTGTCGATCTTCGTGAACGCCCGCATGGGGGCGCCACGCCGCTCGGGGCCGAAGGTGGGGAACGCCAGCGCGTAGGCCCCGGCCGACAGCGCCGCAGCCGCCCCCAGGCACCGGGCCGCCGTAAAGGCCCCCTGCCCACCCCGGGCATGCCAAATGAATTCCAACATAGTGGTTCCTTACGTGAAAAGAAAGGGACGGGTCTCTCGCCCGTCCCTTCATTATACCTGTCGTTGCCTCACTGGCAGCATCGCTCTTCCCTATCGGTTCGCGTACAAGTCCAAGCTGCGTGCGAGATGGCTTACGAAGCGCTCGCCCATGACGGACAGCTCACGGTTGTCGGCGGTCACATAGCCCAGATGCAGCTTGATGTCGGTCTCCAGCGGGATGGTGGTGAGCGCGCTGCCGTCGGTGATGCCCACGAGAATGCCGCTCGTCACCGTGTAGCCGTTGATGGCCATGATGAGCTCGGTAAGCGACGCGCGGTCGGTGCAGGCCACCTTCTTGGCGCGCGGCACCTCCGACAGGGCCTCCTCGAAAAACGCGACGGGGGCATCGGGACCCTGGTCGAAGTACACATAGGGGAAATCAGCCAGCTGCTCGAGGCTCAAGCTCTTCGCGTTCACGAAGGGATGGCTTGCCGGAAGGGCTACCAAGGGCGCGGAGACGGCCAGCTCGTGGAAGGCCAGTCCGGCCTCGGCCAGAGCGGAGTTCAGCGCGTCCTCGGTCGTCGAGGTTTGCATGATGACGCCCAGCTCGGCAGCACCCGAGGCCACATCGTCGATGACGCCCTGGGTCGTGCGATCCAGAAGCGCATAGGAATAGGCGTCGCCGCCGGCCGCCAAGATGGTGTGGGCGAAGGACTGCACGTCGAACAGGTAGTGCTGTCCCGAAATGGCGAAATCGTAAGAGGTCATACAGGTTCCCTTCTTCGATGGGATCTCTTCGAGTGACATGATACCCGATAGCCGGGCGAAGCGCCTCGCCCGGCTTTCGGATCGAAAATTCGCTGCCTACTTCGCGCTGCTGCGCTCGTCGATGAAGCGGCTGGCCTTGTGCTCGGAAGACGTGCCCAGCTTGCCGGCGTCGTAGACGATGACGCGCGCCGGCTTCACACCTGTGTGCGCCTTCAACGCCGCCGTCACGCGGGAGGCTACGGCATCGAAGGGCTCGTCGGAGCCCTGGGCGCGCTCGACCGACACCTCGTAGCGGGTGGAGAAGTTCTCGTCGTACACGCGGATGAGGTACTCGCCGGTGAGCCCCTTCTCGCCGCGCACCACGAACTCCACGTCGGAGGGGAACACGTTCACCGCACCCACGATGAACATCTCGTCCTTGCGGCCGGTGATGTGGATGCGACCCAAAGTGCGGCCGCACTCGCACTTCTCGGTGGAGAAGTAGCCGATGTCACCGGTGCGGAAGCGGATCATGGGGCGAGCCTTCTTCATGAGCGTGGTGTACACAAGCTCGCCCACCTCACCGGGGGCCAGCACCTCGCCTGTGGCCGGGTCCACCGTCTCCACGAGGATCTGGTCCTCCACGATGTGCAGGCCGTCGTGCGCCTCGCAGGCCGCCGCGCACGCACCGTAGATGTCGGACAGGCCGAAAAAGTCGACCACCTTCGCGTCCCACAGGTTCTCGATGGCCTCGCGCGTGCTCTTGATGGAGCCGCCCGGCTCGCCGGCCACGATGATCGTGTGGATAGAGAAGTCGGTGCGCGGATCGAGGCCCTTCTCCTTGATCTTCTCGCCCAAAGTCCAGGCGTATGACGGTGACGTCCAGATGACCGTGGGCTGGTACTGCTGCAGCACGAAGATGAGGCGGTCGCTCGGCACCGCGCCCACCCAGATGGCGAGCGCGCCCAGGCGCTGGGCGCCGATGACGTCGGGGCCGCCCACGTACAGGGCGAAGTTCAAACCGTGCACGTAGCGGTCGGTCGGGCGCATGCCGGCCTGCCAGAACAGGCGCGCCTCGGTGTCCTGCCACAAATCGAAGTCCTCTTGGGTGAACGGGCTTACCGTGGGAACGCCCGTGGAGCCAGACGAGGTGGCCATGAAGATGACGTCCTCCTCGGGCACCGAGCACATCTCGCCGAAAAACGTTCCCACATGCTGGGTCTCGCGCTCGGTTTTCTTATCGATGAAAGGGAACTTCTCCAGGTCCTTCAGGGTTTTGATGTCGGAGGGCGCCACACCGGCCTCGTCGAAAGAGCGCTTGTAGTACACCGTGTTGTCGTAGGCGTACTGGACCATCTCCTGCAAACGCTCGAGCTGCATCTGCTCCAGCTCGGGACGCGGCATGCACTCGATCTCGGGATCGTAGTACTTCTGGTCGTAGGGAATGTTCTTCTTCGCCATCACTGCTCCTTGCTCGCAGGTATCGGGGGTTGTTTCGGTAAGCCAGTATGAAACCAGAACCCCACTCCCGAAGCAAGCCGAATCGGCATACGGAAAGCGTAAAGCCCGCCATCGCCGATTTCGATGACGGGCTTTACCTGGGGAAATACTATTTAATAGAAGGATTTAAGCTCCTAACGGCCACCAAGCCGCTACACATCCCTTTGTTTCGCAAAATCAATGAAATATCACTAGAAAGCTCTGCGTAATTCGATAGTCCTCATGTTATATCGCTATCGCTCTTTGAATTATCATTATTTTTCAGAGCTCGGTTGAACGCTGCAAAAAACTGCATTCCATTCGATACATGCATCTTGCGATAAATGCTAGCGACATGATGCTTGAGAGTGTTCTTGCTAATACTTAGGCTATCGGCAATTTTCGCGCGAGACATACCTTTAACTAAAAGACTGCACACTTCCCACTCGCGTTGGGAAAGAGAGTAAGTTGCAATTATGCTATCGACATTGCAGTCCATCATAAAGCGATTCACACCATTGGGATAGGCGAGCCTGAAACGATTGCAGAGATGCTCATTGACCTCATTCAGTATGCGCATCTCCTCATCGGAAAAATTTCCCTGCTCTTTTGCGCGCATTAAGGAAATCGTCCCAAAAAGTATACCGTCTGTGGCAATGCACGCAGTCGCTGTATAAAAAATGCCCATGCGGCTTTCCCATTCCTGATGAATGCGCGATTGCTCAATTACTTCCGGAGGCACTAAATCCGTTGATCGAACCGTTGCTGGTATCCCCTGATTATAAAACCACGAAAGATAGTCAATGGTGTGATAGTAATCCGCGTAAAGAGCCGTGGTTTCTTCGTCAGTGTCCATACTTTGATAATTGAAAGCCGCCTTGAATCGATCGGATTGATCGTTAAGGGCTGTATACGAATGATCAAAAGGAATAATTTCGCGTAAGCCCTCGCAGCAGCTAATCAGCAAATCTTCCACAGGAGTAGTATATATTCCGAGGATTATTTCATTTTGCTTCCTTCGAACGTCATCATCCATGTGCAACACCTCATTTGCGATTCGCTAACTCTCTTGTATTAATTGCATTCTCCTGTGTTCGTCGGTCTTTGCAGAGAAAACACCCTTGCGAACTCTCTGCAATCGCTATGGGCACCGTGCGCCTTTTGCCACGATAATGCGGTGATGAAAAGGGCTTATATCCTCCATTTACAATACCGCAAAGGCTCCATCAAACTTAATGAAGCCTTTGCCTGCAGTAAGAAAACGCGATGCCAACATGGACTACTTTCACATCACCCAAGCTTTGACTAGGCGACGATGACGGTACCCGTCTCGCCGCGAAGGCCGGCGGCCGCGCACTCCAGCGAGGTGATGAGGGCGCGGCCCTCGGGGTACTTCTCGACGTAGTCGATGCAGGCCTCCACCTTGGGCAGCATCGAGCCGGGGGCGAACTGGCCCTGGGCGATGTACTCGCGGGCCTGGGACA
>OLND01002861.1_pt1 | contig 14676 bp, 7 predicted proteins | sample 1672031 | NCBI WGS metagenome assembly OLND01 (sample SAMEA3136638, study PRJEB25190) | human gut metagenome | biome: human gut; feature: human-associated habitat; material: faeces | place: Austria | collected 2013
CCACTTTCTGCATACAGAGGTTTTTTTGGATGCAGACATTTCAGTCAGGCAAATGATTTCTTAAAAGCAAATGGGATCGAGCCGATCGACTGGCAGATCGAAAACCTGTAAGTTCCCATAAATGAGGAGTGCCCAGACACCTTTCGGCGCCTGGGCTATTATGAAAAAAATTTATCAAGTATATTATAACAAGTTGTCTAAGTATTTTTTAACTGTATTTAGTATATCAATCATATATGAACAAAGTATGAATAATAAATTAACAAATTTTTAGTAATTTAAAACAAAAAAACAGAAAAAAATACAAAAAAATTGGTTAGGTTATCCATACACCTGAAAAGACGGTTTTACTTGTGGAAAATGCTTGAAAATATAAAGAGAACGGCCTAAAATGACGATATAAAAGAAAACAGGGATGTTTGATTCATAACGAACAGGTTATTGTATTATTTCAAAGGAGTGAGATATATGGCAACAATTTCTGGCTATAATTCATATTCAATGGGAGTTTTGTTTTCTGGTCTAAACACTACATCATCTAAGAATTCATTGTTTTCGAACAGTATGTCAGGAAGTGATATACTTGGAATCAATTACAGTGACTGGGCAACAATCAGATCGGGCAGCTATTTTAAATTGTTAAATGCGTATTATGGGAAAGGTGGACAGGTCAGTGCTTCAGACGATACAACATCTTCCTCAACGTCAACATCCAAAGACAGCACCAGGACACTCGCTGTGATTGAGAGTGATGCGAAGAGTGTGGAGAAGTCGGTTGCAGCTCTTCAGGAAACAGGGGATAAATCCTTATTTAACGAAGTGACAAAGACAGATGAAAATGGAAACAAGACGACCGGTTATGATACGGATGCTATCTATAAAGCTGTTAAAAACTTTACAGACAGCTATAATAGTCTGATTGATGAAGTGGGCAATTCCAATACAAAGAGTATTTTAAGAGCCGGTGCCAGCATGGTGAATGTGACAGAGGCAAACCGTAAATCACTTTCTGATATCGGTATTTCCATAGGTGCAGACAACAAGCTTACCATTGATGAAGAAAAGTTTAAGAAGACTGATATGAGTAAGGTAAAGGCAATGTTTGCAGACAGCAGCTACTATGGAACAGAAGTGAAACGGCAGGCAGGCCGTGCAGAGTCTTATGCAAAGAGTGAGGCCGCAAAGGCGAATACCTATCAGAAATCAGGTTCTTATACCTATAATTACAGAACAGGCGAACTTTATAACTCTACGATCTGATCGCAGAGCTGCAGAAAAATATGCTGCTGTTTTCATACATTTTGAAAGCGGACAGCAGCGGTCATACTGGTATGATGTGATCCGGACGGTGGAAGGATTATATCACGCAATCATTTATGAGAAACTCGGATTGGGTTTCTCATAAATTTTGCAAAAAAATAATCAGTGCACCGGAAAAAAAGATTGCACAATGGGGCGATGTATGGTCAAATAATATATAGTGTAAAAATGGATGTTGACATCTGGCAGAATAGAAAATATTTGAGATAGATGAAATGGAGAAAAGAATGGCAGCAAAGAAAGTAGTAGTCGGTATGTCAGGCGGTGTGGATTCCTCTGTGGCAGCATATCTTTTGAAGGAACAGGGATATGATGTGATCGGTGTGACCATGCAGATCTGGCAGGATGAGGATGAATTTGTGCAGGAGGAGAGTGGCGGATGCTGTGGTCTTTCGGCAGTGGATGATGCCAGAAGAGTGGCAGACCGTCTTGGAATTCCTTATTACGTCATGAATTTCAAACAGGAATTTAAGAAAAATGTCATGGATTATTTTACTGCGGAATATTTAAAAGGCAGGACGCCAAATCCGTGTATTGCATGCAACCGTTATGTAAAATGGGAAGCATTGTTAAATCGGAGTCTTGCGATTGGTGCGGATTATATTGCAACCGGGCACTATGCGAGGATCGAGCAGCTTTCCAATGGAAGATATGCAATTAAAAATTCCGTGACAGCAGCCAAAGATCAGACGTATGCACTTTACAATCTGACACAGGAACAGTTGTCACACACATTGATGCCGGTCGGTGCCTATCATAAAGATGAGATCCGTAAGATTGCAGAGGAGATCGGTCTTATGGTTGCACATAAAAAAGACAGTCAGGAGATCTGCTTTATCTCTGACAATGATTATGCCGGATTTATTGACCGGGAATGCGGCGATCAGGTACCACCTCCGGGAAATTTTGTTCTGACAGACGGAACTGTAGTCGGAAAACATAAAGGGATTACGCATTATACGATCGGACAGAGAAAGGGACTGGGTATTGCATTCGGGCATCCGGTATTTGTCACGGAGATACGGCCGGAGACAAATGAGGTCGTACTTGGTGAGAACAGAGATGTATTTACTTATGAACTGGATGCAGATCATATTAATTTTATGTCGATCCCGGATATTCAGGATGAGATGCTTTTGAAGGCAAAAATCCGTTATTCCCACAGCGGAAGTATGTGCAAGGTGACAAGAACCGGAGAAGATACGATACACTGTGAATTTTTAGAGCCGGTGCGTGCGGTGACACCTGGACAGGCAGTCGTATTATATGATGGAGAATATGTTGCCGGAGGCGGCACGATCCTTTAGAAAAGCGATATGACGGAAAGCCGCTGGATGATAAAAAAGACAGCAGATTACACAAGATAAAAATGATGTGAAAAGGAAAGGAACTGGCAGCAATGACAAGAGAAGCGTTTAGGGAGCTGGTAAAAAAAGGCCCGGTACTGCTTGATGGTGCAACAGGAACGAATTTACAGAAGGCAGGAATGCCGGTCGGAGTATGTCCGGAGCAGTGGATCCTGGAAAATTCAGAAGTGTTGATCGATCTGCAGAAACAGTATGTAGAGGCCGGAACCGATATTTTATTTGCGCCGACCTTTACCGCGAGCAGAATAAAATTAAAAGAATATGGTTTGGAAGATCATTTAGAGGAGATGAACCGCAAGCTTGTCGCACTCTCAAAAGAGGCTGCAAAGGGTACAAATGCGCTGGTTGCCGGAGATCTTACCATGACAGGAGAACAGCTTTATCCGTTGGGAGATCTGATGTTTGAGGATCTGGTGGATGTTTATAAAGAGCAGGCGAAAATTATTGCGGAGGCCGGAGCAGATCTTTTTGTGGTTGAAACGATGATGAGCCTGCAGGAATGCCGTGCGGCTGTGCTGGCAATCCGTGAAGTATGTGACCTGCCAGTCATGGTTTCATTGACTTATAATGAAGACGGAAGAACACTGTATGGAACAGATCCGGTGACAGCGGTTGTTGTGATGCAGAGCCTTGGTGCGGATGCGGTCGGAATGAACTGTTCGACCGGACCGGAGGCAATGTTAGAGCCGATCGCGAAGATGGCAGAGTATGCAGCGATACCACTTCTCGCAAAACCAAATGCCGGAATGCCGGAGCTGATCGATGGTCAGACCGTCTTTAATGTAGAGCCGGAAGAATTTGCCGAAGTCGGGAAAAAACTGGTCGAAGAGGGTGCTGCCATCATTGGAGGATGCTGTGGAACAACACCGGAGCACATCCGTGCTTTAAAGGAGGCAGTAAAAGGTATCCCGGTCAAAGCACCGCTTCAGACGAAGAGAAGAATGCTGACTTCAGAGCGTAAGTCTGTAGAGATCACGCTTGATGGACGTTTTATGGTCATTGGAGAACGTATTAACCCGACCGGAAAGAAAAAGCTGCAGGCAGAGTTAAAAGAGGGTTCCTTAAATCTTGTTCGTACCATGGCATTAGAACAGGAGGAAAATGGAGCATCGATCCTTGACATCAATATGGGTATGAACGGTATTGATGAAAAAGAGATGATGCTGCGTACCATTTACGAAGTGACTTCGACGGTGGATTGTCCGCTTTGCATTGATTCCAGCCATGTGGATATTATTGAGGCCGCGCTCCGCATCTATCCGGGACGTGCACTCATCAATTCGATTTCACTGGAAAAAGAAAAGTTTGAAAAACTGCTTCCGATTGCAAAGAAGTACGGGGCAATGTTTATCCTGCTTCCCCTCTCGGATGAGGGACTGCCAAAAGATTCTGCTGAGAAACATGGCATTATCCGCACGATCATGGATGAGGCGGTGAGGATCGGCATGGCAAAAGAAGATATCATTGTGGATGGACTGGTTGCCACGATCGGAGCAAATCCGAATGCAGCGTTAGAGTGTTTTGAGACATTTTCCTATTGTAAAAATGAACTGGAACTGCCGACAGCATGTGGACTTTCTAATATTTCATTCGGACTGCCGGAACGTACTTATGTCAATACGGCTTTTCTTACAATGGCGATCGCAAATGGTCTTACGATGGCGATTGCAAATCCGTCACAGGAACTTCTGATGAATGCCGCATTTGCGTCGGATATGCTGTTGAATAAGAAAGAAAGCGACATCCGTTATATTGAGCGTATGAATTTCCTGTCAGAAAAATATGCCGGTATGGAACGTGTCATGGTTCAGAAAACACCTGCAGGTACATCTGCGGCTGGCGGCGAAATCAGGAAAGAGAGCACGGGAAGCGGCGTATTTCAGGCAGTTTTAAAGGGAAACAAAGAACATATATTAGAAGAAGTAAAAAAGATGCTGGATGGCGGAGCCAAACCGGATGAGATTATCAATGAGCATCTGATCGCTGCGATCAATGAAGTAGGAGAATTATTTGATAAAAAGAAATATTTCCTGCCACAGCTGATTTCTTCCGCTAATACGATGAAACTTGCAATCGAGTACTTAGAGCCGATGTTAGAACGCAGTAATACAGAGGCAATGGCTACGATCGTTGTTGCGACAGTTGAGGGCGATATCCATGATATCGGAAAAAATCTTGTTGTTCTGATGTTGAAGAATTACGGTTATCATGTGATCGACCTTGGCAAGGATGTTCCGGCAGATGTGATCGTGGATACCGCAATGAATGAAGGTGCGAAAGTGATCGGACTTTCCGCACTGATGACGACCACAATGATGCGGATGAAAGACGTTGTGGAGCTGGCAAAAGAAAAAGGCTGTACGGCGAAGATTGTAATTGGAGGAGCGGCGATCACGGAGAGTTTTTCGGATGAGATCGGAGCAGATGGCTATTCGAAAGATGCAGCGGAATGTGTGAAACTGGTCGAACGCTTACTGGCATAAGACACTTTTAGTATAGCATAACATGTAAAACGAGTCTTGTAGCTTGTTTTACATGAAGTGCCAGTATAGAAAGCTGGATGTGTTGTTATATTTTTGAAATTTTTAGGAAAATATGAAAAAAAGTGTTGACTTTCATCTCCTGTAATAGTATACTTTAGAAGTCGGTTGCAAAAAGCAAAGGACAAAAATGGGATCTTAGCTCAGCTGGGAGAGCATCTGCCTTACAAGCAGAGGGTCATAGGTTCGAGCCCTATAGGTCCCATTACATCAGAAGTTCTGATGACAATTTAATATGGCGGAATAGCTCAGTTGGCTAGAGCATACGGTTCATACCCGTAGTGTCGAGAGTTCGAATCTCCCTTCCGCTACTTCAAGACCTCAGAGATTCTGAGGTCTTTTGTTGTATACCGGCAAAATTTTTTATATAATAAGTTTATGATACGAATCCTATACAGGCAGAATTCAATTTTACTTTTAAAGATGCAGGAGAGGAGAACTATGAAACAAAAATATAAGAAGCTGGCATTTTTCATATTATTACTAAGTATGCTTACCGGCTGTATGTTATTGAGTGGCTGTACGGAAAATACAGAAAATGGATCACAGAGCAGCTATATTGTAGATTCGGATGAGCTGCAGGATACAGAAAATCAGATGGAATTCGTACCGGGTTCTATGAAAGGTTCAAAACAGGAGGAAACGTCGGAAAACGAAGAACAGGGTCAGACAGAGCAAAGTCGTCAGACTGTCGCGGAAGAAAATGATGCGGAGCAGGCAAAGACGGCAGGTAATCTGGAAGTACATTTTATAGATGTGGGACAGGGGGATGCGACTCTGATCAAATGTGATGGTCATTCTATGCTGATCGATGCGGGAAATAATGATAAAGGTACACTTGTACAGAATTATCTGCAGCATCAGGGAGTGGAGACTCTTGACTATGTGATCGGCACGCACCCGGATGCAGACCACATCGGAGGAATGGATGTCGTTCTTTATAAATTTGACTGTAAGACGATCATCATGCCGGATGTTGCAAATAACACGCGCACTTATGATGATGTTGTGCAGACGATGAAAAATAAGGGATATAAGACCACTTATCCGGTTGTTGGGGAAACATATACGATCGGTGGAGCAACATTTACGATCATTGCTCCAAACAAAGAGTATGGAAATGATATGAATTCCTGGTCGGTCGGCGTCCTCTTACAGAATGGAAATCACCGGTTTTTATTTACCGGAGATGCGGAAGAGGGAGCAGAACAGGATATCCTGCAGAATGGCATCGATATCTCGGCGGATGTCTATAAGGTTGCACACCATGGAAGCAATACGGCAACATCCCAGGCATTTCTTGATGCAGTACATCCGACGTATGCGGTAATCAGTGCTGGGGAAGGCAATTCTTATGGACATCCGCATGCGGAAGTATTAAACAGACTCCGCGCAGCCGGAGTATCTGTTTTCCGCACGGATGAGCAGGGAACGATCGTTGCCGCGTCAGACGGGACAACGCTGACCTGGAATATGTCTCCGTCGGAGAGCTGGCAGGCAGGGGAAGCGGAAAAGAGCCAGAACACAGAAAAAAGTGAAAAAGCAGCTGACAGCCAGAATAATGCAGAAACAGATGCAGCCGTAAGTAATCCGACGGACCAGACGGATGGAAATTCGGATGTGATCGTTCACATCACGAAAACGGGAGAAAAATATCACTCTGCCGGATGCCAGTATTTAAGAAAAAGTGATATTGAAGTGACCTTATCAGAGGCAAAAGCAAGAGGGCTTACACCGTGTTCAAAGTGTAATCCGCCACAGTAAAAATATTAATAGAAGGGAAAAGAAAAATATGCGCGTAGGAATGGGATATGATGTTCATAAATTAGTGGAGGGCAGGGACCTGATCATTGGAGGGGTAAAGATCCCACATACATTAGGACTTTTGGGGCACTCGGATGCAGATGTACTGCTTCATGCCATTATGGATGCACTGCTTGGGGCAGCAGCACTTGGAGATATCGGAAAGCATTTTCCGGATACGGATCCGAAATATAAAGGGATTTCAAGCATGAAACTGTTGGAACATGTGGCGGGACTGATCGCCGAAAAAGGTTATATTGTGGAAAATATCGATGCGACGATCATCGCACAGAAACCAAAGATGCGTCCGCATATCGAACAGATGGAGAAGAATATTGCAGCAGCACTTAAAATATCAGAAGATCAGATCAATGTGAAAGCGACCACAGAAGAGGGACTGGGATTTACCGGAACGGAACAGGGAATCTCTGCGCAGGCAATCTGTGCACTGACAACGATCTATGAGAGCAGTGTCAGCGTGGCGGATTCCGCCGGAGGCTGTGAGGGCTGTCCCGGACGTGCCTGTGGAAGATAAATATAAATAAAGTATAAAACTTGTTGACACAGCTATATAAATAGGATATGATAAGTCGTGATTTGACGGATTGAAGTGAGACTCAGATATATTTTTTGTAAGGACATCAAGGGATATTCAAAGCAAAGATATATGCTGGGTCTTTTTATGTACAAAAGAAGGGAAAATGAGTTTATGAAAAAAAGGATGATACGTTTCTGTTGTGGAGTTATGGCTGCGGGACTGCTGCTTTCCGGCATACCGGTTCCGGCAATGAGCGGGAATATGCAAAAGGTAGCAGTGTCGGTGCTGGCAGAAGATGCGGTGATCGTGACAGATTACGATGAATTTGCGAATGCTTTAAGCAGTGGAAAGAAGAATATTGTAGTAGAAGGCAGTTTTACGATCCGCGATGATAAATTGACGGAGACAGATGGTTCCATTAAGGGACAGATGAAACCTGTTCAAATACCGGGGGGGACAACCATTACAGGAAATGGAACGGGGAGTATCACCTGTAGTCATCCAATTCAGATCATGGGGGATGATGTAGAGATACGGGATATACAATTGGTGTTTAATTCTAGTAATGGACTTGGCAGTGTTCCGCACCGTGAGATCTTTTTAGCAGGACATAGTCTTGTACTGAATAATGTAAGTACATATCTGGCAGGACCTGATAAGCCGAATCCGATTGTAGGCACAGAAAAAGAACTTCTTCCAACTGTGTATGCAGGAGGATATCACAGCAATACTGCAGTGGGAACAAACGCTTCACTTACTGTCACAAATGAGAACAATAAGACTATGTTTCAGGATATCTATCTGGGACATGAAGCATCAGCCGGACAAAGGACTGCTTATACGGGCAGTGCAAAATTAGAGCTGGATGCTGATGCAAAGATACGTGGGACTGTTTCAGCAGAAAACACATCTTTAGCGTCTTTAGATTTTTTGGGTGATCAGAAGGGATATGATGAAATCACTCTTTCAGAAATTAAAGGAAATGATAAAACTGTAATGACGGTAAAAAATTGTGCTGTTCTGGGTGTGGTGACAACGGGTGTCAAAGATATCCTATTGGATGCAGGAGGAAGACTGCAGCCGAAAGATGGGACGGCACAGTTAAATAATATTACACTGAAAAATGGGGGATGTCTGGATCTCACACAGGTGCTGGATGCTTTGGTAAAGGGCAGTTTTACAGGTAGTGATGATAATGCAGCAAGAGGAAAACTTGTTCTCAATAAAGATGGATATGTTCAGATTGATGGGCAGATAAGTGGGGTTACGCAGTTTCAGACGGTGAGTCATGTCATACCGGGAACGATTTTAAGTGGACATGCATATATTGCGTCGGAAAACGGAACAGCAGGAAGTTTTGTCTTATCAGACACAGCTATAAAAAATAATTACAGTCTGATCCGTAAAAATGGAACATGGACGCCGTATATTAATTATGTACCGGTGGAGCGTGAACTTGGAAGTATCGAGGTAAAATCTTATCCGAAAAATGTTGTTATTAACCATATACCGACAAACATGGAGGATAAAACAGGTGATAGTCCGTATTTGAATGTAATATGGAAGGATCAGGATGGAGAAGCCTATACATTTGATGATGTGGTAAATTATGAATCATTTTATGATAATATGGTATTAATCCGTTCGGATTACTGGAATAGTGACGACGAAGAGATACAGCAGAAAACAGACTGGATAAATCCGATTCGCTTAGATGTAGATGAAAATGAACCGGATCATTATTATCTGATTGCATATGGTAAGGTGCAAACAGGAAAATATACACTTTTATTCTGTTTAGAACCGATAGAAAGACATCCTGATACTGTGGCAGATGTAAAAGCACTGAAAGATACCGTGTTGGCAGAAAAGGAAATAATATTCACAGATGAACCAGGTGTATCACATCAGCATGTGGCGGGCGAGCCGGTAAAAGAAAACGAGATAGCTGCGACCTGTACCCAAAAAGGAAGCTACGATAAGGTAGTTTATTGTAAGGATAAAGGCTGCGGGGAAGAACTTTCCCGTGAGAATATAACGGTTCCGGCATCAGGACACAAAAAAGGAGAGCCGGTCACTGAAAATCGCGTGGAAGCGAAAGTGGGTGTGGACGGAAGTTATGATAAAGTAGTATACTGCACCAGATGTAAAGAAGAACTCAGCCGTGAAAAAGTGGTGATCCCAGCTCTGAAGGAGCCTGATAAGGAGGAGCCGACAGAGAAGCCGACGGAGAAACCAATAGAGAAACCGACAGAGAAGCCGACGGAGAAACCAACAGAGAAGCCGACGGAGAAGCCGACAGAAACACCGACAGAGAAACCAACAGAGAAACCGACAGAAACACCGACGGAAACGCCAACGGAGAAACCGGTGCACAAACACAGTTATGTGTTGAAAAAAACGACAGAGGCAACCTGCATGAAAGAGGGAGAAAAAATTTATTCCTGTGCATGTGGGGATAGTTATACAGAAAAGATTGCAAAGAAATCCCATACACCGGAGAAAAAACTGACACCTGCAAAACCGGGCAGCAATGGAAAGAATGTGACCATGTGCAGCTTGTGCAAAACAGTATTGAAACAGGTGAAAATCAATGCACCAAAGACGGTAAAATTGTCGAAAGATCATTATAGTTATGATGGAAAAGCGAAAAAACCTGCCATCAAAGTGACGGATAATAAGGGAAAAGTGATTTCAGGCAGCTTTTATAAAGTCTCGTATCAGAATAATAAAAAAGTCGGAAAAGCAACAGTGACCGTGAAGTTTCAGGGAAATTATTCGGGAATACTGAAAAAGACATTTGAAATCTGTCCAAAGGGAACTTCTATTTCAAGTGTAAAATCCGGGAAAAAATCCATGACTGTGAAATGGAAGAAACAGGCATCACAGACGAGCGGCTATGAGATAGTATATACAGCAGATGCATCGTTTGGCAAAAAAAATACGAAGACGGCTGTGATCAAAAGTAATAAGACGACAGTTAAAGAAATCAAAGGATTAAAACCGGGAAAGAAATATTATGTAAAAGTACGTACATATAAAGAAGTAAAGTCCGGTACAAAAAAAGTGAGGATCTACTCAGACTGGTCAAAGAAAAAAGCAGTTCAGATAAAAAATAGTTCAGATAAAGAAACCGGATGAAAGAAAAACAATGGTCAGATGAATGATAAGTAACATCTGACCGTTGTTTTTTTACAGGGTTTGATGTTTTTTGATACGTCTTTTTATGCTTTCCACATCAATCGGTTCAAAAATAAGATCGTTGATCAGATCCGATGATAAGGCATTTCGAACCTGGTTTAAATTGCTTTCTTTGCAGATTGCAATAATGGGAGTCGATGATGCCCACGACTCGTGCTTTAATTCATCCCATATTTGTCTGCCATCATCTCCGGTTTCGGATACATCTATGAAAACGGCAGGAACATGGTTATTTTTATCCATAATGGCATAGCGTATTTCCGTAACGGAAGATACTTTTATGAGTCTGTCCGGGTAAGAATATGCAAATTTTAAAGTGGAAGCAACATTTCTGGAATGTGTATATAATAAAATATTTTTCATGGCAGTGTCTGGTTTCTGTGCAGAAACACCATACTCGGAAAAACATTGTTTCCCGGATTTTTTTGAATTCCCAAGTGCAGTGTCTGCTTTCTGAAAAAGTGTTGTGTAGGAAGTTTCATAAGGCTCTGTGAATGCAATACCGATACTGATCGTAACGTTTTCAGGAATGGATAAAGCTTCTTTATCTAAAATTGCATCTAAAAGTTCCTGTGCTTTTTCATAGACAGCCTGTCTGGAGGCTATATCCCGCATAAAAGCAACAAATTCGTCTCCGCCGATGCGTCCGATAATGTCGGAACCGGAAAAATGAGATGCAAGAATACCGGCTACGACAGAGATTGTATGATCGCCCATTTTATGCCCAAAGATGTCATTGACAGCTTTGAAATTGTCGATATCTATGGCAAACAATGCATGTAATTCTTCCGGAGTGGATAAAAGTATGTGGGAAATGGCGTGCTCTGCTGTGGCCTTATTCAGCAGATGCGTCATCTCATCCACTTCTGATTTAATCCGCAGAGCTTCCTGTTTTTGTAAAATATGATTCAGTCTGCGGTTCGTCTTTAAAATATTGTCAATACGGTGACGTGCAATGGCAGGTTCAGTGGGTTTACTGATAAAGTCGCTTGCGCCTAATTCGAAAGCTTTCGTCTGTACTTCCGGAGTGTCGGTGGTTGTCAGAACCACGACTGGAATTTGTTTAAACTCCGGCATTTCCTGGCGGTGTTTTAAAACATCGAAACCATCCATTCCCTGCATGACAAGATCTAAAAGGACAAGGTCAATCATATTTTTTTTATCTTTGATCATCTGCAGACATTCCTCACCGGAAGATACTTCAAGAATATTGAAGGCCGGAGAGAATATTTCATTTAAAACGGCATGCTGTAAGCGTGAATCATCTACGATTAGCAAAGTTTCTTTTGACTGTTCCATATTAAAAAATCCTTCGTATCAGTTATAAATTATCCCCCTGGAAACCACAGGATACTATCTATAATGTAACATGGAAAATGGTTGTGTGCAATGAGAAAAAGACTGAGAAAAAATAAAACCGTTGACAAATCGGGGGTAAGTGCATAAACTAGAGTAAGCGAATCAACTTACCAGTATAAATACGATAAGGGCGTTGAGCGGGAAGAGTAAGAAATCAGAGTGCTGACAGAGAGAAACTGCCATCGGCTGCAAGCAGTTTTCAGAAAGAGATTTCCGAAGTGCCTCCGTGAGCCTGTCCGGGGAAACGGTTTGTCTGCCAGTACAGTATCCGGATACGAGTAACACGCGTTAAGTGTATTGAGTGAGGATCAAAAGATCCTTAAGTTAGAGTGGAACCACGGATCATTTCGTCTCTTAGAGATGAAATGATCCGTTTTTCATGATAATGGAATGTTCGCGGAGCGTACATTCTATTATTTGGTTAAGGAAAGGGGATGCCAGTTTTGGGAATCATCAGTCATATTAAGGAAGAATTTACAGTGATAAAGGAGCGTGACCCGGCGATCAAATCGCCGATGGAGGTATTGCTTTATCCGAGTTTTCGGGTTATGTTGAGCTACAGACGTGCGCATAAGCTGTATTTAAAAGGACATTTCTTCTGGGCGAGATTTATTTCACAGCGGGCAGCGAGAAAAACAGGAATTGAGATACATCCGGGAGCAACGATCGGGAAAGGATTTTTTATTGATCACGGAAGTGGTGTGATCATTGGAGAGACGGCGATCGTTGGGGACAATGTTACTTTGTATCAGGGTGTGACACTAGGCGGTACCGGAAAAGAGACCGGAAAACGTCATCCGACGATTGGGGATAACGTTATGATCAGTGCGGGTGCAAAGATCATCGGTTCCTTCACCGTTGGAGAAAATTCCAAGATCGGAGCGGGAAGTGTGGTCATAGAGGAAGTGCCGCCAAACTGTACCGTAGTTGGTGTTCCGGGAAGAATCGTAAAACGTGACAATGTGAAGATGCCGCGCAGTGATATGGATCAGTGCCATCTGCCGGATCCGGTCAAAGAGGATATTACTGTACTGCAGAGGGAAAATGCAGAACTGGTCAACCGTGTGCTTGATTTAGAGCAGGCAGTCCGGATTTTAAGTGCTGATGCACAAAAAACAAAATAAATTGCATTTTGCTCCGCAAAACAAGGAGTAAAATCCTCTGCTCATCAGAGGATTCGCATTTTGCTCCGCAAAACTAAAGGAGGATTATTTAAATGGAAAATAAATTTCAATTTTACAACACACTGACAAGAAAAGTAGAAACGGTGATCCCGCATGAGGATGGAAAGATCGGCATGTATACCTGTGGACCGACCGTATACCATTTTGCACATATCGGCAACCTCAGAAGTTACATCATGGAGGATGTATTGGAAAAATCACTCCGCTATGTCGGATATGATGTAAAACGTGTTATGAATATTACGGATGTGGGACATTTATCTTCCGATGCAGATACCGGGGAAGATAAAATGTTAAAAGGTGCAAAAAGAGAGCACAAAACAGTGATGGAGATCGCAAAATATTATACAGACGCTTTCTTTAGTGACTGTAAGAAGTTAAATATCAAGACACCGGATGTTGTGGAGCCGGCAACGAACTGTATCCCGGAGTTCATCCATATGATCGAGGTGCTGCTCGAAAAAGGTTATGCTTATGTGGCAGGTGGAAATGTTTATTTTGATACATCCAAATTAGACGATTATTATGTATTTTCTTCCCAGAGCGAAAAAGAGCTGTTAGTCGGTGTACGCGACGATGTGGAAGAGGACGTAAATAAGAAAAATAAAAATGATTTTGTACTCTGGTTTACAAAGTCAAAATTTGAGGATCAGGCGCTTAAATGGGATAGCCCATGGGGCGTTGGATATCCGGGATGGCACATTGAGTGCTCATGCATCAGTATGAAACATCTGGGCGAGTATGTAGATATCCACTGCGGCGGTGTAGACAATATTTTCCCGCACCATACCAATGAGATTGCACAGTCAGAGAGTTACCTTGGCCATACATGGTGTAAATACTGGTTCCATGTACAGCATTTAAATGATAAATCCGGAAAAATGAGTAAGTCCAAAGGGGATTTCCTTACCGTATCCCTGCTGCAGGAAAAGGGGTATGATCCGATCGTATACCGTATGTTCTGTCTGCAGTCCCATTATAGAAAACCGTTGGAGTTTTCCTATGAAGTATTAGATAATATGGCTGCAGCTTATAAAAAACTGACCAAACGAATCGCAGAATTAAAGGATGAGGGAACAGTACAGCAGGATAAATTTGATGCTTATAAGGCAAAATTTGAGGATGCGATCAGCAACGATCTAAATACATCGATGGCGATCACGATCATTTATGATCTGCTCAAAGATGATATGAACGATAAGACAAAACTTGCGCTGATCAATGATTTTGATAAAGTATTATCCTTAAATCTGACAACGGCACAGGCAGATGCAAAAGAGGAGATCGATGCAGAATTAGAAAGCTATGTACTTGCAAAGATTGAAGAACGAAAGGAAGCAAAGAAAGCAAAAGATTTTGCAAAA
>OLND01002899.1_pt1 | contig 14493 bp, 12 predicted proteins | sample 1672031 | NCBI WGS metagenome assembly OLND01 (sample SAMEA3136638, study PRJEB25190) | human gut metagenome | biome: human gut; feature: human-associated habitat; material: faeces | place: Austria | collected 2013
TCAAAACGGGATACATACTCGCGGCGTTCGCGAACCTCACGCTTGGCCCGGACCGGTTCCTCTTTCTTGACAGGCGCAGCCGGCTTGACTTCCGGCTGGACTTCAGCAGGTTTAACTTCCGGCTGAATTTCCGGTTCCGGTTGGATTTCCGGTTCCGGCAGTGTTTCTTCTTCTGCTATCTCCGGTTCCGGTTCGACTTCCGCTTCCGCCTGCGGCGTTTCAACGACCGCTTCTTGGACAGCTTCCGCTTCCTCAGCAACTTCCGGTGCTTCGATCACAGCTTCCAGCTCGTCATCCGGTTCTGTCTCCACTTCCTGGACGCCGGCTTCTTCCAGCTGCTTGGCGATCCGCTGTTCCGCCAGCCGCTTCTGTTCCTCAGCGGCGAACTGCAGCATCATCGTCTTCCAGTCGATGCCCTGTTCCTCAATCTCGCCGGCCGTCTTGATATCGATCCGCATGCCGGTCAGCTTCACGGCCAGACGGGCGTTTTTACCCTTCTTGCCGATCGCCAGCGACAGCTGGTTGTCCTCGACGACGACTAACAGCGAACGCTTGTCCTCCGTCGGCAGCACAGCCAGAATCTGGGCTGGAGCCAGCGCGTTTTTAATCAGCTCGCTGATGTTGTCGCTCCACTCGAAGATATCAATTTTCTCACCCTTCAGCTCGTCGATGACGACCTGAACGCGGCTGCCGCGCGGACCGATGCAGGCGCCGATCGCGTCGACGTCCGGATTGTTCGACCAGACGGCCATCTTTGTCCGTTCACCGGCTTCCCGGGCAATCGCTTTGATCTCGACGACGCCCTGGTAAATTTCCGGAACTTCCTTTTCAAACAGACGCTTGACCAGCTTCGCGTCGGAACGGGAAACCAGCACCTGCGCACCCTTGGTATCCTTGTTGCATTCAGTGATGACAACGCGGATACTCTGGCCTTCAACGTAGCGTTCGCCCGGGATCTGAGCCGCGCGCGGCATCAGCGCCATCGTCTTTCCCAGATTGACGACGACAAACTTCTCCTCGACCGACTCGATCATGCCGGTGACCATTTCGTCCAGCTGATCGATGTATTCATCATAAACCGCCTGCTTCTCCGCCTCACGGATTTTCTGCTTCATGACGTTTTTCGCCAGCAGCGCGGCGGCCCGGCCGATCTGGCTGATATCGACTTCGTGATCGACTAAATCGCCCAGCTGATAGCCTTTGTCCTTGACGTCGGCCAGCGCGACTTCCAGTTCCTCGTCTTCGACTTCCTCGACGACGGTATATTGTTGATACACATGAATCTGACCGTTGGCTTCGTTGATATCGACGCGGACCAGCACGTCCGGAATGTCGATGTGTTTGCGATAGGCTTTGGCTAAAGCCTCCTGCAGTGCGGCGATGACGATTTCCTTGGTGATCTTGCGGTCATCCTCGATCGTCTGCATCGCCTTCAAAAATTCTTTGAAATTCATTGCGATTTCTCCTCCAAGTCCTTACAATTTCACAGCCAGGCGGATCTTTTCAATCTGATCCAGTTCCACCTGAGCCTTGCGGGTTACGGCTTTATCGCGATAGCTAAGGGTCAGGGTGGTTTCATTCATTTCCAGTAAATCGCCGGTGATTTCCATCATCGATTTGACCGGACTTTTTAAACGGACGCAGACATGCTTGCCCAGCGCACCGCGGATTTCCTCAGCGTTGCGCAGTTCACGTTCCGCGCCGGGCGAGCACACCTCCAAAAAGTATTCAAAGCTGATCCAATCGTCATGGGCATCCAGAGCTTCGGAAATTTTCTCCGAAACTAAGGCGCAGGTATCGATGTCCATAGATCCGTCAGCTCTCATCACTGCGATCTGAAGAATCCGGGATTTCTTTTCGTTCACCCATTTCAGATCGTAAAGCTGAATGCCAAGGGAGTCCAGGACAGGCAGAATCAACGTCTTAATGTTTTCCAACTGTTCCATTTTTCTCTCCTTATAACATGAATGAAGGAGTGGCTTTCACCACTCCTGCTGTTTCTTTATGCACTCTTACTATACACAGAAACAGCGTAAAAATCAAGCTTTTTCTGAAATCAAGCCGCGCTTTTCCCCGCGTTTTTCAGAGTTTCTTCTCCTCCGCAACCTTACGGCGGAATTTCAGCAGCCCCAGATACCGCAAAATATACAGGCTCCAGTGCAGCCGCGCGCCGGCGCAGAAGACGACTAAAAAGACGATTACCAGCGTCTGTTCCGGCAGAAAGAGTTTCAAAATCGTAAACACCGGAATAAACAGGATCAGCGCCGCAACCGGAAACAGCTGCGTCAGCGACGCCGCAAACGGCTCCATTTCAATGCGGTAATGACAATGCGGACAGTCGAATTCCCGGATTTCATTGAGCTGGGAAGCCGGGATTTCTTCGTGGCAGACAGGACATTCAATTTTCATAGCACCGCTTCCTTCAGAAAGAACGGATTCTCTTCTGTCTCTATTATAACAGGAAAATCCGCCCGCAGGCGGATGATTTCACCGGTTCTTTTCAATAGAGTCCTTTTCTTCCAGGTTGCCTGCGCTCCCCGGCATAATGCCGACTCCGCTTATTCCGTTATCCTGAAAAGCTTAAAACAGACTCAGCTGATTTTCTTCCTGCATGCCCTCCAGCGTGCCCAGCACCTCGAGCTTGCGCATCAGCGTTTGGGAGAGCTGGGTGCGGTTTAACAGATCTTCTTTGGATAAGAACTCGCCCTGTTCCCGCGCCTCGACGATCGACCTGGCCACGTTGGCGCCCAGACCGTCGACTGTCGTAAACGGCGGAATGATTGTCTTGAGATCGTCCGGCAGCACGCGGAATTCCGTCGCCAGGGATTTGTCGATATCAATGTTGGAGAAGCGGTAGCCGCGCGCGTACATCTCCAGACAGGCCTCGAACATCGAGTACAGATCTTCGTCCTTTTTCGTGACCTGACGCTTGGTCTCCGGATTCGATTTCATCGCCTGAATCTCGTCCATCCGCCGCTTGATCGCATCCATGCCCTTGACCATCGTTTCGATTTCATAGGCGTCGCAGCGCAGCGTAAAGAACGCGACATAGTACCAGTAGGGATGATGGACCTTAAACCACGCGATGCGGATCGCCATCATGACGTACGCGACGGCGTGGGCTTTCGGGAACAGATACTTAATTTTTAAGCAGCTGTCGATATACCATTGCGGAATGTTGTTTTCCTTCATCAATTCGATCCATTCCGGTTTTAAGCCCTTGCCCTTACGGACGCTTTCCATGATGAAGAATGAATCTTTCTTCGGCATTCCTTTTTCAATCAGATACGTCATGATGTCGTCACGGCAGCCGATGACGTCGTGCAGCGTCAGCCCGCCGTCGATCAGATCCTTGGCGTTGTTCAGCCAGACGTCGGTGCCATGGGACAGACCGGAAATCCGCAGCAGTTCGGAGAACGTGCTCGGACGGGTCAGTTCCAGAATACCGCGGACAAACTTCGTGCCGAATTCCGGCAGGCCGACCGCCCCGGTCGCTTCGCCATACACCCGCGGATCGGCTTTCAGCGCGTCGACGGAATTGAAGATCGACATCGTTTCCGGATCGTTCATCGGAATCGTCGTCGGATCGATCCCGGAGATATTCTGCAGCAGACGCATCGCCGTCGGATCGACGTGGCCGAGGATATCGAATTTCAAGACGTTGTCATGGATATCATGGAAATCGAAGTGCGTCGTTTTCCATTCGGAATCCGGGTTATTGGCCGGATACTGAACCGGCGTAAAGTCATAGACGTCCATGGAGCTCGGGATGACGATGATGCCGCCGGGATGCTGGCCGGTTGTCCGCTTGACGCCCTCGCATCCGTTGGCTAACCGCAGCCGCTGCGCCTGACGCATGTTTTCCAAGCCCATTTCCTCCGCATAACCGCTGACATAGCCGAACGCCGTCTTCTGAGCGACCGTGCCGATCGTCCCGGCGCGGAAAACGTGATCCTCGCCGAAAACCGTTTTCGTAAAGGCATGCGCCTTGTCCTGATATTCGCCCGAGAAGTTCAAGTCAATATCCGGAACCTTATCGCCCTCAAAGCCCAGGAAGGTTTCAAACGGTATATCGAAGCCGTCGGCGCGCATATCCGCGCCGCACTTGGGGCACTTCTGTTTAGGCAGGTCGGGGCCGCAGGTGTAGCCCTTGGGCGGGTCCCAGTCGGAGTACTTGCACACCGGGCACACGTAATGCGGCGGCAGTGCGTTAACCTCGGTTATGCCGATGAAGTGCGCCACCAGCGACGAGCCGACCGAACCGCGCGAGCCGACTATGTAGCCGTCGTCGGTGGACTTTTTGACCAGCTTCTGCGCGATGTTGTACAGCGTGCCGAAGCCGTAGCCCAGTATCGATTTAAGTTCCTTGTCGAGGCGGGCGCGCACTATGTCGGGCAGCGGGTCGCCGTATACCTCGAGCGCGCGGCTTTCGGCCATCGTGCGCACGTTGTCAGCCGCGTCGGGCCAGAAGGGCTGGAACGTGACTTCGTTTTTGGGGTGAGGTATGAACAGCTTCACGCCCTGTACCATGTCGGCGATCTTGTTGGGGTTGTCTATAACGACCTCCTCGGCGCGGTCGCCCAGATAGCTGAACTCCTCCAGCATCTCCTCGGTAGTGCGCAGGTAGAGCGGCGCCTGCTGATCGGCGTCGGCAAAGCCCTGCCCCGCCATAAGTATCGCGCGGAATTTGGCGTCCTTCGGGTCGAGGAAGTGTACGTCGCACGTGGCGCACACGGGCTTTTTCAGCTTATCGCCCAAGGCGAGTATGTGACGGTTGTAGTCGCGCAGCGCTTCCTCGTCCTTGGCCGTGCCCTCGCGTATCATGAAGGCGTTGTTGCCGATGGGCTGTATCTCGAGGTAGTCATAGAACGACGCTATTTTAAGCAGTTCGCCCTCGCTCTTGCCCGCGACCATGGCGCGGAACAGCTCGCCCGCCTCGCACGCGCTGCCTACGATTATGCCCTCGCGGTACTTTTGCAGCACGCTGCGCGGTATGCGCGGATGCTTGTGGAAGTGGTGCAGGTGTGCTTCGGACACTATGCGGTTGAGGTTGGTAAGTCCGTCCTGCGACTTTGCCAGCAATATTATGTGCCACGATTTTGCGTCCTTGTCGGCGTAGTAGAGGCTGTTCAGGTCGATAAGGCGCTTTACCTCGGGGTGCTGCGCGCGGATTACGCTTAGCGTATGCACCAGCACCTTGCTGGTCGCGCGCGCGTCGTGCACGGCGCGGTGGGCGTTTTTAAGGCTTATGCCTAAAAATTTGCATATCGAGCCGAGCTTGAAGCTCTTCATTTGACCGGCGTACTGGTTGCGCGCAAGCGCCAGTGTATCCAGCACCGGCGCGTGCAGCCCGCCGATATTGGCAAACGCGCGCTTTATAAACGACGTATCGAACGACGCGTTGTGCGCGACGAGTACCGCGCCCTTGCAGAATTCATAAAACTTAGGCGCAAGCTCCTCGATCGTGGGGCAGTCGCGCACCATTGCATCGGTTATGCCGGTCAGCTCGACCACCTTTTCGGGTATCATGCGGCCGGGGTTGACCAGTTCGGAGAACTCGGCCACTTCCTCGCCGTTTTCGATGCGCACCGCTCCGATCTCGGTTATCATGTCTGTGCTGCCGTTAAGACCGGTCGTCTCAACGTCGAACACGACAAATGCCGTCTGATCAAGCTCGCGGTCGTCGGCCTCGTCCACTATCTGTGCCGCATCTTCTATTAAGTAGCCCTCGCAGCCGGGTATGAATTTGATGTCCTTGCCCGCGGCCTTGAACGCCTCGGGGAACGCCTGACACACGCCGTGGTCGGTCACGGCAATCGCCGGGAAGCCCCAGCTTATCGCGCGCTTGATGAGCGCGGTTGCGCTGGACACGCCGTCCATCGTGCTCATCTGGGTGTGCATATGCAGCTCGACGCGCTTGCGGGGGGCGTTGTCCTTGCGCACTTCCTTCTTCTGCTGCTCCGCGTCGCTCAGCATTACGACCATTTCCTTCAGGAAGTCGTCGTAGCGGTACTGGCCGCGCACCTTGATGCACTTGCCGGGAGCAAGATATTCCTTCAGCGGGTCGGGCTGAGTAGGCTGTGCGGGGCCGTCCTCGCCGCCGCGCCCCTGCTTGGCGCGCAGGAATGCCTTGACGTAAACCGTACCGGTATAGTCGGTCACGGTAAATGTTACTATGGTAAGCGCGCCGTCCTTTACTTCCTTTAAGTCCGTCGTGACAATTTCGCCCGCGACGGTCACGCGGCCCGCGTCCTCGGCGATCTGGTCGATCTGCATGGGCGCGGTGTCGATCGAGCGGCCATAGAGCACCTGCGGCAGTTCGGGCTTCTTTTCGGCCTGTGTCTTGGCGTTGGCCTTCTGTTCCAGCGCCAGGCGTTCCATCAGCAGCTGCTCGTCCTTTTTGCGCATCTCGCTTATGTAGCGCAGGCGCTCGTCCATCTCGCCGCTGCATGTGAAGTCGAATGTGATGTTGGCCTGAAACAGCTCGCGGCAGAGCTTGCTCAAAAGCTCCGACGCCTTGCAATTGAGCATGAACGCGATTACCGCCTCGTCGGGGAAGTTTACTGTCACGCTGGTTCCGGTCTGGCTTATCGTGCAGTGCCTAAAAAAAGGCTTGCACGCGGGCAATTGCCTGAGCGCGCAATTCTTTATAAACTCCCAATAGGGCGTTATGTCGCGCTCGACCTGCTCTTTTAATTCAGGGCAGCTCACGCGCACGGCCACCTCGCGGCCGGGGAAGGCCGCGCGCACGCTGCGCTTTATGTCGTTATAGTCGTCGCCCACGATCAGGCCGGGCGCATGGAAGCACACCATAAGCCGCGTGCCCTCGCGGTTGACCAATGCCTTTTCGAGCGTCAGCGAATCGCGTATCTCGGGCTTCAGCCCGCGCAGTATGCTGCGCCAGTATTCCTGCATATATCGTCACCTCGCATAAAATGGGATATATACTGCGTGCGCCGCGTCACAGCTGGCGCGCAAGGCACGACCATTTCTCGTCCTTAAAGCCGTTGGCGCGGTATACGGCGTGGCCCTGCGCGTTATCGGCGGCGGGTATTACCTCCAGCTCGCTTACGCCCATGGGCCTCAGTGCGTTCACCTGCGCGGTAATCATGCGCGAGGCCAGACCCTTATGGCGGTAATCGGGGCGCACGTACAGCTCGGTCAGCTCGGCGATGGGCCTGTTGTAGCAAAACGACTTATAGTGCTGCACACAGCAAAAGCCCGCCAGACCCTCCTTGCCCGCGTCGGCGACGACGACCAGCTCTTGGCCGTCCGCCAGTTTCTTCTTAACCGCCTCAACATCCAGATTGTCCACTTCGTTAAACTCGCGGTTCATCGCGATAAGCTCCGCCGCGTCTTCGGGCACGGCGAACCGAATTTTTATCATCATATATAAAATCTCCTTTTGAAGGGAATATCCTCTGCCTAAATTATATCACACGGCGCAAGCGGCTAAAAGCAAACGCGCTATTAATTTCCTCAAGCTATTTTCAGGCTTATATATGATCGATTTTCATAATGGCTCTTGCCAAGCGGACAATTATTCGTTACAATATATGTTAGCGAATAAGGCTGTCTCACAGCTTTAAGTAAATACGTTAGCAGGAGGACGACAGGTATGTATAAGCAGGTTATAGACACCGCCAAGGATAAGATGGGCAAGACCACTGCCCTGCTCAAAAAGGATCTGACCACTCTGCGCGCCGGCCGCGCCAATCCCCAGATACTGGACAAGATTCTGGTGGACTACTACGGAACGCCCACTCCCCTGAATCAGCTGGGCAACATCTCCTCGCCCGAGCCGCGAATGCTGGTCATCGCGCCGTGGGAAAACAAGATGATCTCGGCCATCGAAAAGGCCATTCAGAAGAGCGACATCGGCATCAACCCCTCCAACGACGGCAAGGTAGTGCGCCTGGTCGTACCCGAGCTGAACGAGGAGCGCCGCAAGGATCTGGTTAAGCAGGTCAAGAAGATGGTCGAGGAGGCCAAGGTTGCGCTGCGCGCCATCCGCCGCGACGCGATGGAGCAGCTCAAGAAGCTGAAGAAGGACTCCCAGATCACCGAGGACGACCAGAAGCGCGCCGAGGATGAGCTGCAGAAGGCCACCGACGCCGCCAGCAAGGAGTGCGACAAGCTGGGCGTTGAAAAGGAAAAGGAAGTCATGAGCGTATGATTCTGGGTCTGCCGCTTGACCGTGCGCTCGATATACTCTGCGCGCAGGGTGAGCGGCCCGAAATCGTATTCACCGCCGCGCCGCGCAGACAGCGCCAGATGGCCCAGATTCCGGACGGCGAAATGCCGCCGGAATACGTTGCGCGCGTTATAGGCCGCGCGCCCGGCCGTGTAATATGCGCATGGTTCTTCGAGCCGCGTCCGTAAGGCAGTCGGCTTGTTAATCCATGCTCAAGAGCCGACCCCCGCAGGCGCGCCGCGCCCCGCGCCGGGTCGGCCCGAATTTATGTGCCCGGACTGCGCGGCCGTGCGGAAAAACTTAAATGCGGGCTATGTATGCTCCGGCGGGAATGTGCGCGTGCGGTCTGTCCGGCGGCTGGCTATCGAAGGCTGAAATAAAAATGTTTGTCTGAATAGCAGCCTGAACAGGCTTAATTACCTGATCTCAGCAAATCTTAATCGGAAGGTGCTTATATGCAAAGCAATATACATTCGAGCGACACAATATTGCCGCGCCACATTGCTATAATAATGGATGGAAACGGTCGCTGGGCCAAGAAGCGGCTGCTGCCGCGCGCGGCAGGGCATCGCGCGGGCGCTGATTGCCGAGCTGACAGCGAAAGCCGGAGAAAACAAGCTGGCGTTTGTGACGCTCGAGGTACGCGAGAGCAATGCACCGGCGATAGCGCTCTACACCGGAGCTGGATTTGCACCGGTCGGAAAACGAAAGAATTTTTACAGCAATCCCACAGAAAACGCGGTTTTAATGACGATTTCACTGATTTGAAGGAGGATTTTGCCATGCTGGAGCTTCGCTTTGTTGACGCGGAAAACAGGGATTTTCACGACCTGACCGCTGCGCTGGACGAGTATTATTTCATGCTCGTCGGTGAGGTGGAGAAGCGCTACGCCAAGTACAACCTGCCGCATCTGTTTAACTGCCGCATCGTCGCGTATGAGGACGGCAAGCCCGCAGGCTGCGGCGCGTGGAAGAAGATCGACGAGGGGACATTCGAGGTCAAGCGCATTTACATCGCGCCGGAGTTCCGGAGAAAGGGCGTTGCGAGCGCGGTCATTGCGGCTCTCGAGCAGGATGCGGCAAAGCACGGCTTCACCAAGGCCATCCTCGAGACCGCCCGCACGACCGAGGATTCGGCGGCGCTGTACACCAAGCTCGGCTATCGCGTCATTCCGTACTACGGCAGTCCGGCGGGCGCGGAAAACTGCCTGTGCTTTGAGAAAAATTTAGGAGATTAACCATGAAAATACTTGCAATCGAGTCCTCGTGCGATGAAACGGCGGCAGCCGTCATCGAGGACGGACGAAAAATCCTGTCGAGCGTGGTGGACACGCAGATCGCCACGCACGCGCTGTACGGCGGCGTTGTGCCGGAAATCGCGTCTCGGCGGCACATGGAGGCGGTCGTGCGCGTGACCGAGCAGGCGCTCAAGGACGCGGAAATGGACAAGCACGATGTGGACGCGGTTGCCGCGACCTGTGCGCCCGGATTGATCGGTGCGCTGCTCGTCGGCGCGAACTTCGGCAAGTCGCTCGCCTTTGCGATGAACAAGCCGTTTATTCCGGTGCACCACATCCGAGGACACATTGCGGCTACTTATCTGGCGTATCCCGAGCTGAAACCGCCGTTTTTGACACTGATCGCGTCCGGCGGTCACAGCGAGATCGTGATGGTGAAAAGCTACACCGAGTTTGAAATCCTCGGCGGCACACGCGACGACGCAGCAGGCGAGGCGTTCGATAAAGTCGCCCGCGTGCTCGGTGTCGGCTATCCGGGCGGCCCGAAGATCGACAAGCTGGCGCAGGACGGCGATGCGAAGATGTACAAGCTGCCGGATTCGCACATCAAGGATGCGCCGCTGGATTTCTCCTTCTCGGGACTCAAAACGGCGGTCATCAATCTGGCGCACAACGCCGAGCAGAAGGGCGAAACCATCGACCGGAACGGTCTCGCGGCCTCGTTCTGCGCGGCTGTCGTGCATACGCTCGTGCCGCGGCTCGAGATGGCCGTCAAGCAGACGCATGCGCGGCGCGTTGTCTGCGCGGGCGGCGTGGCAGCCAATTCCTTCCTGCGGGCGGCCCTGCAGGACATGGCAAAGCGCGAGCACGTTCAGCTGTTTATGCCGCCGCTGCAGCTGTGCGGCGATAACGCCGCCATGATCGGCAGTCAGGCGTATTATGAGTATCAGGCGGGCACCCGCGGCAAAACCCTGCAGAATGCCTACGCCACCGCGGATATCGGAAAGAATATCTGCGATTAAGATGAATTGAGAATTCACTTCGTCTGCATAGCAAAACCCCGGCCTTGTCGCTTGACAAAGCCGGGGCTGCTCGGGTATAATATACCCAAGAGGACACTGTTCAGCAGTCAGACCCTCAGTCATCAAAATTTGTTATGATGACCGTTCGTGAGTCAGACGAGCGGTCATCGCGCTTTTATACAGAAGATGTACAGCAGGATTACTGCACATACGAAAAGCTGAAATGCCTTTTTCCGCATTCGCGCCACCTCCTTCCTGCCGCAGACAGCGGGAAAGGAACAGAGGGTCTGACCGCTATGTGAACTTAAAATTATAGCGCAGAGTCCCGGCTTTGTCAAGCGACAAGGCCGGGACTCTGTTGTTTATGCGTCATAGGAGATCAGTCCAAGCTGCATTTTCCAGTCGATGACGCGCACGGCGGAAGCGTGAATCTGCGACTCGGGAATCGTGCCGTCCTGTACGGCAGCAAGCACGGCGTTGTACTGGGTCACGAAATCCGACGAGGTGAGCATATCATTGCCCGCCTGTACGGCAAGCACCGCTGCGTTTTCGCCGCCGGTGTAATCGCGGATGGCGTCCATGATCAGGTCATCGGTCAGGATTACGCCGTCAAAGCCGAGTTCCTCGCGGAGAATGCGGTGCACCTCGGCTGAGAGCGACGCCGGCCGGTCGGCGTCCATGCAGTTTACCACATTATGGCTGACGAGAACCGACTGCGCCCCGCTCTCAATGCCCGCTTCAAACGGCAGGAAATCCGACTGCCGGAAGGTGTTCATCGGCCGCTCGTCAATGGCGATGCCGGTGTGCGTGTCCGCGTTATTGCCGTAGCCGGGGAAGTGCTTGAGCACCATGCCGGTTTTGTCGCTGACCATTTGCGTGACCACCGTGCGGACGTATTCGCCGGTCTGCTCGGCATCCATGCCGAAGCTGCGCGCGTAAATGAAATCGCTCGGGTCGGTCGAAACGTCGCACACAGGCGCAAAATTAACATTGATACCTAAATCGCGCAGCAGCGCGTCTTTCTCGGCGGTGTCGCTCGTGATGCGGTCAAAGCCGCCCTCGCGGTACAGCGCCTGCGGTGACTGGAATTTCGTGCCGCGCAGATTCGGGTTGGAGCTGACGCGCACGACCGTGCCGCCTTCCTCGTCCACGCCGATGAGCATGGGCGTTTTTGCGGCATTCTGGTAGGCTGCGATGGTATTTGCGACGGATTCTTTAGTCTGGCCGTCAAAATCGCGCGCAAACAGCAGATAGCCGCCGATGTCGTACTGCGTCGTCAGCGCCGCCGCGTCGGTCTCCGGACAGCGCACGAAGAACATCTGTGCGACCTGCTCCTCGAGCGTCAAGCCGTCCGCATACTGCTCCGCCGCTGTCCGGCGGACCTCATCCGGCGTGGGTTCCGGCTCGGGCTGCTCGACGGTCGGCGCGGACGGCGTTTCGTCCTTTGCGGCGGTGTCCGTGCTGCCGCAGGCCGTCAGTCCGGCGCAGAGCAGACCCAGCAGCAGCGCAAGCATTCGTTTTTTCATGTGCGTCACCTCGTTTGCCTACATTATACAAGAGAGCAGGGGAGTTGTAAAGCATAGGGTGAATGTGGTAATATTACAAGGCAGGAGTTTGAAGGCAGGAGGATGCGTGAGAGCGGAGAGCGTGTCACTCGTCAATTATCTGCACATGTGCAGCCGCAGGGGCGAACCGTGTTCGCACACAAAACGGAAATCCCTGATCCTGTCGTTTGTTCCACACAAGAAAGGATGTTCACTATGAACATAACCATAATCTATCCGCACAAACGGAAAACCAAATCGTCCACCTACGGCATTGCACAGATGGTGCTCGACCGCCTGCTTTCGGGCGGCACGCTGCACGAATTTTATCTGCCGCAGGACATGCCGCATGTCTGCGCGGGCTGCTACGCATGCATGAACGGCCGCGAGGACAAGTGCGGCGGGCACGAATACATGCAGAAGCTCATCGCCGCGATTGATGACTCCGAGCTGATCGTTTTCTGTGCGCCGACCTATGTTTACCACATTCCGGGGCAGGTCAAGACCCTGCTCGACCACTTTGCGTACCGCTGGCTGGTGCACCGTCCCGACCTGTCGCTGATGTGCAAGCAGGCGCTCATCATCACGACCGCAGCGGGCGGCGGCATGAAATCCACCGTCAGGGATTTGCGCGACAGCATGAACTACTGGGGCGTCGGCCGCACGCACGTTATCACGCAGGCTGTCTGGGGATACGACTGGAGCAGCATGCCCGAGAATTTCATGCGCAAAATCGAGCAAAAGGTAGAGAAAACGGTGTCTGCCATTCAGAAAAATGCCGGAAATGTCACGCCGTGCGCGAAGGTCAAGGGATTGTTTTATATGTACCGCCTGTTCCATAAAAAGCGCAAAATGAATCCGGCAGACGACGAGTATTGGTACGAAAAAGGGTATGTAAGCGGTAAACCGTGGAAAAGAGGACGATAATGGCGACTACAAAGGAATTTCTTGCGGAAATATTAGACCGCCTGTCCGGACTGGACGGCGTAACGCATCGAGCCATGATGGGGGAGTACATACTCTACTACAACGGCAAAATCGTCGGCGGAATTTATGATAACCGCCTGCTGGTCAAGCCGGTCAAAGCTGCGATAAGCTGCCTTCCGGATGCGCCTTATGAATTTCCGTACGACGGCGCAAAACCCATGCTGCGGGTGACGAAAACCGACGATGCCGCCCTCCTGCAGAAGCTGCTGCGTGCCATGTATGACGAACTTCCGGCACCGAAACCCAAGAAGAAAAGCAATAAGGAGTGAAAAACATGCACACCATCGGACGTTTTGCACCCAGTCCGAGCGGCCGCATGCACCTCGGCAACGTGCTTTGCGCGCTGCTGGCATGGCTGAGTGCGCGGCAGCAGAACGGCGAATTTCTGCTGCGGATTGAGGATTTGGACGAAATGCGCTGTCCGCGCAGCTTCGCGGATTTAATTATCGACGACCTGCGGTGGTTAGGGTTAGACTGGGACGGCGAAATCCCGTATCAGTCCGAGCGCACGGCTGTTTACGAGAAATATGAGGCGATTCTGCGCGAAAAAGGTCTGCTGTATCCGTGCTTCTGCTCGAGAGCGGCCCTGCACGCCGCAAGCGCGCCGCACCTGTCGGACGGCAGGGTGGTCTACGCCGGAACCTGCCGCGATTTAACACCCGAGCAAGTGGCCGAAAAGCGCAGAAAGCGTGCGCCTGCAACGCGCGTGCGCGTGCCCGAGCGCACCATCACGTTCACGGACGGCGTGTACGGCGAGTATACTGAAACGCTCACCGAGGAGTGCGGCGACTTCATCATCCGGCGGTCGGACGGCGTGTTCGCGTATCAGCTGGCGGTCGTGGTGGATGACGGCCTGTCCGGCGTGACCGAGGTCGTGCGCGGGCACGATCTCATCGGCAGTACGCCGCGCCAGATCTGGCTGTATGAGCTGTTTGGCTTCACACCGCCGAACTTCATTCATATCCCGCTGCTGTGCGACCATGACGGGCGCCGCCTGTCCAAACGCGATGAGGACCTTGACCTCGGCCTTCTGCGGGAGAAATTCACACCTGAGCAGGTCATCGGCGCACTTGCCTGCGCCGCAGGACTGACCGACACCGCAGAGCCGGTTGCCGCGAAGGAGCTCGTGAAAGCGTTTTCGTGGGAGAAGATTCCGAAGCATGAGCTGTACCTGCCGAACGTGTTTCGAGACATCGAGAAAAATTGAGAATGGAAAATGGAGAATGGAGAATTACCGTAAGGGTTTTCCGTTCTCCATTTTTTATTAGGTGCAAACGGTTTTCATAACGTGTGATTTGGCGTCCAATGACCGCCCCTACGGGATAGATTGTACCAACCGTTTGATACGGTGCGCCGAGGTCGTCGCACCCTACGGTAACATTTGTTATCAATTAAAACCCGTAGGTGCTGGGCGGAATAACGTGAAAACGAGTTGCGCGACACGGGTATGTCGCGCCTGCGTAGATGAAACCACATGTGTAGCAGAACAGTATCTGACACTGCGAACA
>OLND01002900.1_pt1 | contig 14492 bp, 12 predicted proteins | sample 1672031 | NCBI WGS metagenome assembly OLND01 (sample SAMEA3136638, study PRJEB25190) | human gut metagenome | biome: human gut; feature: human-associated habitat; material: faeces | place: Austria | collected 2013
AGGATGGATAGTCTTTAATCTGTTCAATCAGCAGTCCATGAAGGTTGTTTTCTTCATAATATTTATGTGGAAGCACTTCAAGAAATGCAGAAACATTGTCTGTTTTACCGAATTTTTTTGCGTATGCGCGCAAAGAAGGAGTCCGCACACCGATGACGGTTTCCTTATTGACTGTCGGCATCAGTTTTGCCTGAAAATCCCGATAAGCAAGATCCTGTATTGCAAAGAGATCTGCTTGTACATTTTCTATTACTTCTCTACTGCTCATTTGTCATTTCCTCCTGAAATCTTGTAGATTTATAATTCGGTATAACGAAATTTGCTACAGCTTGACAGTGGTTTACGCATTTATAAGATCGTGCCTGTCTCATAGAGAGCATTCTTCCGCTCCATACGCTTTAATTCCGGCAATACGGTAAGTAACATGGTGATGAAGCATAATCCTCCACCAATGACGTTAGAAACCGGCTCAGCGAGAAATACGCCGTCTGTTCCCATATGCAGGGCATACGGCATTAGATATGTCAGAGGCACGACGATAAATACCTTCCGAAGTAGTGAGAAAAAGATTGCTTGCTTCTTCTTATTCAGGGATTTAAAGACCGTTTGGCCAATGTATTGCATATCCATGCAGATAAACGCTGCAAAATACTGCTTCAGGGCAGGAACTGCATCTTTCATCAACGTAGTATCCGAACTGAAAATTCCGATCAGGGTTTTCGGCGCGATGATGATAATACTCCACATCACAGCTGTGTATCCGAGAATCATAAGTGCCATCATGGCACCGGCTTTTCTTACACGGCATGGGCGTCTTGCACCATAATTGTAACTCAGGATTGGCGAAGTTCCTTCGTTGATTGCATAAATCGGAGTTTCTACAAGCTGTCTGACACTGGATACGATGGTCATAACAGAAATGTAGATATCTCCGCCTGTGACGGAAAGTACATTGTTGCAGACAATCGTTACCAGACTGTTTGTCAACTGCATGATAAATCCGGCAGTTCCCAGGCTTACAATGTTTTTTGCATAAGCTGTACAGCTGGCAAGTTCCTCTTTTTTGAGGAGCCTCACTTTCAGTTCTGCTTTTTTTGTAAGAAAGAAAAAGACAAATGCAGCAGAAAGTGTCTGAGAAATGACCGTTGCAATTGCGGCACCGCGTACGCCAAGTCCGAACACAAAAATAAACAACGGGTCAAGCAGCAGGTTCGTTACTGCCCCTATGGTAACTGAAAGCATGCCGATGGTTGAATATCCCTGTGCATTGATAAACGGGTTCATACCGGTTGCAATCATAGAAGGCAGAGTTCCGATCAGGTAAAGCATCAGGTACGGATATGCATAGATCAGAGCGTCTTTTGAGGCACCAAACAGTATCAGGATCGGGCGGGCAAATAAAAAGCCAATTACCATGAGTACAATGGCACAGATACAGACCATGGAAAAAGAAATATTCATAATTTTTTTCGCTTCCTGTGGCTCATTTTTGCCGCGCTCAATCGAAAATAATGGTGCACCGCCGCTTCCGAATAGATTGCTGAATGCGGTAATGATGACAATTACCGGGAAACAAAGACCAACTGCACCAAGTGCTGCAGTTCCGATGTGCGGGATACGTGCAATATAAATCCGGTCTACAATGTTATAAAGTAAGCTTAAAATCTGGGCAACCAGCATCGGGAGCGATGCTCCAAGGATATTACTGGTTATCGTTCCATTTTCAAAATCGACTCGTTTCATTTGTAAATTCATTCCTTTTTATTTTTCTTGCTTTTTAATTCTAACATGATGTAATATATATGTAAATTATTGTTTTTATATGATAATTCAATAAAAATCATATGGATAATATATTTTCATTTTTAAATAATCAGGAGATGAATTACATTTTTATGGAAATCAGACAGTTGGAATATTTTCGTGCGATCGTAGATGCCGGAACGATCAGCGGTGCAGCAAGAGTTCTTCACATGACCCAGCCACCGCTGAGCTATCAGATGAAGATGCTGGAGGAAGAATTACAGGTATCACTCTTTTTGCGAGGTACAAAGAAAATTACGCTTACAGATGCCGGAAAGACGCTTTATGAGCAGGCCGGTAATCTTCTGATGCTTGCAGATCTGACCAAACAGGAGGTTGTCAAATCTGGTCAGGCAGCTACCCTGCACATAGGGATCACACCATCCACTGTATCGATGATGTCCGAATATCTGCTTTACTTTGCAAAAAAATATCCTCAAATTCATTTTGATATACATGAAGGATCTACATTTACACTGAAAGATCAGCTGGAAAATGGAATGATCGATTTGACTACACTCCGCACACCAATTGTGTTAAATGGCTGTGAAACCAAGTCTCTTTCCCGGGAGAAGCTGCTTGTGATGGCAGTTCCTGATCACCCTCTGTTGCAGGGACATACATCCATCAGTTTGCGGGAACTTTCCGAACAACCCTTAATCCTCTCCCACCGCTACCGCAAATATATGCTTGCCGCATTTGAGGGTGCCGGACTGGTCTGTGATATTTATTTTGCCTGTGAGGATGCCCGCACTGCAATGACGATGGCAGAAAAGGGACTGGGAATTGCGATTCTTCCGGAGTCTATGCTGAAGCTCACTAATAAATTAAAAGCATATGATATTACTGGAGCTGATCTTACAACTGAAATTCTTCTTGCATGGAGGAAAGGCAGGATGCCGGCGGAATTACAGGATTTTCTGACATTATTTGAGGAGAAAATATAAAGTAAAAGAGCAGAGATACCTTCGAATGACTCTGCTCTTTACTTTATTTTATCATTTGGTAAGTATTTTTTAATAGGATAAATAGAATTACCAGCTTGATTTCTGCTCATCTATAACTTCCAAAGTCTCCGGATTTACCAGATAGAAATCAACCAGTTCTGTCTCATATCTACCATCCGGATATACCTTTTCCAGAACCAATTCTTCGAAAGTATTATTATTTTCATCTGTCTTAGAACCGTTATCATACAGACAGTAATTGACATTTACTGTTGTGCCATCCTTCTCTTCTGTTGTCTCAGAGAGGATCGCGTAATTTTCTCCCTTTGCATTTGCCGTGTAAGTGAAACTCATATCCGGAAGGGGATTCTGTTGCTGGATATATTGATACACAGCACGCATTTCGTCCTGAAGCGGTGAAGCTTTCTGGGATTCCTGTGCCGGAGAATTTTCGGTAGAATCAGTGGTACTACTATCTTGTGTTTCCGAATCATTCGGGTCAGAATCCGGTACAGAGGATTCTGTTAAAGTGTCTGTATTCGGCAAAAACAAACCCGTTTTTTGCATATAAATCAGGTTATCAGTTCGGTACTGTGTAGCGATGCCGTAATCAGGCTGTACGGAAAGATAAATATAATGCTGATCTTGACCGGTTACGGTTTCCGTTCCTTCTACGCCAAAGCTCACAATTAAAAAGCTGTAACCAATCAGAGAAAGTAAGAAAAGAGTCAGTGCGGCATAAGAAACGGCAATTATTCGTCTGGCTGCTTTCCTATTAAGGAGACTTTTTTGCTTTTTATACAGACAGATCATGCCCCAGATCAGCAGGCAGGACAAGGTGACGGAAACGCAGATGACGGATATTTCAGCAAAATAATAGCGGATTGCATATCCTGCGCTTTTATTGATACCATACCATGCACCGTAGAAAAAGGTACTGTATGCCAGAACGATTGTAATCAGACAGGTACGCAGGATATGCTCTTTTCTTGTCGGAGTAAATTTTTTTAATGCAGAAATAAGTCTGTCCATTTCTTCTGCTTCAATCCAGGTGGTAAGTTCTGGTTCAGATGGATATTCGCCGTTTGTGTCAGGAATTCCTGTATAACGGGTTAAAAACTGATTTTTTGTATCAGTATCTCCCACTTCTGCTGCCAGTAAGATCTGCATAAAATACAACTGTTTTAACTGGACTGGTGTGCATTTTCCAACAGAAATCTGTGTAATTGTCTGTGTAGCATGATCGTATTTTCCAAGCTGGATTTCAAGGCTTGCAATCAGGAGCAGCATGCGGTTATTCGTAGCAAGATCGCGGACAGATTGTATATGATACATATAAAGCGCATACTCATAGTGTTCGTCCAGTGGCATTCTACTCGATATCTTTCTGCTCCATCCGGCTTCTACAAACTGGAGCCCGAAAGCAAGTTCGATAACGGCAAGAAGCTGGCAAAGGAAAGCCGTAAGTCCCCAGACATTGGTAGTGAGTTTCTGATAGGTCAGAAAAAAGATTGCAGCGGCAGCCAGGATGACGAACAACCATCTCAGCATGAACACGCGGCGGGCTTTCTTTTTTACGGTTGGATTCCATGGATATGTTTTTAATTCTGAATCTAGCACAGGCAAATCTCCCTTCCGTTGTCTAAATTATCGATTTTCAAAAATATAATCTTAGTATTTAAGCGCCTCCTTTATGACGAAATAAAAGGGGCGCTTAAATCACTTTTCATATTTACTATTTTACTTCTACCAGTTCGATCTGGAAGTTCAGTTCTTTTCCAGCCATCTCATGGTTGGCATCAAATGTGATGTTGGTTTCTGTCTTTTCGGTTACGGTTACCGGGAATGGCTGTCCATACTGGTTGGTCAGATATGCACGTGCACCGACTTCCAGATCTTCTGATCCAGGAAGCTGTGCGATTTCCAGCGTGAAAATGGCGCGTGGATCCGGCATGCCGTAAGCTTCTTCCGGCATCAGATGGATGTTGATGGTCTGTCCTACTTCCATTGTTGCAACGGCTTTATCGTAACCATGAATCATCTGTCCGGCTCCGCATACAAATTCCAATGGCTCTCCGCGGTCATAGGAAGAATCAAACTGGGTACCATCATCAAAGGTACCTCTGTAATGGGTACGGCAGGTCTTTCCGACATTCGGACCTTCAAAATCCGGCACATGTGCGCCACCACATCCGCTGCATCCACTGCAGTGTCCGCCACAGGAATGTTCTTCTTCAGCAGAAGCTTCTTCTGTTGCTGTTTCTTCATGCTGTCCACAGCAGGAATGACCTTCTTCGTGGTGATGGTCACAATTTGTACCTGCAGATTCCAGTTCTCCTGCAAGATAGGCATTCACTGCCGCATCTACTTCTCCTGCTGCACCGGATATAACTTTGATACCGGCTTCTTTCAGCGCTTCTTGTGCACCTTCTCCGATACCGCCACAGATCAGAACATTTGCACTCTGCTCAGAAAGGAATCCTGCAAGCGCACTGTGTCCGGCGCCACCAGCATGAACAATCTGCATGGAAGTGATCTTTCCGTCTTCTACCTCATACATTTTAAAAGTTTCTGTCTTTCCGAAGTGCTGGAAAATAGATCCGCCTTCGTATGTTACTGCTATTTTCATTTGTAAAATCCTCCTTGAGATACCTTTACTCAATAGTATAACATATGGATTGCGAAACGCATAGAAAAAGTATACAATAATGAAAGAAATAATGAGACAAAACGAAAGAAAAAAGGGACTGGAAAATGAGTAGTATTTATTTGAGCAACGCAATATTTATGATGATAATACTGACGATCATCTTTTTAAGGATCCGGTATTATATTACATGGAGCCCGAGTAAAAAATATACGATGATCTTTATTGGCATGGTAGAGCTTTATGTGTTAATGGATGCATTGTTTATGAAAGAACTCTTAGGTAAGTCAGGAAACCTTTTGCAGTTTAAGCTGGTTGTGTTTTCCTTTTATCTGGTTTATGTAATCATGCCATATGTGTGGCATTTGTTTATGCAGAGTTATATGGGGATTAACCGTTCAAAGAAGCAAAGATTTGCGGAAATGATTCCGTTCATTCTCCTGGTTCTGATGGTGCTTCTCTCAGTTCCGACGGGAATTGTCTGGAGATTTTCACGGAACCGGACCTATATACGCGGTACATTTTTCGGAGTGTTTGCCGTACTCAATCTGTTTTATTACGTTTATACATTTGCACAGACATTCTTCATTTTATTCATGAACAATACAAAGGGTGTCAGATATCTCATAAAATCGGCACTGTTTTCAGCAGTCCCACTGATCGGAATTCTGGCAAATACCTATATCATTCCACTTTATGGGGCGTATCCGTTCCAACCGTACTGCCTGGTAATTGGAGCACTGCTCTCCTACCTGTTCATGGTGGAGCACCAGCAAAATCAGATGGAGTTTGAACACCGGAAAAGACTGTCCAATGCATTGGAACTGGAAAAAGAATCGACACGGAAAGCGAAAGTAGCCGGTGAGGTAAAGAATGCTTTCCTTGCAAATATGTCCCATGATATCCGTACCCCGATGAATGCGATCATTGGATTTTCTGATATCATTGCAGAACATCCGGATGATGAAGAAATTGTAAAAAATGCAATTTTCAAAATTCAGGCATCTGGTGAGATTCTTCTGAAGATCATCAATGATGTGTTGGATCTGTCTAAAATCGAAAGTGGAAAGGCAGAAATTGTGGAGATGGTAACTGATCTGAAGCAAATGGAAGAAAATCTGAAAATGATGCTCGAATACAGCATCCAAAAGGGAATGATTGATTTCAAAGTTGAGGATCAAATAGAAAATCCACTGGTATGGTGTGATGTGACAAAACTGCAGCAGGTTCTGGTAAATGTACTGAATAATGCAGTTAAATTTACCCCAGCGGGAGGAACGATCACATTTAGCTGCGTCCAGAGAATGATCGCACCTGGATTTGCCGAATACAAATTCACGATAAAGGATACCGGAATCGGTATGACTGAAGAATTTCAGAAACATGCGTTTGAGGCATTTGAAAGAGAGCGAACTTCTACCGAGAGCAAGACTGAAGGAACAGGGCTTGGACTTGCGATTGTGAAGAAACTGGTAGATCTGATGCATGGTGATGTGATAATCCAAAGTAATTCCGGTCAGGGAACCAAAATACAGATTTCACTTCCCCTTCGGATTGCAACGGAAAATCAGCTTCATCAATCAGATAAAGCAAAGGAATACAAAATAGGTCTTGACGGAATGCATGTACTTTTGGTGGAAGATAATGAATTAAATGCAGAAATTGCCATGGAAGTTTTGAAAAATAAAGGGATTCTTGTGAACTGGGTTCCGGATGGATGCGCCTGTGTGGAAGAAATTCAAGATAAGGAAGCAGGCACATATCAGTTTATCCTGATGGATGTACAGATGCCACGGATGAATGGATACGAAGCGACACAGAAAATCCGTCAGCTTGCAGATGTGAAGAAGGCACAGATTCCAATCATTGCCATGACTGCAAATGCATTTGAGGAAGACCGGAAACATGCGCTGGATGCCGGGATGGATGGGTTTATTATGAAACCGTTCCGGGTGGATGAGATGATGAAGGTGATCGGAGAAGTGATGGAATAAATGAATGTGGAAAGAGCAGGGAAAGAACTTTGGAAAGTTCATCCCCTGCTCGCAGTTTTGGCACTGGATTTAAATATAGATTGTGTATTCTTTTATTTTTGCAAAAATATGTTATTTTTCCATCAAAACTCTGCATTTTTTACGATTGCAGGCAATTCCATATTTCAATATAGTGCGAATATCATCTTTATAAAACACACTGATATAATCTTTAGCATTAATCTGATGGAGTGCTTTTTGGCACTCTTCTTCCAACGATTCAACTTCAGCATATTTTATTTCAATTACAATACCGATATTCAAATCATCAATCCAGATCAGAATATCACTGAAACCATTTCCGGCTTCTTTGTTTGATTTAACAATCCATTCACCTTTAAAACTTAGGATTCCTAATAAAATACCATGATAAAAGTTTTCTTTTATCGGCTTTCTGACAAAAGTATCTCGAACGCTGATGGTCTTTTTCATATATTCGGTAAACAGAGTTTCGACTATTTCTGGTTTTCCTTCTGAAAGTGCATTACAGAAAGAATCAACCATTGCGCCATCTTTTGAAACATCCGATTTGAACATTTTCATAATATGCTCAGTCATAATATTCCGAATTTCCCGGTTCGGAATGACAAGATTATAGCGGTTATCCTCAGCTTCTCCTCGCTGTGTCAGATATCCGGTCATAAAAAGTGTACTCCAGATATTTTCGATAGACGTGTATAATTCTTTATAGGTTAATTCTTCACTGATTTCTTTTTGAATAGCTTCTCCATTTACCAGACGCTCTAATTCCGCTTTTGCTGTATCCCTTCCACTATAGATATCTGTGATAAAATGTTGGATGATATCATTTCCACTTGTATTTGACCAATAGTTTCTTGGTTTTGCAGAAGGATCATCTAAATGTTCGTCGCAGTAATTAATGACATCCCAGGGACAATAGACATCTACATTTCCAAAACGGTATCCGTCATACCATTCTTTTACAGTGTTGTACAGTTCATCCTGCTGGTAATAGTGAAGCATATCTTTCACTTCAGCGTCCGTGAAGCCAAAGCATTCATCAAACATCACTTTGGTGATAGGAAATACTTTAAAATTATTCAATCCCGTAAAAATGCTTTCTTTTGCAACGCGAAGGCAACCTGTAAGAACTGCAAATTTGAGACTATCATTTGTTTTTAATGCATTTTCGAAAAGATTTCGGATGAGAAGAGTCATTTCATCGTAATATCCGTGTTCGTTTGCTTTGGCAAGTGGAACGTCGTATTCGTCAATAAGAACGATAACCTTTTGACCGTAATGTTTTTCCAGAAGCTCAGTCAGTTCTCTCAGGCTGTAAACCAGTGTATCTTCAGCTAAATTACTTTTAAGTAATTCGCGAAAAATACTTTTTTCATTTTTCGTAAGATTTTGACTTTCTTCTAGGAATCCCAGACGTCTGCATTCTTCGTTTATGACCTTGTTCAGTAATCTACATGCTCCGTCAAATGAGCTGGAATTGATACCTTTTAAACTGATCGATACAACTGGAAACTTTCCCATATACTCTTCACACAATGCTGGATTTTCAGAAATGTAAAGTCCTTCAAATAATGCAGGATCTGTTCCGATTTCAAAGTAATGACGAAGCATACTCATATTCAATGATTTCCCAAAGCGACGTGGGCGGGTAAATAGATTCGCTTTTCCACATTTATTTAATAGTTGTTCGATTAACTTTGTTTTATCAACGTAATAAAAATCTTCTTTCCGAAGCTCTTCAAAGCTTTCGATGCCAATTGGCAGTTTTTTCTTTTTTACCATAAATGCTTCTGCCTTCCTGTTATAAAATGATTATCATGTTATTATAATAGTATCGCAGGTCAGATCTTTTCGCAATTACTATTTTGGGCTTCCTATTCTATCCTAATAAGACTCCTGGTTTATGTTTCCCATTTTCATATTTGAAAAAGAATTCGGAATGTGCGTAGGCGACTGTGTTCACTTTTGCACCGGGATAAAAGATCAGGGCATCTGTTGTTCCAGGACCATCGAAAAAGATTCCCTGATTGAAATCTTTTATCTGTATCGTGTCCGAAGTTGTCAGATCATTTTCAACGTCAACAGCATGATAATAGGTTCCGAGATAGACACCGGAACCTATTATTATGAGAACCGCAATGATCAGAATAAAAATCCGTTTTTTCTTTTTCATATGTTCCCCTTAATTTGTAAAATGGATAAGCTCATCTAATTTCATCAGTATACACTCTATGCACGAGTATGTTGTCCACGTTTTTGGTAATCTTTATCAATTCGCTTCTTCCAACTAGAATCAAGCGCTGCATTGCACCGAACAGCAGATATGGCATCATTTAATACTTCATAATTCAATGCAGTTCCTTCGCAGTCACATTGATAATTGGCAGCTTTATCTGCGTTAATTCCAAAATGATTGGCTGTTTCAATCGCATCAATATTTGCGCCGAGGAACAGAAACTCCCATCCGTATTTTTCCTGCTGACGCTGAATCATCTGCTTTACTTTATCACTGCTGTACATGTGGCTTGCATTTTCCATTCCATCAGTCATGATGATAAAAATGGTATGCTCCGGTACATCTTCCGGGCGTGCATATTTGTGGACATTTCCAATGTGATGGATAGCACCGCCGATCGCATCCAGGAAAGCCGTACAGCCGTACACAGAATAATCGTCTTCTGTCATAGAGGGAATCTTCTGCACCTCTACTCTGTCATAAAGGACTTTACTGTTATTGTTAAAAAGCACGGTAGAAATCAGCGCCTGCCCTGCCTCTCTTTTCTGCTTTTCAATCATAGAATTGAAGCCGCCTATGGTGTCCTTTTCCAGTCCGCTCATGGATCCGCTGCGATCTAAAATAAATACAACTTCTGTCAGATTTTTTCTCATACTAAATTTCCTCCTAAGTAATGGTTTATTTTGCTTGTAACTATAGGATACTGCCATTTTCAGGGGAAATGGTCGCATGAAAAGCGACACTTTTTTATGGATCAGAAAATTTCTACAGAATCATATCAGGTGAACAACGCTATGTGCCAAATTGCCAAACTATTTTCTTCTTAGCCTCCAATCAGACTTTGATCAAAGGCAAAGAGTGCTTCATTGATTTCGTAAATACTATAATTTTGCTTCAAGATAAAATATTCAACGATTACGTCAAATTTGCTGGAATGAGACAGGGCAAATCCTGCTTTCATCAGCATATCCTGAATTTCCGGAAGCGGAAGCTCAAGTGCCAGCGCAAATGCAAGAACGGTCGGTTTGGATGGCTTGTAGTACTTGTCATTTTTAATCTTGGAAAATAATTTCCGGTCAATATTGGCTTTCTTATAACACTGAGAATCGGTCATTCCACTTTCATCAATCTTCCGAAGCAGCATTTCAGAAAAGCTTTCATCCATTTGCTGCAAGGCATCTTCCAAAGTTGCAGCCTTACTTAACGGTACAGTTGATGGCTCTGGTAAAGATATGCTTTCACAGAGATCCATTTCCTGGAACTGCTTCTGGCGCCTCATTGCTTCGGATGTTTTGTTAATGTGTGTTTCTACATAATGATCATCGATATAAGATGCAATATCAGAAAACAGTTTGCTGCTGATCCGATAGGCTGCTTTATCAAAAATGACGATGTATACCGTCATATCATTTTCCATAAGAAATGCGCTGATTGCATCGATTGCAACCTTCAGCGCCTGAGCTTTCGGATAGCCGTAAATTCCGGAAGAAATCAGTGGAAATGCTATGGTTTCACAATGTTTTTCTTTTGCAAGTGCTAAGGAATTTTCATAGCAGGAAGTAAGCAGCTCCCGCTCATGAAACTGTCCGCCTCTCCATATAGGACCTACTGCGTGAATGACATAATTGCAAGGCAGATCATAGGCGTTTGTAATCTTTGCATCTCCGGTCTGACAGCCGCTCAAAGTGCGACATTCCGCTAAAAGCTTGGGCCCTGCTGCACGGTGAATGCAGCCATCCACTCCACCGCCGCCGAGCAGGGAAGAATTCGCAGCATTGACGATGGCGTCTACGGGCATTTTGGTGATATCATTTCTGACGATTTGTAATGGCATGGGTTGGTGTGCTCCTTTAGGTTAGTGTTTGATGATTTTACTTTTATAGTAATGATAAGCAGGTGCCTTTTTTAATTTTTCAAAACATATACAGTGCTTTTATATGCACCTTGTCGTTCCAAAATTCCCATATTGACCAGTTCTCCAAGAATTCTTCTTGCTCGACGTTGCTTTACTCCAAGTAATTCTTCTACTTGCCGAGATTTAATCGATCCTGTCTCTTTCGCAAATTGAATAATTGAATTTTGCTGTGCCGACAAACTATTTACCAGCGTTTTACCGGCATTTATCGGCATTTTATCGGCATTTATCGGCATTTTATCGGCATTATTACTTTCAATTACTTTACTGCTATAATTCCAATCCATATAAAAAATTGTAATGAATCCACCTGCATACGATGCAATATCATTCAAAAAACCGTATATAATTATAATAATAAATATTAATCCACCACAACCCAGTTTTTTATCATTCATTATATCATTCCATCCTATGTTGTAAATTTTGTTATTCATTATCTTAAATACTTGTTAATTCTTAATCATGTTCCTCTTCCCAATAATCATAAGCCTCGTCATATCCATCATCAAATTCGTCTTCCCATTCACCGGCAAAATCATCCGGATCATCATAATCATCTACATCATATGGATCCCTGTTCCATTTTGAAGAAGAATTTCCTTTACTGCCGGAATTACTATTTCCACCCGAACTCCATCCGCTTCCAGTGTTAGGAAGATATCCTCCGCTAGAGGTATGTGCATTGCTATTTTGATCCTCTGATTTCCTGTATACCAGCTCTTCATTAACAAAAACTCGTACATCATCATCGTCCCGATTTAATGTATATTGATGAAGATTATCTTTTTTTATTGTGATATTGTTAAGCCTGTTTTCATCGCCAATAAAGACAAGGACTGTTTTTCCGTTCTCTGTAACCTTATGCTGATAATAAGCTCCACCCTCATCACGATTATCTTTCATGCAGCATTCATCATTCAGTAATTTGATAAATGATTGGAAATCGCCATTTTTTGTTTCACGTTCGTAAATACTGTCAATTGAATCACTATAGTAGTCCAATACATAATATACACAATATTCATCTTGACCATAATCCCAGATGTTCCAATACTCATCAAAATAATCTCGGGTACAGGTGTCATAAGTCACTTTAAGATCTAACAGACCAGCATCTTGCATGTCCTCCTGAAGATTTTCAGCGTAAGAAACCATATATTCAGAAGCTAGTTTTTCAGCTTCTTTCTGCTCCTCTTCGAGTTTCTTCTGTGCCTGTTCTTGCTCTTTTTCCAATTGCACCATTTTCATGCTTCCCCAAATGACAACAAGTATTAAAATGGCGAAAGTAATGATGCCCATAGCCCATTTTGTTGATTTCTTCATAAACAAATTTCCCTTCCTCATATATTTCAGCTTATGCCCCTAATAACAAAAATAAATTTGCCATTCATTGCCAAATCAATTTCTTATTTCTAACCAAAATTATATCATAAAACCATTAAAATTTTTAGCTGAAATCAATATTTTTTTCTTTGTGTACATCGAGCTTTGTATTTAGGTTGCTACAATTTAAATACTCTTAATAAAAGTAATTTTTCTTCTTTGCCAAATTCTGTTGATACAAACAATATAATTTCTTATCTTTTCCATCTCCCGTCTGCTTCTGCTGTGCCGTTTTTCTATCTGTCTTTCCTGCCTCCTTAACCACTGCATTCGCTTCGGTACTTATTACTCGCTCATCTGCTCTTCCTTCATTTCTTTCCGCTACCTGCTGTTCTCGTCTCTCCTTCACACCTTTTTCTTCCAGACTGCAAATACGGCAGTACATGATTCTGCATATCCGTCAGATCTTCCATATACTTCTGATACTCTTCATTGTCCTTTCCTTGCTGGTAGCTGATCCAGCTTTCATCCGTCAATTTCATTTCATTCTGCATCTTTAACTGATTGATGGTACCGCCGTTTCCGGTACCAATATCTATCTTACCTTGAAAATAATGCAGCATCTTATCACCCTTCTCAGCATAATATACTGTAAAAAACATCTGCGCTGTCGTTTTCGGTTCGTTGGTGTTTGGATCACGGTCAGCATACCAGGCTTTGTCCTGTTCTACTGTTTTGGAATCCAAATCAGATAACTTCTGGCATCTTGGATTCCCCAACTCACTTTTCTCACAATAATTCACATACACCTTCGGTTCCATATCTTTTGGAAGTTCCGGTTCATAGGTTTTCAGTCTTTCCATCAACACGTCTGCACGAACAGACAGATCGGATTCTTCGTCTACAATATCCTTCACGCAAGAAACATAATAATAATGAATATTACCGCTTTGTAAATCCAGCATTACTTCCTGTACCGTATTTTCTCCCCTCTCCACATTATCCCGATACTCATACGGATCAAAAGCTTCTGCAATCTCATCCATTGCCTCTGCCAGCTGTTCTGTGGTCATCTTCTCTGGATACATTGCTTCCCGAACATCCCGCATCGGTACATACTTATAGTCCGGTAATGCTTCATGAATTTTCTCAATTCCTCCCCTTACCAGTGCAAGCTCCCCATAAAACCGAACATCGTCCATCAGATTTCCAAATACGGTATTTCCTTTTACGATTGCAAATTCGGCTTCATCATAGTAACTATCTTCCGGATCACGATAAATAATTCCCATTGAGCATCCCAAATACGCAGTTTCTGGATTCTCCCTATATTTTTCATAGACTGCAGCGATCTGATTAACATCGGTACTTCTTTTATAAGCCCCACGGATGCATTCTCCAGTCCATCCTTCGTCTTCCAGAAGTTCCTCCGCCGCTTCTTCAATAGAAATTTCATCATTCTCATAAACTCCACCATCCATCAAGCGGAAATCTTCATCGTAAAAGGAATAATCATATCCTTCTTCTGTTCTCTGAATAGCAAAATACCGTTCTCCTACCTCATATGCCAGTTCACTAAGAACCTGTTCTTCCAGATTCAGGA
>OLND01002905.1_pt1 | contig 14470 bp, 12 predicted proteins | sample 1672031 | NCBI WGS metagenome assembly OLND01 (sample SAMEA3136638, study PRJEB25190) | human gut metagenome | biome: human gut; feature: human-associated habitat; material: faeces | place: Austria | collected 2013
CTTAAAACAGCTGATTCATCAACAAGTCTATCATTTATAAAGTTGTAAACTGGTGTTATAATAAGTTAAATAATAATTTGGCTAAAGTTACTTCAGCGGATGATTGTACAAAAAATACAGATGGTAAGATTTCTGGTAATTATGATGGAAACGCTGATGGTTCAGGTATTCTGACAGCTCGTAATTCTCAGGAAGATACAACCATAGAATATGGAGTTTATACCATTCATATCATCACAGGTCGGATTCAGATTAAGAAGAATGTAACAGAAGCAACAAAAGATTCAAAGGATAATAGAACATTTACGTTTAACGTAATCGGAAAAGATAAAACTGGTAAAGAAATTCTGAAACAAGATATTAGCGTTGTAGTTAAAGGTAGAGAAACCAGTGGAACAGTTACTTTAAATAATCTTAAGAGAGGTACGTATACTGTAACAGAGCAAGATTCGGAAGGTTACTATATCAAGAAATTTGATATTTTATCAGAGACAGATTGTGAAAACTCTAAGACAGAAGACACAAAGTCGGCTACGTTTATACTTGGCAATAAGAAAGATCTAAAGAATGTCGATGTCATAGAGAAACCAAAATATACTTATACATCTGGTGGTGTAAAAGGTAGCGTTTCTTATACAAATGAGTTAGTAACAAATTTGGATCTGAAGAAGGTTGATTCTGAGAATAGTAATACAAAATTAACTGGAGCGAAGTTTAATCTGGAAGTACTGGAGGTAAAAGAAGATGATAATAACACCAGTATATGGAAACCTGTTTCAGACGCTTATAATCCATTTGAAGTTAATGACACTGTTGAGTTAAATAATCTGAAAGCTGGATTATATAAACTGACAGAGGTTACAGCACCAAATGGATATTCGTTATTGAGTAGTAGTATCTATTTCAAAGTTGAGTTAGGAAAGATTGAGCTTGTTGATGAAGAGGGAAAGAGCTTAACATCTCCTAGCAAAATGTGGATTCTGGATAAAGATAATAAAGTTTTAACGATCAGTAATGCTAAACTTTATTCCTTACCAAACTCCGGTGGTCCGGGAACCTATGGATTTACAATCAGTGGTGTAGCGATTCTTGCAACTGCACTCCTGTTGTTTATAAATAATAAACGAAGGGAGGAAGAAGCAAAGAGATCGTAACACATTAATTGTAAATGGCCGATGAAGGGCGAAAAAGAAAAATGCAGAGAAAGAAAGGAGCAAACCTTATGAAAAATTTATTTAAAAAGATTGGTGCATTATTAATGGCAGCGATTATGGTGCTGTCTATGTGCACAGCGGTATTTGCAGCAACAAAAGATACGGCAACAATTACAGTAACAAATGCGGGGAAGGCAACATTAACTTACGCGCAGGTAATTAAAGCTGATCAGTCAACAAAAACCGGTTGGAATTTTGTAAATACTGATGTTGCTAGTGCATATGTGACTGCGTTTGGTGTGGCTGATGCTCAGGCTGCTATTGAAGCAATGATTCCAGCAGAACGTGTAGATGCGAATAAATTAGGTGCAGCACAGGCAGCAGCAGCAAATCTTGAGACATTGACATTTACAAAGATGGAAAATCCGCAGACTGTAAGAGCAGCTGGTGTTTATTTGGTTAAAGCAACAGAAGCAGGTTATACTTATAACCTCATGAGTGCTTATATTGGATTTGGTAAAGTTACTATTGAAGGAGAGAATGGTGATGTAACATATGACTATCCATCATTAGTAGATGCAACGATTACGGCAAAGAAAACACCAATTAAAGTAGAGAAAGAGGCTGTAGATACTGATAATGTAGTAGCAACTGGCGATATTCTTACTTACAAAGTAAAGACAAACGTTCCGTATATTGCACCAACAGATACAGATAAAACATTCTGGGCATATGATGAATTAACAGGTGCTGAGTATACTAAGAATGCAACCATTACTCTTGGTGGAGAGACTAATGATGTAACAGCAACATATCCGATTACTTGGGATTCCGCAACAAAATTCAGTGTTAATTTAAGTGGCATGATCGATGATGCAAATAGCAATGCTGGAAAAGAAGTAGTGATTACTTACACAGTAAAAGTAACATCTGAGAATGATACCATCACCAACAAAGCAACAGCAGGACATAAGGGCAAAACAGATTTCGGAAGTAAAGAAAACAAGGTTTACGAAGGTAACATTATATTAACCAAAACAGGTGAGAAGGATGTTAAACTTGCAAATGCAGGATTCGAAGTAAGAAAAGATACTAAAGACTCAGCTGCTTTAAATTTCAAAAGACTTGAGGATGGAGTATACCTGTATGTTCCTGAAGCGAAAGAGGGAGAAACAACTACAGAAGTTTTCACTAAAGCAGACGGTACAGTAAAAGTACAGGGCCTTGATGTTGGAACATATTACTTCAAAGAGATTACAGCTCCGGAAGGATATTCTGTAAATCAGAATCAGTCTGATGCAACATTAGCAGTAGGAGAAGAGGGTAAAGCAACTGCAACTCTTACAGCTACAACAAGCATGACAGATACCAAACTCAGCTCTCTTCCATCCACAGGTGGTATGGGAACATACCTCTTCACTATCATCGGTGTTGTAGTTATGGCTGGCGCTGCTGGTGCTTTCTTCATCAGCCGCAGAAAAGGATCTGAGGAGTAATCGTTTGATTGCCGGATTGATTCAATTCAAAAATTATTTATAAGCAACGACAAAGCAAGTATTAAAATAAAGTAGTAAATCTTTTACCGCCCGGCCCTTTCGGGGGCCGGGAGTGGTAAATACAACAGTATGGAGAAACCTATGAGAAAGAATAAGAAGAAAAAATATATTGGACTTGGTTTGCTGTTTCTGATAGGGTTGTCCATACTGCTGTATCCAATGGTCAGTGATGCCTGGAACCGGTACAGGGACAGCCTGCTGATCAGTAATTATAGCAGCAGTGTTTCTTCGGATGATAATTCGGAGAAGATTGACAGTATGTGGAAGGCAGCGCAGGAGTATAACGAACAGATCAAGCAGGAAAGTGTGCCGGATGCTTTTTCCGTGAGGGATGGCCAGACGGACAGTACATATGAGTCTCTTCTGAACCTGAATGGTGATGGAATGATGGGGTATGTGGAGATTCCTGTGATCGATGTGAGCATTCCAATCTATCATTACACGACAGATGAGTCTCTGGAGAAGGGTGCCGGTCATTTGTTCGGCAGCAGTCTTCCGGTTGGCGGCAAGAGTACCCATTGTATTTTGTCGGCACACAGAGGACTTCCAAGTGCGAAACTTTTTACAGATCTGAATCTTGTGGAAGAGGGAGATGTTTTTTACCTGCATGTGCTGGGTAAGACGCTTGCCTACGAGGTGGATCAGATTCTTACCGTTCTTCCGGAGCAGACAGAGTCTCTGGGTATCACGGATGGGGATGATTATGTAACGCTGGTTACGTGTACGCCTTATGCGGTGAATACGCACAGACTTCTGGTGAGGGGACACAGAGTTCCGATGAAGGCTGCGAAGGCGGTTCAGAAAGCAGAGAAGAAGGTTACCGGAATCACCAATCCGACGCTTCCGATGCTTGCTCTCTGTGTTGTGATCGGAATTGTGATCGCGGTGGTCCTGGTTGCCGGTATCAATTCTGTTCAGAACAAAAAACGACGCAGGAAATAGTTTATGGCTAAAAAGAAAAAAAAGAAAAAGAGTAATGTTGTCCTGAACATCATGATTGCCCTGGTGTTTCTGGCAGGGGCGGGAGTGTTCCTTTATCCCACGATCAGTGATATGTGGAACCAGTATCGAAATGCCCAGCTGGTCAGTAAGTACGAGGAAGCGGTAACGGAGCTTTCGGACAACGACTATGACAGGCTGTGGAAAGAGGCGAAGGAGTATAATGCCGAGCATCCGGTGAATGCCATTGTAGATGCTTTTGAGGAAGAGGATACTTATGAGCTGAGTCATCCTTATGACAGGGTTCTGGATCCTAACGGTGATGGTCTGATGGGGAGTATCGAGATCCCGAAGATCAAAGCCAGACTGGCGATCTATCACGGACTGAGCAAAACGGTCCTGGAAAAGGGTGTCGGTCATGTGGAGGGTACCAGCCTTCCGATCGGAGGCAAGAGCACCCATGCGGTTCTGGCGGCGCATCGAGGTCTTCCTAACGCAAAGCTTTTTACAGATCTGGATCAGATGGAAAAGGGAGATATTTTTATCCTGCACATTCTTGGCAAGCATCTGGCCTACAAGGTGGATCAGATCAAGACGGTGCTTCCGGATGAAACCAGTGACCTGGATATTATCGAGGGTGAAGATCATGTGACTCTGATCACGTGTACCCCTTATGGAGTTAACACCCACAGGCTTCTTGTCCGAGGAGTGCGGACGAAATATGTGGTGGAAGATACAAAGAATGACGAAACGATACCGCAGAAGCTTGCTGTTGTGGATCCGAAGAGGGTTCTGGCCGGCGGCGCTGCAGTGCTTGTTGTTCTGATCCTGCTGATTTATCTGATCGTCCGTCATAGGGACAAAAAACGGAAAAAGAAGCAGCTTTCAGAAAGGAAAGAGGAGGCAGAGAGCGATGAAAAATAGAAGAAAGCAAGGGAAAATATTCCGGAGCCTTCTGGCTGTTCTGATGCTGACGGCTATGCTGGTCACGAGTGTTTTGCAGCCGGTTTTCGCCGGGGATTATGAAGCTGGAAAAACAGGTAATCTGACGTTGACGGTTCAGCAGGCGGATGAGGAGGGAAACCAGACTCCGCTGCCGGATGTAGGGCTGACGATCTACAAGGTTGGCAGTGTGAATTTTGATGGCAATGTGCATTTCGTGTTGGATGAGGCACTGGCTGCCGCAGCAATCGATTTTGATTCCATCACGACGGCTGATGGCTGGTATGAAGCGGCAGAGAAGCTGGCGGCTATGATCGTCAGCGGAAGCGTGGATGTGTGGGGTATGTCCAAGTCCTCTGATGCAGAGGGGAATATGACTTTCGCTGATCTGGCTGAGGGTATGTACCTGGTGGTGCAGACAGATGGAAACAGCAGTGTTATGGTTTCACCGATGCTGATCTCCGTTCCTTTTGCAGATCAGGAGCAGGGCTGGATGTACGATGTACAGGCTTATCCGAAGTCTGTAAGTAATCCGCAGAAGCATACACAGATCCAGGTTACGAAGAGAATCTATAATGTTGATGATAACGGGAATGTGATTCCTCTGGAAACGAAAGAGGATGTAACTTATAAGGTTGGCGTTTTTTCGGATCCGGAAGGTACGATCCCGTTCCGTGATGATTATTTACAGGATATCCATATCCAGAATGCTTCCAGTGGTACAGCTACATGGACGGATGTTCCGGATGGCACCTATTATGTATTTGAGCTGGATGAGGATGGAAATCTTCTTCAGCAGAATACGGAGATCAAGGTGGATGATCAGAATTTTTACTACTACGATGTAACGAAGCCGAATGGTGAGAATGAAGAGAAGTCCAATCAGGTTGTGATCGGTGGAGATAGTGGTGTTACTGAGGCTGCGGCTTATGTAAATAACTATTATACAAAGATTCCGGATATATTCAGCCGTAACGGATTTATCAACATTAAGAAGAATGTGATGATCGATGGTGTTGCTTCTACTGTGGATGATACGTTCTATGCAGGTGTGTTCTCCACTGAGAGTAACGGTGAGCTGACGCTTGAGAAGGTAGTGACTCTGAAACAGAATGATAGTGTTCAGGTAATGTTGGATCTTCCAAAGGATCAGGAGATCAACAGTGTTACGTATACTGTTCTGGAGACGGATAAGGATGGAAATCCGGTTGATGATGATACCTTTAAGTATACAGTTACCGGTCAGGGTGAGGTTACACTGAATAATGATAACCGATATACTGTAACAAAGGAGATCACCAACAGTCTTTCTTCCGAGCCGACACCGATTCCGACTGCTACACCTGGAACAAATCATGGTGGAAATGATCGGATCACTCCGATCCCGAATAATGGTACAGCGGGCGGAACTGCTCCGAACGATACCAGTGGTACAGCAAGACGTTCTGTAAAGACCGGCGATGATACACCGATCGGCGTATGGGTTGGAATCCTTGCAGCAGCGATCATTGTTGGCGGTGGTGCAGCTTATGGAGTTAAAAGAAAGAAGAAAAAATAAATAACGGATCATTTTGAAGGATGATCGATGGAAGAACCGGGCGATGTGGATGCCCGGTTCTTTTTTTGAATATTTACGTATTGGGGATGAAAAAGCAGCGGGTGATATTTTTTATCGAAAATTGCTCTTGACATTTTGGTATGATAAGTATATTGTATGTGTTGCAGTAAATTTCATAAAAGATAGCCTTTTATTCAGAGTGGTGGAGATACAAAGGATCTGTGAAGCCACGGCAACCCCGGAGAACCCAGGAAGGTGCCAACCTGAGCGAGCAATCGAACAATAAGAGGATTGTTTACAGAATTTAAACAGTCCGATTGTACGGGCTGTTTTTTATGTGATTTATAACCGTTGTATAAGTACAAAAGGAGAAAAACATGGAGAAAATTTTATTTACTTCTGAATCTGTAACTGAAGGACATCCTGACAAAGTCTGCGACTCTATTTCTGACGCGATCCTTGACGCTATGATGGCACAGGACCCAATGAGCCGTGTTGCATGCGAGACAGCTACTACTACAGGTCTTGTACTTGTTATGGGTGAGATCACAACAAAGGCAAATGTTGATATCCAGAAGATCGTTCGTGATACGATCCGTGAGATTGGATATGACAATGCTGATTATGGTTTTGATGCAGATACCTGTGCAGTTATCACAGCTCTTGACAAACAGTCCACAGATATCGCTATGGGTGTTGACAAGGCGCTTGAGCAGAAAGAGGATAACATGAACGAGGATGAGCTGGATTCCATCGGTGCCGGTGACCAGGGTCTTCAGTTTGGTTATGCTTCCAACGAGACTGAGGAGTATATGCCTTATGCCATCAACATGGCTCATAAGCTTGCTCAGCAGCTCACAAAGGTTCGTAAAGATGGTACTCTGAAATACTTAAGACCGGATGGTAAGACACAGGTTACTGTTGAGTATGATGAGGCTGGAAAGCCGAAGAGAATCGATGCGGTTGTATGCTCTACACAGCATGATCCGGATGTGACTCAGGAGCAGATCCATGAGGATATTAAGAAATACGTATTTGATGAGACGATCCCGGCTAATATGGTAGATGCTGATACTAAGTTCTTTGTGAATCCAACCGGACGTTTTGTAATCGGCGGACCTCACGGAGACAGCGGACTGACAGGCCGTAAGATCATCGTAGACACTTATGGCGGAATGGCTCGTCATGGTGGTGGTGCATTTTCAGGTAAAGACTGCACAAAGGTAGACCGTACAGCAGCTTATGCAGCACGCTATGCGGCTAAGAATGTCGTGGCAGCAGGACTTGCCAAGAAGTGTGAGATTCAGCTTTCTTACGCAATCGGCGTGGCTTGCCCGACTTCCATCAGAGTAGATACATTCGGCACAGGAAAAGTATCGGATGAGAAGCTGGTTGAGATCCTGAGAGAGAACTTTGACTTCCGTCCGGCAGGCATGATCAAGATGTTGGATCTGAGACGTCCGATTTACAAACAGACAGCGGCTTACGGACACTTTGGACGTACAGATATCGATCTTCCGTGGGAGAAGACAGACAAGGTGGATGCACTGAAAGTATATCTGTAAGAGATGAATAGAAGAACAGCTATTAAGAACCTGCCTATATATTCGCAGAATCGCACGAGTGCTCGTGCTTTCCCGCTGCTGTGCAGCTAATTCTGCTCATATGGGTGGCGGTAGCTCTATTCGAGCCGCCTTGCGCACAAGAAAAGCAATCCTTAAATGCAAGCATGACGGATTTGCTTTTCTTGTGCGCAAGAGCTTCTTAATAGTTGCCTGGAGTTTTATAAAAAGTTTAGAAATGTTTATGGGTGCTTTGGTGAGAAGCACCCATTTTTGTGCTATGATAAGAATAACTTTTAGATAAAGAGGTTATTGATTATGAAGCTGAAGACGAGACTGGTGGTAGCATTTCTTACAGTCGTGATCTTGCCGGTTATTCTATCGGGAAGTGTTATATTTGCGGTGGGAAAGTACCAGATGAATTGTATAGAAAAGACATATGGTATCAGTGGGACTTCGGTAGAGAGCCTGTCTAACTCAATCAAGACACTTGGACAGTTGACGATGGAGCCGTACAGAGAATTGTGTAATGAGATCGACCGGACACCACAGAAGATGGAAGATGCGGCATTTCTGGAGAAGATTAATCAGGAACTGGAAGAGAAGAAGTCTTATCTGTTGGTGCGCAGGAATGACATGATGGCATATATGGGTACAGACTATGATGAAGCAGAAGCGGTGATCAGCCAGTTGCCGGAATATGATGAGAACAGAACTCCATCGGAGAACAGTATTTATCTTGGAGGTGAAGCGCAGGCGCTTGTAAAGCAGATTGATTTTCAGTATGAAGATGGTGAAGAGGGCAGTGCATTTCTTGTTACGGATGTGGGAACTGTGATGCCGGAAGTACGTGCGATGGCGAGAGAAATTGTAATCATTGTGGTATTGATCCTGCTTTTTACAATCGCAGCACTGATCGTGTGGATATACAGAGCAGTCATGGGACCGGTGGCAAAGATCCAGAAGGCTGCGGAGAATATTAAGAATGGCAATCTGGATTTTGAGATGCCAAAAGCTGATAATGATGAATTTGGTCAGGTATATCAGAACTTTGAAGATATGCGAATACGTCTGAAAGAGAGCGCGGAAGAGAAGATCCAGTTTGATAAAGAGAATAAGGAACTGATCAGCAATATCTCTCACGATCTGAAGACACCTGTGACCACGATTAAGGGCTATGCAGAAGGTATTATGGATGGCGTGGCAGATACACCGGAAAAGATTGACAAGTATGTACGGACGATCTACAACAAGGCTAATGAGATAAACACGCTGATCAATGAGCTGACGTTGTATTCTAAGATCGATACGAATCGTATTCCGTATAATTTTAATACTATCCCGGTTAATGCATATTTTGACGACTGCGCGGAAGAACTTTCCATGGAACTTGAGTCTAAAAATGTAGAATTTGGATATTTTAATTACGTAGAAGGCGATGTGAAGATCATCGCAGATGCAGAGCAGATTAAGAGAGTGATTCACAATATTATTAATAATTCACTCAAATATATGGACAAAGCGAAAGGCATGATCAATCTGCGTGTGAAGGATGTAGGAGATTTTGTACAGGTGGAATTGGAAGATAATGGTAAAGGTATCGCAGCGAAGGATCTGACGAAGATATTCGAACGATTCTACCGGACAGATGCATCTCGTAATTCTTCGAAGGGAGGAAGCGGCATTGGCTTGTCTATTGTAAAGAAAATCGTTGAGGAGCATGGTGGCAAGATCTGGGCGACCAGCCGGGAAGGCACTGGTACGACCATGTATTTTGTATTAAGAAAATATCAGGAGGTACCGATTCATGAGTAAGATATTAATAGTAGAGGATGAAGTAGCAATTGCAGATTTGGAAAAGGATTATCTGGAACTGTCCGGGTTTGATGTAGAAGTGGCGAATGACGGACTGATCGGTTACCAGAAAGCAATGGAGGAGGACTATAATCTGGTAATCCTGGATCTGATGCTTCCGGGAATGGATGGATTTGAAATCTGCCGCAAGCTTCGTGAAGAGAAGAATACACCAATCATCATGGTATCTGCGAAGAAAGATGATATTGATAAGATCCGGGGTCTTGGCCTGGGAGCTGATGATTATATGACCAAACCGTTCAGTCCCAGTGAATTGGTGGCAAGAGTTAAGGCACATCTGTCACGATATGAGAGACTGATCGGAAGCGCAGCGGAGGTGAACAAGGTCATTGAGATCCGCGGTCTGAAGATCGATACAACGGCCAGAAGAGTGTGGGTTAATGGTCAGGAGAAAGCATTTACCACAAAAGAATTTGATCTGCTCACATTTCTTGCAAGTCATCCGAATCATGTGTATACTAAGGATGAACTGTTCAGCGAGATCTGGGATATGGAATCCATCGGAGATATAGCAACGGTGACGGTTCATATTAAGAAAATCCGTGAGAAGATCGAGATGGATACATCCAACCCGCAGTATATTGAGACAATCTGGGGTGTAGGATACAGATTCAAGATGTAGTAATAGTTCTGATAACAGTTATTCGGGCGGGTTCCAACAGGAATCCGCTTATTTATTTGAAGATTTAGGAGAATACTATGATTACCAGTACATCCAATGCAAAGGTAAAAAGACTTGTGAATTTGAGAAAGAAAAGGAAAGCTAGAGATACAGAAAAGGTATTTCTTACAGAAGGACTTCGGATGTTCGAGGAAGTGCCGGAGGACAGACTTCTGGAAATCTATGTGACCGAACATTTCTATAAAAAGGAAAAAGCACTGGTGGATGCAAAGCATAAGAAGAGTGGATGCCAGATGGAGGTGCTGACGGATACCGTGATGAATTTGGTGTCGGATACCAAGACGCCTCAGGGAGTGTTGTGTGTGGTGACACAGGAGAATCAGGGAGAAGCGTGGCTTGAAAAGGAACTTAAAGCACCGGAACAGGTACCGCTTATCATGCTGTTAGATAATCTTCAGGATCCGGGGAATATGGGGACGATCCTGCGGACCGCGGAAGCGGCAGCAGTAACAGGGATTATCATGAGCTCTGACTGTGTGGATGTGTATAATCCGAAGGTTATTCGTTCAACGATGGGATCTATATTTCGCGTGCCGTTTGTGTATGTAGAGAACGTAACGGATGTGATTCGGCAGATGAAAGAGCATGGTATCCGTACTTATGCAACACACCTGGAAGGAGAGCTTGCCTACGATGAGCCGGATTATCGTACACCGTCAGCATTTTTTGTGGGCAACGAGGGAAACGGTCTCAGAGATCAGGTGGCTGAACTTGCGGATATATATATTAAGATTCCAATGGCAGGTCAGGTGGAATCTCTGAATGCGGCGATCGCAGCTACGGTAGTGATGTTTGAAGCGGGGCGCCAACGTCGGCATTGACTTTTGAAGTTGGAATAATTATAATGATACCAACCGTTATGGAACCATAATCGAAGGAGGGATTCTTATGGAGACAATGGGATGGTTGATTATATTTATTGTACTCATTGTGATCGAACTTCTGACCATGGGACTTACAACGATCTGGTTTGCCGGAGGTGCGCTGGCGGCGCTTCTGATGTCAGTGTTAGGCTTTGGGATGCCGGTACAGGTTGTGGTATTTATCATCGTATCGGTTCTGCTGCTGGTACTGACGAGACCGATTGCGGTGAAGTATTTTAACCAGAACAGACAGAAAACGAATGTGGAAAGTCTGATCGGGCAGCAGGCATTGGTGCTGGAAGATGTGGATACGCTGCATGCATCAGGACAGGTAAAAGTGAACGGGCAGATCTGGTCGGCGAAGACAGAAGAGATGTCTGGTTTCATTGCAAAAGATACGGTTGTGATGATCCAGGGAATCCAGGGAGTTAAGTTGATTGTAAAGGCAAAGGAGGATTAGTTATGGTGGCAGGTATTTTCAGTATGTTAGGAATCTTGATTCTTTTGATTGTGATTGGAGTTGTAGTATCCTGTGTGCGTATTGTACGGCAGGCACAGGCATTAGTGATAGAGAGACTCGGTGCTTATCAGGCAACCTGGGGAACAGGACTTCATGTGAAGCTTCCGATCGTTGACCGTGTGGCAAGACGTGTGGATCTGAAGGAGCAGGTAGTAGACTTTGCACCACAGCCGGTAATTACCAAAGATAATGTAACGATGCGTATTGATACGGTTGTGTTTTATCAGATCACTGATCCGAAGATGTTCTGCTATGGTGTGGCGAATCCGATCATGGCGATTGAGAATCTGACAGCTACAACACTTCGTAATATTATCGGAGATCTGGAACTTGACCAGACACTGACTTCAAGAGAGACGATCAATACCAAGATGCGTGCTTCTTTGGATGTGGCAACAGATCCGTGGGGCATTAAGGTGAACCGGGTAGAGCTTAAGAATATTATTCCGCCGGCAGCGATCCAGGATGCGATGGAGAAACAGATGAAAGCTGAGCGTGAGAGACGTGAGGCAATCCTTCGTGCAGAAGGCGAGAAGAAGTCTACGATCCTGGTGGCAGAAGGACATAAGGAATCTGCAATCCTCGATGCAGAGGCTGAGAAGCAGGCAGCAATTCTGCGCGCGGAAGCGGAGAAGGAAAAGATGATCAAAGAAGCAGAAGGTCAGGCAGAGGCTATTTTGAAAGTACAGCAGGCCAATGCAGACGGTATCCGTTTTCTGAAAGAAGCAGGAGCAGATGAGGCAGTGCTTACAATGAAGAGCCTGGAAGCATTTGCCAAGGCAGCAGATGGTAAGGCTACTAAGATCATTATTCCATCTGAAATTCAGGGGATCGCCGGACTGGTGAAATCTGTGACTGAGATCGGAAAAGATACGACAGAAGAATAAAACATAAAGAAAAGAGGAAAAAGACATGGATTTAAAGGGACGCAGTTTTTTGAAATTACTTGATTTTACACCGGAGGAGATTATTTATCTCGTAGATCTGGCGCAGGAGCTGAAAGAGAAGAGAAAGAAAGGCATCAGAGGCAACAGCTTGAAGAATAAGAACATCGCACTTATTTTCGAAAAGCCGTCTACCAGAACCAGATGTTCATTCACTATCGGAGCACAGGAAGAGGGCGCTCTGGCAACTTACCTTGCAGGAAGCGAACTGCAGCTTGGTGAGAAAGAGAGTATCGAAGATACAGCCCGTGTACTGGGAAGAATGTTTGATGGTATCGAATACCGTGGCTTTGACCATTCTTATGTAGAAGAACTGGCTAAACACAGTGGTGTACCTGTCTGGAACGGACTGACAGATCAGTGGCACCCGACACAGCCGTTAGCAACAATGCTGACACTGAAAGAGCACTTCGGATACCTGAAGGGATTGAAGGTAGTGTATCTTGGAGATGGACGTAACAACGTAGCGAACAGTCTGATGGTTGCCTGCGCAAAGGTTGGTATTGATGTTGCAATTTCAGCTCCGAAGCAGTTGTGGCCGGAAACATGGTTAGTAGAGACCTGTGAGAAGCTGGCGAAAGAAGCAGGATCTACCGTAACAGTATCTGATAAGCTGGATGTAGTAGAAGGCGCTGATATGCTGTATACAGACGTGTGGTATTCTATGGGTGAGGAAAGAAAAGAGCAGGAGCGTATCCGTCTCGCAGTGCCTTACCAGATCAACAGTGCGCTGATGGCAAGAACAGGTAAAGATACTACAATCTTCTCGCACTGTCTGCCGGCTAACAAAGGAAAAGAAGTAACTGAGGAAGTATTTGAAAGTGAAGCATCCAAGGTGTTTGATGAGGCAGAGAACCGCCTGCATACGATCAAAGCAATTATGGTGGCTACACTGGGTGAATAAATGAAAAAAGAAATATTATCCATGCTCCGCAGTGCGGAGGGATATGTATCAGGACAGCAGCTCTGTAACCAGTTAAAGGTTTCCAGAACTGCTGTCTGGAAAGTAATAGAACAGTTGAAAGCGGAAGGGTATGATATAGAAGCGGTGCATGGCAAAGGCTATCATCTGGTAAGTGTTCCGGATGTGATATCGCAGGCAGAGATTGAGAGTCGTCTGCAGACGAAATGGGCCGGATGCAGCGTTTTTTATTGCCCTGTCATAGATTCTACTAACGTGAAAGCAAAACGACTTGCTGATGAGGGAGCACCTCACGGTACTCTGGTGGCAGCAGGTCATCAGTCTGCCGGAAAAGGAAGACGCGGCAGGGTCTGGGAGTCACCGGAAGGTACCGGGATTTATATGACGCTGCTTCTGAGACCGGGTATCAAGCCGGAACAGGCGCCGATGCTTACGGTACTGATGGCGCAGAGTGTGGCAGATGCCATACAGACGGTGACCGGGATCACGCCGGGAATCAAGTGGCCGAATGACATTGTGATGGATGGCAGGAAGGTCTGTGGAATCCTGACTGAGATGAGTACGGAAATGACGTGGATCCACTATGTGGTGATTGGTGTGGGTATTAATGTGCACCAGCAGACATTTCCAGAGGAATTGAAAGATAAGGCCTCATCGCTGGATCTTGCTGGTGCACAGTCTGTAAAACGGGCTGAACTTGTGGCAGAAGTGATGAAGCGCTTTGAAATATATTATGAGCAATTTGAAAAAGAAGGGAATCTGTCGGTGATCTGGGAGCGGTATAACGAAATGCTTGTCAACAGAGACCGGGAGGTACGTGTGCTGGAGCCGGGACATGAATATACCGGACATGCCATCGGTATTGATAAAAATGGCGAGCTTTTGGTGCGCAGGGAAAATGGGCAGGTCGAGACGATCTATGCCGGAGAGGTATCGGTAAGAGGAATATATGG
>OLND01002923.1_pt1 | contig 14366 bp, 19 predicted proteins | sample 1672031 | NCBI WGS metagenome assembly OLND01 (sample SAMEA3136638, study PRJEB25190) | human gut metagenome | biome: human gut; feature: human-associated habitat; material: faeces | place: Austria | collected 2013
TGACCATACCTGCAATAAATACATTAAGAAAGCACTTTCTCAAAGGATGTATGAACTGGCAGACGGGACACGGGTTCAGCGTGACTGGTATTCATCATTCTTAATGTATTGCATTGGCGTAGACCTGCAGAACATCAGCAGATATAAATGTAAACGATACTTTGATGAATTGTATGCAAAATATCTTGAATTAGAACAATATATAATAAACAATAAGATTACAGTAATGAACAGTGGAATTAAATTTAAAGCTGCATAACATAAACAACAGGTGGGATTGACTATGCCATCCCCATGCTGGAAACAGTATGAAAAGCGTCCGATAACACGACAGTCCTTCGGGACTGCCTGGACGTAAAGTGAAGATGCTCTGGCAGAGAGCTTCATCCCAAAGCCCTTGTGGTGTACGGATGTTGATAAAATGCAATCATCGGAACCCTCGCGGGCTTGCCCCGGGGAGTAGTCAGTCTTTACAACAAAGACAATTTCCAGATTTCCGGGAAGAACAACAAGAAGATGAAAAAAGGCCTAAAAAAACTCTACAAAAAAGCCTGTTCTTCTGAAAAGAAAAAGAAGAAAAAATAAAGAACACTTAAGCAAACCAAATCCCTGCAGAAGTAAGCAGGGATTTTTTAAATCTGCCAAAAATCATCCACAAATCTTGACTATTTCCTAGCAAACTGCTATATTAAAAGAAAAAAAGAAAGCTGTAAAAAAAATATGCAAAAATATATTAAATATACAGATAAAAATGGAAAAGAAATAGAAAAAAAATATGCTGATTCTGAGCTTATGGATATATTACGTTCTCGTGACAATTCATATGCCAAAATGACAATCATTGACGAGCTTGGCCTTGAAGAGAAAGATGGGTTTTCCAGTATTAGTATTAAATTCTATAACAACATTCCAGCTGATAAAGATGCTGTTACAATCAAAGTATGTGGAATTGAGCAAGAAAATATAAGACAATTTATACTAGATTTGGAAAAATTATTAAATAAAGAATTTCCAAAAAAGCATCTTTTTTCACAGAAGGAGCAGATATTTGGGATATTAAAGATTCTGGAAGAGACATCGCTTCCAGAAGATATTGATTTTAGAAAAGAAAAAATTTTTGATTGTTACATGGAAGACCAAGACATAGAAAACATCAGTTATAACGATAAAGCTTTTTTAAACGAAGTCCAAAAATGTATCAGGCTTTTGCAAAATATACGAAACATAGAGATTGTCGCTGAAAGTGGAGAATATGCAGCAAAGTATAATGATAATGCATATGCTGTCAGCGTATATATTAGAGGAACTACAGATAAAGACTGGTGTTCATTAAGTGTTTATGAATGGCTTGAAAATTATGACAGAATAGAAAAAATCAAGGCGTTTATGGACCATTTGCGGGATATCATATTTGAAAAATGGCCAGAGATTCCGATAATAGTTGATTACGAGTTGAAAAAAGATTAAAACTGGAAAATGTAAAACGAGAACAGTTAAAGCTGTTCTCGTTATTTTTTTTGGCCAAAATATCTAATTATTACACAATTACATCCGGTTTCAGCACCTCTTTCTTCTCTTCCGACATTTCGCTCCAATCTGGTCTTGTCTTACCTTCCCGGAAGTGTTTCCTGCAAAGAGCGATATAGCTTTCGTTTGCTCCAACCATTACCTGCTCTCCTGCCCGGATGATTTTTCCTTTTGGGTCAATCCTTGCATTGCAGCGGGCACCTTTGCCGCACCAGCAGACCGTCTTGATTTCTTCTATCTTATCAGCCCATGCAAGCAGCCACAAGCTGCCTTCAAAAAGATTCTGCTGAAAATCAGCACGCAGTCCGTAACATATTACTGGAATGCCGAGGTCATCCACAATATGAACAAAAAATTCAATGTCTGATTTTTTACAGAACTGCGCTTCGTCAATAATGAAACAGTCATACTGTTTAAGTACTGCATCGTCCATCCGGACCAATTCTTCCACGCTGATGCACGGCTGTTCTAAGCCAATCCGGCTGTGAATCACGCCAATCTCTCTCGTGTCTGTCAAAGGCTTCGCCAACATGGCTTTCTTACCTCTTTCTTTGTAATTGTAAGCAACCATCAGCGCATTTGCGGTTTTGGAACTTCCCATCGCGCCGTATCTGAAATATAGATTAGCCATTTTTTTGTCTCCTTTCTTTTTTCTTGATATATCCAATATGCGAAATTTCCTGAATCAGAAAAACTTATTTTTCCACAGAGTACTCCGTCCACTCCACGAAATCTTTTCTGCATTCTGGTCTCCAGCCTTTCTTAATTTCCAGAAACTCGTATTCTTTTTTGTCTCCTGCTTCCGGCCGTTTTATCAGTGCAAAATATCTCTCGCCGAATTTACCATCAGCAATCATTTTCTGCACACTTTCGTCCAGGCCTTCCTGGCCGGCAAAGTTTTCTTTTGTCACCTTCACAACGCATGTCGCATATATCACGTGCTCTTCTATCTTCACACCAGGTGCCGCGGCAATCTCGTCATCCAGAATCTCAAACCACAACGTCATCGGCCGTTCTTTCTGGTGCTCTATTACATCGGCAATCGCAGCATACATCGGCTTAACCGCAATGCAGAATTCTTTTTCTTTTCTTTTTGCCTCTTCTATTTTCTTTTCAGCGGCAGATATTTTTTTCTTTATTTTTTCTTCTTCTTTTTACATTTTATCATACAAAACAGGCATTCGCAATTTTTTGCCCAAAGAAAATGCCGGGATTTAAATCCCGGCATTATAAAACACATTTATTTTTTTTCTTCTCCAAACACCGCCTTAAACTCATCTTCTGTCAGTGCCCTGCTACAGGTATACATATACATCGGATTGGCGAGTTCAAGTTTCCCGCACGGTTCTTTCGGGTCTACCGGCTCTGCGTAGAAATATTTTTCTCCGCGGGAAAAAGCTTCTGCTGCCCATACTGTCAGGTCATTTCGGCGATACAGCCTCGGTTTGCCATCATCTTCTGCAGAATAGGCGTTAACACATTCTTTCCGGAAACATTTTTTTAAGTCTTCTTTTGTCTGTACTTTTCTTTTTCCGGTCCGAAGCTCTAATCCGTACAGGATATCTTGAATTCTTTTGGGAAATTGTTTAGTTTCGCTCATTTTTTTCTCCTTTCAGATAAGGTCGGCGTCATTTCCGTCCTGGTCTACAAGACGGAAACCATCATCGACGGACGGGAAACCGCGGTCAAACTTGTTTGCCTGTCGGTCTGAAGGTAATTGGACGCGTATGTGGGAGTCGGAAACCCCGTCCGCGTCTGGTGCAAGCGAGCGTGAGCTCGCTGCATCATGGCAAAATCCGGTTTCATCAGATAACCAGTCAGAAATTTCATCCGGGTCGGTCATACCTTCAGGAATGTTCATTTCTGTCGGAAGTGATTCCAGAATTTCGCAGGCCTCATCATCTGATTCGTCAATATCATCATCATCAGTTACATCCCATTTAATATCTACAGCTTTAAGCATCTTTTTCTCCTTTTCTTTGCGATAAGTTCTGAAATATCCATCCAGTTCTTCTGCCGGCACAAATTCCATCGCTACGATAACGGTCAACCCTTCTCCAATACCTTCATCTGGCATAGTCCATTCTTCTGTGGCAATGACGGGTTCGCTGTCGTCATAAGAATCACCGTCAAGCGGGATAATCTCTCCATTTTTAACCTTAAAGCATCCGCAGAATTCGCCGTCAGTGTTATTACCAGTTGCCGGCGGGTAGTTTCTTTTCTCATCGTATCCACGATAAGAAACGTAGTCGTAGTCTTTGCCGGCGACAATCTCTCCAATTGTTGGATATGGTTTTGAGTATTTTTTTTAACATTCCTTTTTGCTCCTTTCTTCAGCCAAACCAAACAGGCATCCTCTCAGTTCACTGCCATCAAAATACATTACGACACTGTAGTCCTTCCCAGCAATCAGGTCTCCATTGTCATCGTTGAATCAACTTTTGTATACATTTTTTGACCCCTTTCTTATTATATTTTTACAAAGACAATATGCCGGATTTTTGTAAAGGCAAAAAAAGAACAGCCTTTAGCTGTCCTATAATTTGAATGTGCTGGATTTTTTGTCTATCTTGTCAAGTATATATGACCTTAATACTGTCACATTCTTATATTCCTCTTCGTCAAGCTTTTTCAGTATTTTCCTCAGCGCTGTATCAGTAAAGACTCCGTCTTTGATAAAGCCAATTATTACCTGATTCCAGTCTGATTCATTAAATAATGCATCAGATAAGAACAGAGTTGCATTTCTGGTAATATACGCTTTTGTCTTTGTGTCTGGATACATCTTCCGCTGTTCTATTGCCGCAGACCGGGCGATTGCACCTTCACTATAAGAATACATTGCCGGGGGTGTTCTATTGTCGTTTGATTCATCCAAACGACATATAGCTCTTGCTGCTGACGGTATTTCGATTAACATCTTCGGCATGATGATTACTGGCAGCCCTTCAACTTCCAGCTTCCAGGTATTACAGGAATGGCAGATACAAAGATTACAGCTTCTTAATCCAATCTTGGCAATTCCTGACCAGGACATGCTTTCCATAACCTTTTTTGGAATATAAATGTATGAAGCATTTGAAAAAGCAGCAGCGCCTATATTCTGCACCGTTGACGGTATGCGTATTTCATACATATCTGACTGGCCAGCACAGGATGCAAAGCCTTTTGAGGTGCCAACTGTGTTGAACGCGCCGGGGCCGATTGTCCTTAATCCTCTTGGCAGGTTGATTTCACTCAGGGAGGTATTGCTGAATGCGGCGCCTCCGATACCTCTGAGCTTAGCATGAAAAGTAAAGTGCTTTAAATTCATACAGCCAGAAAAGGCATAATCTCTAATTCTTTCCACATTTTTTCCACCTTCTACTTCTTTCAGGTTCCAAGACCGAGAAAATGCATATTTATCAATGATTTCTACAGAGTTAGGAAGAACGACTTTATCAAACTTGCAATTTCGGCATGCTTCAACAAATATCATTTTTGTACCGTCTGGAATGATAAGCGTCCCTTCTCTGCCTATCGGGCAGAGATAAAGATTCTCTCCACTGCCTAAATATAACAGGCCGTCTATAGTACAGAACCTGCTGTCAGGAGAGATAATCTCAAAATTCTCAACTGTCTGTAATGCAGCATTGCGAAGTAGTTCCTTCACATAGTTAACAGTCCAATCAGTTTTTGAGTCTTTGATTATAAGTTCCTTGATTGGTTTGTCAACAGTAATCTGAAAGTGTTTATATCGCACCCTGTCCAAAAAGTGTTTTAGGTCTTTGAATGTGTTTACGGTCAGCGTTCTGCCGTCTTTAGATATTTCAGCGCTTTTGTTCATTTTTTTTGCTCCCTTCTTTTTGTGTTGCTTATGTTACAGATTTAATATGCGAATTTTTGACGACGAAGAAAAAAGAGCAGCCATTGGCTGCTCCAAAAAAACAAATTAAATTTTAAAAATATCCTGTGAATGTTTCATCGCCTGAAGAGCGTAAGCTTTCAGAGAGGTGTATTTTAACGAATTATCAGAAAAATTGTTAGATTCCTCAATATGTTCTATCAGATTCTGCAGGGCTTCATCGGTAAACATTCCTGATTTGATATATTCAGCCATTAACCTTTCGCCATTGTCTTCCATGAGCATGAATGTAAAAACTTCTTTGATATTTTTGTTGAGAAATTCATCCACATCTTTTCCTGGATATAGTTTGCGGTGCTCTAATGCCGTCGCATATTTTGTCGTTCTCCTGCTTTCAGAATATGTCTCTGGCGGAGATGTAATTTTTCCTTCTGCATACAGTTTAACTCGCCTTGCGATGACATTAATACTATCAATCTCCTTCGGCATTACAATTGGCTGCAGTCCTTCAATATGAAGTTTCCAGAAATCACAGCCGTGCCCTAGAGATGCTCCTGATGACCTGATGCCTGCTCTTACAGTGTTGAGATTAGCTTCTTTTGTGTAAATATTCGCTGCATTGCAGAATGCAGCCCTGCCAATTTCTTTTAACGATACTGGCAGATGAATATCATACATCTTGTCAGGAGTGATATGAGATATTTCCCCATCGTCTTTAAGATTTGCAGTGTTGAATGCCTGCGAGCCGACATACTTTAATCCTTCAGGAAGAAGAATTTTGGTCAGCTGAGTATTCATAAATACATATTCGCCAATTCTTTTTAAGTTTGGACCAAAAGAAAAATCTTTAAGACTAATGCAGTTCTTGAAGGACGCATCACCAATGCTTTCAAGGCCTTTTCCTCCGTCTACACATGCTAGAAACATATTGCTATGAAACGCATACTGTTCAATCCGTTTCACGGAATCTGGAATGATAAGATGATTAATTTTGCATTCGTAGCACGCATATTCGTAGACTCTTTCAGTACCTTCATGGATTTTAACTGTTCCTCTTCTGCCAAGCGGACAAAAAACCAGATATTTGAAATCTGCCGTATAGACTAATCCGTTATCAGAACAAAAACCTTTGCCTGAATCAAGTATATCTACTGCTTCCAGCTTTTTTAGTTGCGATGAAAACAGGTAATCTTGCACTTCGTGTTTTTCAAGATTGTTATTCAGATTTTTGATGATTACTTTTCGTATCGGTTCTGAGAGTTCAAGCTGTCCAATTTCAAGGTCATGGATTACATTTCCAAGGTCTTTAAACGTTTCAACCGTCAGGATATTGTCAGAAAATTTAATGTTTGTTCGCATATTTTTCTCCTTTCTTTTTACATATATATTTAATATGTGGAATTTTTGCCGGCGAAGAAAAAAGAGCAGCTTTTGCTGCTCCAAAATATGCTTAAACTTTAAATGTGTTATTCTTAGGTTTAATTGTATCAAGTATATATGCTTTAAGTGTTATTAGATTCTCTTTGCATGCAGACCCTTCTATCTCTTTCAGCAGCTTTTTTAACGCCGTTTCAGTAAACACGCCGTCTTTGATAAGACTGACCATGATTTCTTCACCGTTGCTGCTTGTTGGTGATGTAATCAGATTGTAAAATATTGTACTGATATTTTTGGTAATAAACTGCTTAAGGCTGCTGCCTGGATACTTCCTGCATTGTTCCAGGGCTGCTGTCAGTCCGGTTGAATCTTGACTGTACTGATATAATTCCGGAGGAATTACGACTTTAGAAACAGAATTGTCTGTTATGAATTTCCCTTTCTTCGTTAATCCAAATACAGTATTGATTTTATTTGCTATTTTTGAGGCATATGATGTAGAGTCTATGGACTTTGGTACTATTACATCCGGCTTTCCGTCAACTTTTAACTTCCAGATATTACATTCATGGCAGTGTTTGAGATTGCCGCTTCTCGTACCTGCCTGAATCAGCGCTGCATTTACAAATGGCGTATATATATTGGCCGCATTTGCAAAAGCGAAAGCATCAATGTACTTAAGTGTTGATGGGATATGGATATCATACATTCTGGACTGTCCAACATAAGTCTGAAACCCGTTTACAACACATATAGTATTGAACGCCTGCCTGCCAACATGAGATAACCCTTCCGGTAAATATATTTCAGTTAGCATTGTATTACTGAAAGCTCCGTCTCCAATATTCTTGATAAACTCACCGAATGGAAATTTCTTCAGTTGCTGGCAGTATGCAAACGAAAAATCACCGATTCTTTCCACATTTTTACAGCCATCTACTTCTTCCAAAGCGTAATTTCTGATGAATGCATATTCATAAATTCGCTTAACGGAATCCGGAATGATTATCTTAGAAAAGTTACAACTACTACAGGAGTCTTCAGTGATTGTGTCTGTCCCGTCTGGGATTACAAGTGTGCCATCTTTTCCACGCGGGCAGGAATAAAGCCGACGTTTATTTTTGGAATACAACATCCCATCAACAGTACAAAATCTCTCATCTTCCGTAATAATCTCAATTTCTTTCAGCCCATCAAAAATTTTGTAGTTCTTTAACAAATGTTTAATGTTATCGATTGTCATACTGCATTTTGAATTTTTTACAACAAGTTTATGAATCTTCCCGTATATGCCGGTTTTTGACTTCACAGATATAACGGTATTATTGCAGTATTTTGCCAAATCATTGAATGTATCAACAGTTAAAACATTACTGTCTATGACCGCATTTACCACCGCATTAACTACATTGCCTTTTTGCATATTGATTTTCCTTTCTTTTTTTGTTATTTTTAATAACTTTTCATAGCTAATATGCGTGTTTTTTATGCAAAAGAAGAAGCCTCCAAAAAGAGGCTTAAAAAATAGTCTTATGCGAACGCCGCACACTGGAAAAATCCGATATGAGACTCCCAATCGAAATCATCAGGCACGTATGCCGCAAGTTTTTCCTTGAATTCTTTGACGATTTCCTCAGTAGACTTATATCCGTCGGTTCCAAGCAAATCCTGCGGGCGTGTAGACTTGTCAGTGTAGATGATATAAGAACCATCTTCCACATCCACGAACTTACCGTGTGCTGGTTCTTTGAACGGGTAGAATATTCCGCCAGAACACTCTTCTTCGCAGTATTCCACAAAGTCGAACAGCTCTTTCTTATGCTTTGCAATGGACCCTTCATTTACGCATGATTCCAGTGAATGGAAATCCTCCAGCAGGCTCTGCCTGTGTGCAGAACGCAGGAAACAGAAAGAGCTTCCATAGTCTGAAATCATGCAATCGATAGAATCAATATCTTCATCAGTCACGCCGCCTTTCCTGTATGTTTCCAGAAGGTATCGTGTAAAGAAATCCTTTACTTCTTCTTTTTGGAAAACCAATGCTGTTCCGCTTGTTGCGCCCCAATATCCTGACATCTTATCGTCTCCTTTCTTACTCTTCGCCATTATTCGGTGTTATTGTAATTTCTCCTTCAGTATCGAGCTCTTCCGAATCGCAGATATACTCTGCGCTTTTCGGGAAAGGCATGTTTTTCCAGTTCTTCTCCAGGTAAGCGATAGCCTCTTCACGAGTTGTAATATCGTCCGGAATATCAGTCGTCACCTGACCGCAAACCTGGTAAATTACGTTGTAAGTTACTTTGGACATATTTTTTGTCTCCTTTCTTTCTTTTTGTTTTGTCTTTAATTACATTTTTAATATGCTGAAATTTCCATACCGCAAAAACAATTGCATTGCCATCTGTCGGCAAAAATGATACAATTACCGTATACAAATCCGGCAACTGGACACCGCCAGGTCCTGCCAATTGTTGATAACTCGCGCTTTGCGCTCGTAGCCAGACTCCGAACGGGGGAATCAGACTCGCGTGTGAAGTTAAAACCAGAACATTTTACCCTCGGACGACTTTTTGTCGGCCGGGGGTTTCCTGTTCTCCGTTAAGAGAGATATTCCACCGGGTTTTCGGCATTACCAAAAAGTACCGGCCAACCATGCATCCAAAATGTGCGGCGGCTCTGGCAGACAAAGACGGGAAAAACTTGATAATGTTTAAAGGAAGAACGGAAGTTACCACGCACAAGTGGGAGGATTTGCACAAAAAGAGAGACCGCAGAGATGCGGTCTCGTATTGTTTTTTGCATATCAACATTCGGAGTAAGCCCATTTGCTGCGTTCATTCTGCGAGCACCAATCATCAGGGTCAGGCCGTGCATTGTAGAATAAACAGTTCCGGCAAATAGCACTGCGGCAGCTGACAGGTTTGTCATCTCCGCGCATTACGCCAAACAGTTCTCCGGAGCATGCGATTTTTGCAATTTCGAAAGCATATTTTTCCAAATTTGTCATAGCGGCACCCCTCTAAACGATATCTTTCACGTCAAACACAATCCCCCTGCAATACACCTTACCGGCATCCATTACAAGAAACGTTTCGTGCGGAATTTCTGTCTCATAAGCCCATGGAATAACAACGCCATTCTCATCCTCAGCCTCACACCATAAGGCATTAATAACGTTTTTGGTCTTATCTTCTTCTACTCCGTTTTTGGAAAAATAGACTTTTCCGCCATCGAAACAGTCGCCTTCTCCATAGATGGCGCCATCAAATTCCATCAGGTCATCAGAAGCCCCTGTTACAATCACGAATCCGTTTTCTTTCGCTGTTCCAATAACCTCTTTTGAAAAAATCGGATATCCGTTATATTCTGTTCCGTCCAGTGTTTTAGCAAATTCTTTAAGTGTCATAATTTTGACCTCCTGTCGTTGTTTTTTGTATACTCCCAATATGCGGGATTTTCGCATTTAAAAAATCGCGCTTTTTCTTTTCTATTTTTCCAGATATTTTTTCAGAGCTGACCATAGCGTCACGACCGACGGAAGGATTTCTTTTTCCTCGTCGGTAAGGCCTTTTGGCAGGTTTTCCAAGAGGGAATCGCACTCCTCAAAAATTGCCCGCAGTCTGTCGTCGAATGAAGATTCTTCCATTTCTTTCTGCTGCTCACCGTAGACGAATTTTTTCTCAGTGTCGTCAAGCTCGAGCTCTTCCAGTACCTCATCGTCTAGTGCAACCAAATTGCCGCGATTCCATATCTGAATTTCTCCAGGCTTGATAGTCTGCTCCACTTCGTTCTTGGCGATAATGGTACAGTCTTTATCGGATGCGTTTTTAATGTAAAGATAATCTGAATTATAGACTGCATAATAATCTTTACTAAAATCAATATTATCTGAAATGCTCTTCGGTGTCATGTCTTCACCATATTCATATGAATATCCAAAGCGTTCTTTATCAAATTTCAGGATTGCTGCTGTCAAATCATTATAATTTTTTACAGATTCCAGCATATGGTAAACAATCTTTCCATTGCCTGATGGGTACATATCACCGTTGAACTGGCTGGACATCCAATTTGCTGTATCTGTGATTAATAAAAAATTTCCTCGTGTCATCTTTCTTACCTCCCGGTTTTTGTTTTGTTACATTTAATATGCTGAATTTTTATCGGGGAGGAAATTTTTGCGAAAAATAAGAAAATTCAATAACTAAGCGATAAAGCTGAGCGTTTAATATTTTATTTGTTGTGCAGAATGGCATATTATTAATGAGAGAGTATTGTATAGATAATTAATATCTAATATGATATAATAAAACTACGAAAGGAGTAAAAAATGAAGCTTATCGAAAAACAGACTAAAGATATGGCAAATGGCATGCGTGACATGTCAAGACGTCCTCTTAGTGCTGATGAGATTGACTTTGTGAAGTCTGAAATCAGACGAATCGAAGCAGATGAATCTGTATTTGTGTTTAATGATGAAGACCATCAGAACGGAAGTACATGCTATAATTTTATTGACGATAAAATATACGTTACACGAAATGTATTCCCTGATACAAAATATGGTTCTACTCATCCACGAGATATAATGAGTGTTGGCGCAGTACTTGCTCATGAATATTATGGACACCGAGCACACAGGCAAGAGTATCTTGACGACTACAAGAAAGGGCATGATTTTCATTCAACTCCAATATGGCAGGATGAATGCCGTGCGAGCATTGTGGCGGCAAAAACTGCACCAAATCTTACAGATATCGATACATGTAACTTAGTAATGGATGCTATTTATCGAGCCGATGAATATAACCACTATATTGAAATGGATTCTTTTATGAAGGAGGCAGTTTATGGGTATTCAGATGACGAACGACATATCTCAGCTGATGTCGAAACAATCACGTACATTGTCAAAGCAGGCAATGAGGGAACTGAAAAAGAGCGGAACGACAGAAGTAATTTGTCCGAAGTGTGGGACTATTCCAAAGATGACGAAGACTTTGAACTCTGAAAGAATTACAGTTTCTTGTAAATGCGGATACATTTTTGATGCCGAGATAAACTTTTAAGCAGCTATTTTATAGCTGCTTTTTTTTGACAAAAAAATCCGGAGAGCAAATCCTCTCCGGTCTGTAAATGTATAAGTTTTAGTCCTTATATTTAACAACTTTCTTTTCTGCCACCATCATCTTTCCACTTTTATCAAATTTGATTTCCGTAAATCCGATAAAATCAACGTAAAAATATCTGTCACCATTCGGAAGATGCATCACAATGACATCAGAAATACTCATTGAACGGCCTTTTCTGTCCAGAATCACGCCATTATGTTCCATATAGAGCATTTCGCATTCTCTTTTTACATCAAACGTATCACTGAATTCAAAAATTCCACGATAAACTTTATTGTAGTCAGAAAGCTGTGGAGAAAGATTTCTTTTCATCGCTGATTCAAACGGGCAGAACACATAATCAGCCTCAGTCTGCAGTAAATCGTAGAAGCAGAAAGTTTTCTTCTCGTCTTCCGGCTTTACCGTTTTCCAAACTCTGCTGGTTTTGACCCATACCGGCATGAAGAGAATTTCAGGTTTTGAGAACATTTTTGTATATTTCTCAACATCATCATCAGAAATATCGCAGAATTCATCTCCGGACCACCCGCAGATAAAGAAATCACCACGGATTACATCCTGGCTGCTGCCAATTTTAAGAATTCTGTTCGGCGTAAAGCCAGCCAATTTGCCTTCCTCATTACAAACCAGCATCGCAGTCTCTGATAATGTGACAGTCTCAATGTACCCCATCACATATTTCTGCATATCCTCCAGTGAATTACTGATTTCCTGAACAACAGGCTCTTCGTATCTTGCAATCGCTAAAATCTTCATAATTTCGCCCTTTCCCGCCATCAGGCGTTAAAATCATTTTTTTTGTTTTCTTTTTGCAATTTTTAACACCAGCTGAATCCATCGCCGGAGTCAATACCATCCTTGACGATTTTTTTGAAATCAGCGAATTTTGCACAGTCTTTTCTGCCGGAATAACCGTATGAGATATCATCGTCGTAGTCTTTAATGACTTCATAAATTGACCGGCAGTGCGAAACATCCATTTCAGCGCTGCAGTCGCTTTCATACAAAAAATCAAGGATGTCAGACATTCTGCCGTTGTACTTTCTGTCCAGTTCTGCGATTTTCGCATTATATGATTTGTAAAACGCCTTTCTTTCATTTTCGTCATACAGTCGCATTCCGTCTATAGATTTTTTGTAATGTTCAAAAATGTCTGGCGCTGCCAACTCTGCGACTTTAGTGCGGAGGCACATGAAGCCTCCATATCCAAGGTCAATGTAATGATTCTTGCTTTCAATTGTTACACCCATCACGCAGCCTCCTCTCTCATTTTTGCCAGCAAATTCTCGTCCAATTCTTTCAGCTCAACCAGCATCTCATCATGGCTTTTCACTTCCTGCTCGGTAGTAACATGTCTACCAAAGCAATCTTTCCCACGGCATAACTGGCAAGAACAATGGATTTTATTTTTACTATACTGGTGCAGATTGTCATACAATGGCAAGCCATCACATGACCGCGCAAGGTCAATCCGTGCTTTTCGTTTCGCCTTTTTGTAGTCAATCTTTCTTCGTTTTCCTTTTTTGCTATCTTTTGGAGTGCTGAAAAGAGATTCAGTTTCGGCGTCGGTGAGGTCGTCTGAGTAGATGTTTACTAAAACTTCGTTATTCATTTTTTTGCCTCCTGTCTTTGTTGGTTTTTTTTGTCGTTTTTAATATGCTGAATTTTTGGTGAGAAGAAAAAAAAGAGCGGCAGACAATAGTCTGCCGCTGGAATTGATTCGCCCCCGCGCATGCGGTGAAAAGTATGTAAAAACCATATGTCTGTTTCCATTGTCCGATTCAGCCCCGCTACCGCGGGGAAAAGCGTCCATTACTTGACACGGCGCATGCAATATCAGATTCAACCCCGCCGCAGCGTAGAATATTCCTTGCATATTTAATATGCCGAAAAAATCCAAAGCAAGGCAATTTTTTACGAAAAAAATAAAATTTTTTATTTATCACTTTTCTCATTATTACATTTCTTACACAGCATCTGTAGATTCTCATCCACAGTCCTGCCGCCCTGGCTCCACGGCACAATATGGTCGCCATCCATATCTTTCAAATCAAAAACTTCACCGCAAATGGCACACTTATGTTCTTGTCTTTCGTATGCCCTCCTCTTCTGTGTATCCGTGAAAGCACGGATTGACAAAAATTTCTCGTCGTGTTTTGTCCTGTCAGATAACAAATATCTTACAATCCCGGCATTTTTAGTAACGTCATCATCCATCAAAAGCCGTTTCATATCAGCCTCAAGATTGTTGCTGTTATACTGCCTGTTGTGAAATTCGTTGTATAAAATCCCCCAATCTTGCACGTCAGTAACGCCTTTTCTTGCATTCGGGAAAAGCATTTTCGCCCAGTTGATTACTGTCTGAAAATATAACCACAGCTCATTCGCATCTAAGTCATGCTGATGTTTTGCCATATACATCTGACCCGACTCCAGCCCGTCACGGTCTGCAATCCATGCCAGCGCCTTTTCCAGATAATCCTGCC
>OLND01002945.1_pt1 | contig 14258 bp, 14 predicted proteins | sample 1672031 | NCBI WGS metagenome assembly OLND01 (sample SAMEA3136638, study PRJEB25190) | human gut metagenome | biome: human gut; feature: human-associated habitat; material: faeces | place: Austria | collected 2013
CCTCTATAATACGGAGAAAAATTCAAGTTTTGTTGATGTGTTTTTAGAAAAAATTTATAAAAAAATAAAGTTTCTTGTAATGCGTTGTGCATCATAAGAAACTTTATAGTTTATTAAATATGTTTATGCGACAAAAATAATATCCTGGTGATATTCTAAATTATGAATCATAGAAGGTGTCGATTTCAAATTCACAATTATTTTTTTATCCAAACCTAAAATAGTTCGGTTGTTGTCGTTTACAAATGAAGATACAACAATTGAACCATCATTTGCAAATGTAATCAGACCGCTGTCGAACAGTCTGTCAAAATCGGCACTCAGCAGAATACCGTTATCAGGACTTAATCTTTCATCGTTTTCCGAAACAGACCATGGCTTAATATGGCTGGCAATTAAAAGTTTGGATAAGTCTATTCCAGTAACAACACATTTACCATCATATTTTTCAAATAATGACTTTCTGAATTTTCCCTGTCCGATTCTGGATTTTATAAGTGCTTCTTTTTCGGTTTTGGTTATATCCGTATTTGCTTCAATGGAATCTACGATTTCGAGTTCTTTGGTATCAACACCGTCAATCGTGTCTAAAACAAAGTATCGGTACTGTTTGAGACCGTTGCTGTACATACGCTTTCCTTTTTGATTTTTTGCAATAAATTTAGGATTTACAAGAATTAAAGCAACAGCTAAATCAAGTTCACTTAAAGACATATTAAGCAAACTGTTATTTATTATTCCGGCCGAAAGCATATCGTTAGATATCGTGTTTACAGCTCTTGTATATTTTTCTATTGAACTTTCAGATAAACTTGTGTGTTCATTCATCCATTCGCTGAATTTGTTTAGAACAGAATTTTTCATAACATTTACCTTTTATATAAAATGCATTTTGAAATTTGTTTTGCAATGCTGTTAACTAAAGACACAACCACTGTGTTCCCACACTGTTTATACATACTTCTTATCGGAATATCGGGGAAATCAAACGATTTAGGAAATCCCTGCAAGGCAAGGCATTCTTTCGGTGTAATCGTTCTGATTCCGAAGTTGTCTTTTATAATTGGAACACGGTTATACCAAGTTCCCATATTGGCTTTAAGCGTAAAAGATATTCCGTCTTTGCTCTTTTGAATGCCGTAATCCGAAAATCTGTATATTTGGTTTTCGTCTGTCATTGCGGCTTTAATTTTTTGATACTGTGCGGAATTTATAGGAAGATAAAATTTATCATCAGCCTTTACCGAACGGTCGATAATATCAAAAATATGCTTTTTCAGCGGCTGTTCATCCGGAAAGCGAAAACCGTTGCACATGTCATAGTTCTTAAATGCAACTATATATGTTCTTGTTCTGTGTTGCGGTATTCCGTAATTGCAAGTATCCGCAATGAGGTATCGTATATAATAATCCCTATCGGAAAGCTCATTGTGTATGCGATTAAAGGTTTTGCCATTGTCGTGTTCCGTAAGATTTGCAACATTTTCAAGAAAAATAATTTTAGGCTGCTTAGCGTCTGCTATTCTCATTATTTCAAAGAAAAGATTACCTCTTTCGTCGGCAAAACCTTTTCTGTTACCGCATACCGAGAACGATTGACAAGGAAAGCCTGCGGTGAGAATATCAAAATCCGGTATATCATCTGTACCGATTTTTATTATATCGCATTCAGTCAATACCGTATCAGGAAAATTGTATCTGTATGTTTTGCAGGCATCTTTATCAATTTCGTTTGCCCATACAATTTCAAATCCCGCTTGTTGAAAAGCCAAGTCAATGCCGCCGATGCCGGCAAATAAACTGCATACCTTGTATTTATCTTTCATTATTTTATAAATCTAACTTGCAAATTCAGTTTAATATAAAATTTTCCGTTTTCTTTATATATTGAGCCGAATTCATGACGGGATGTACTTGCGGTTTCAAACTTGGTATTGTTTATCAAATAAGTTTCAAATTCATTTCTGTTAAACAAATGATAGCATAATACTTCTCCGTCTTCTCTGACTATTATGTATCCGCCCGTAGCGTCGGCAGTACCGTCCCAAACTTTTGACGGAAGCATGCCGAGTGCACACTCTGCGAGAAATTTTTTGAACTTGTATTCATAAAACGGGTGACCTTTTGATAAATTATATCCGATTGGGTTATTTACATTTAATGATTCAAGTGAATTTGTTACTGTATTAACTCCGGATGAATAGTACTCTTTAAGCATATACGCACAGATTTTAGGGAGGTCACCGTCAATCAACTGCAAATTACTTTCAAAAATATCGTTATCCATTGAACAATACTCTATGTCGCAATCGCAACCGGAGAGAAAATCAAATCTGTCTTTGAATTTCTTGGAACAAGTATTAAAGCCGTTCATCACATCATCGTTTACATTACCTGTAACTTCAAAAATAAAATTTGTTGTTTTGCCTGCATTGACAAGTGTTGACGGACTGCCTAATCTTGACTTGATACTGAAGCCCTGAACGGTTTCATAGCCTGTATTTATGTCGTGAATTTTAATCCGAATATCTGCTTTATCGGTTGATTTTGCTTTAAGTACACCTATATTCAATTGCTCTAAAAATTCTTCGGTATCCTGCGATTCAAAAGATGATTTATTTGCATTAATTATTTCATTGTAAAGATTATCGGCTGCAGTCTTGAATTCGTCACATGGTAAAGTAAGCAGTACATCTTCTGTATTTGTTTTAATAACCGACACAGTATCATCGGCTTTGTTAATTCTGAATTCAAGTGTACCGATAGGCTCGGTACGGATGATATTGATTATGTTATAAAACATATCATCTTTTTTATTCAATTCGGCATCTGCAGCATATAATTTCTTTATTTCAAGTAAACGGAGGAATGCATATATTTCGCTCCATTCGCCTTTATTTCCCGAAAGTTTAGGCATTGTCGAGTACCTCCTTAATTTGTTTTGCAATAGCTTCAATAACATTTACGGTTACGCTGTTTCCGAATTGTTTATAAAGATGGACATCGGCAAGAGGTAGATTGAAAGTATCGGGAAATCCCTGCAAACGAGCCCATTCTCTCGGAGTCATTTTTCTGATACCTTCTTTGTTGACCTCACCTTTTATGTGTGTTGTCGGCGTTAAATCTTTTTGTCGTTTATCAATCAGCAGATTGCGTTCTCTGCCCATTCCGCCGCATACAATAGCTCCGGCAATACCGTCCCATTCACGAATTTCGTATCCGAATCCGTTACCTTTAGCCTCGTGACGAGCTTTGTGCCTTCTGAGGGTTTCAACATAGACATCGCTTAAATAATATTTAGCCGGTACAGGCTTTTCTTCTATAATATCTTTCAGCCTTTTTGTATCATCCGTCGCCTTTGGAAATTCAAATTTTTCGGGTGCAATATCATTTCTGAAAGCCACAATATATATTCTTTCTCTGTTTTGCGGAACACCGAAATCTTTACTGTTTAGTATATCGTAGAAAACTTTATAACCCAAATCTTCAAAAGTTTTTTTAATTATTTCAAATGTTCTTCCTCTGTCGTGAATCTTTAATCCCTTGACATTCTCACAAAAAATAACCTTTGGTTTGTCTGCTTCGCAAATTCTCGCAACATCAAGAAACAAAGTGCCTCGGCAAAGACCTTTATAATTATCATCAAACCCTTGTCTTTTTCCCGCAAGACTGAATGCTTGACAAGGAAACCCCGCAAGACATATATCAAATTGCGGAATATCATTTTCGTTTATTTTTGTTATGTCTCCCGCAATTTCAAAATCATCTTTGAAATTCGCCTTGTATGTTTTCTGAGCATACTCGTCCCATTCGCTTACAAAAACCGTGCCTAATTCATCACCGAAGGCTCGTTCAAATCCAAGACGAATGCCACCGATTCCCGCAAACAAATCAATAGAGTTATATTTAGCCATTTTTACTTTTTACCGTCCTCTCAATTTTGTCGGCACACGCCTGTAAATTCTTTTTTATATCATTGCCCCAAAACCTCAGCACAGTCCAACCTGTGCGTTTTAGTTGATCATTTACCTCTTTATCTCTGGCAATGTTTCTTTCGATTTTAGGAATCCAAAAATCCTGATGTGATTTGAATTCCTTTTTCTTATTATCCCAATCATAACCGTGCCAAAATTCACTGTCACAAAATACCGCAACTTTTTTGCCTATAAAAACAATATCCGGTTTACCGAACACTTTCTTGGAATTCTTTTGATAGCGTAAATCTCTTGACCAAAGTTCTTTCCTAAGCATAACTTCTATCTTTGTGTCTTTGGATTTTATTGCTTTCATATTTTTATGTCTTTGTTCAGGTGAATGATTATCCATAGCTTATATTACTTCTATTAATTATTAGATTATTAAAGTTTATGATTTTTCAACAATGATTTTAACATACGGCTTTGTAAATATCAACACGAACATGTTGATTTTAAGTTAATTGCTTTGTTTTTGGGACTTTACAAGTATCCAATTGTTTGTTGAATTTGACATGTTTTTGTAGTATAATAACAAATGGAATAGAATTTATACGGTGGTGAAATTTATATGCCTAGCCAAGTTGTTGACTTGTTTTGCGGAGTCGGTGGATTAACACGAGGATTAATAAATTCAGGATTAAATGTTACCGATGGGTTTGATATAGATACAACATGTAAATATGCGTATGAACATAATAACGATGCACATTTTCATAATGAAAATATCAGAAACATGGATGGTAATGAAATTATTAATTGTTATGATAATGATGTTACAAGAATTCTTGTTGGATGTGCACCCTGCCAACCATTTTCTCAAATGAGATTTAAGATGGGTAAAACAAACAATGAAGATGAAAAGTATAATCTTCTTACAGAATTCGGTCGTATGATAGAAGCAGTTCATCCTACTGTAGTTTCAATGGAAAATGTACCGCAAATAAGAACGACTTCAATATATAGTGATTTCTATAATTTGCTTGAGCGATTGGGTTATCACATTTCGGCTAAAGTTGTGTATTGCCCTGATTATGGAATTTCACAAACAAGGAGAAGATTTGTATTGTTGGCTTCATTGTTGGGCAATATTGATTTGATTGATCCAACACATAACAGACAAGATGTTGTTATACGAGATTTTATTGAAGGCTTGCCTGAAATTGGTGCCGGAGAAACTGATGTTAATGATCCTTTGCACAGATCAGCACGGTTATCAGAATTGAATTTAAGGAGAATACGAGCCTCTGTACAAGGAGGAACGTGGCATGACTGGCCGGAAGATTTACGATGTGAATGCCATAAAAAAGATACCGGACAAACATATAGCTCCGTTTATGGCAGATTATCATGGAATCAAATAGGTCCAACAATTACAACTCAATTCTATGCATACGGAACCGGCAGACATGGTCATCCTGATCAGGATAGGGCATTGTCATTACGAGAAGGAGCATTGTTGCAAACTTTTCCTGCGAATTACGACTTCATAAATCCGGATGTTCCGTTTTGTTTTAGAGATATAGCGAGACATATAGGAAACGCAGTTCCTGTAAGGTTGGGTGAAATTATAGGAGAATCAATTATTAAACATTTAAATGAATATAATGTGATTTAAAGTGGAGAAAGTTATGAGAGAAGAATATAATTTTAATATTTCTTTAAGTGTGCTAAATCATTTAGGAAGAAATTTATATCGCAATGTTATTACTGTAATCGGTGAAGCTATTTCAAATTCGTGGGATGCTGACGCTCAAAATGTATGGATAGAAATAGACAGAAATACGAATACAATGGCTATTTTAGATGATGGGACCGGAATGAATGATGAAGATTTTCAAAATAAATTTTTGAAAATTGGATACTCTAAAAGAAAAGGAGGAATATATAAAACTCCTGCAGGAAGACCTTTTATTGGTAGAAAAGGCATTGGTAAACTTGCGTTGCTCTCTTGTGCTAAGAAAATACATATAGCAACAAAAACCAATCAAAATGAATTAGTAGGCGGCATTATTGATAATAACGACCTTGACGAAGCTATAAAGGATGATGTTAATTCTCAAGATTATATATTAAAACCACTTGAGTTTGATATGGTTTCAGATGTTGATAAGATAAGTTCGGGAACATTAATACTTTTTGAAGAAATATCTGACGGAATAATAAATACCATAGATTATATAAAAAAGTCTATTGCGTTATATTTTAGATTTTCACTAATTGATTCAAATTTTAATATATATGTTAATGGAGAATTAATAGATGAATCTTTATTGAATGATTTTTCAAATAACACTCAATTTTTATGGAAAATTAATCAATTTACAGATACTTTTATTTCAAAAATGGAACAGCTTCAAAATATAAAAAATGTTAATTCAAGATTTAATATAAAGGGATATATTGCATCTGTTAATAAGCCGTCTTCAACGAAAATAAGAGGTACTCAAGAACGAGCAACAATTGATTTATTTGTTAATGGACGACTTAGAGAAAAAGACATTTTGAGGCATATTCCTACTAGTCGAATAGTTGAAAATTATGTTTATGGACAAATTCATTTTGATGAATTAGATGATGGTAGCAAAAAAGATGTATTTACTAGTAGTAGAGAAGGTATCGTATCAAATGAGCCGATGTATAAATCTTTTTTGAATGAGATAAAAAGAATTTTCGCTATAGTTATTGATGATTGGGATAAGTTAAGACTTGAACAAGGAAATGATGGAGATCCAGACAATAACAGAATTAGTAAAAAAGAACGAAAAGGTCAAGAATTGTTCCTGGCAACAGTGAATGAAATGGAAAAAGAAGAACCGTTTATTCATAAAGGAGGGTTGGTTGATAATTGGGTTAAAGAACTTTCAAAAGACGCTCAATTTAATATTCCTTCTTATGCACAATGCTTTATTTCAGAAAATCTGTTAAGAAAGTATATTAAATATAAGAAAGAACCGTTGTCAAAAGAAGCAATTAAAGAAGCAGAAAAATGGCGAAGTAGAGAATTTAAAAATAAAGAAAGCGCAAATATAAGTTATGATGTTAGGCAATCGTTAGATGATATTTATTATTTGGATATGTCTTATTTGTCAAACTTTATCGATAAATCGCCTGATTGTAATAGCTCAGGCTTAAACAGATCTGCGATAATCTACAAACCTTTAAGAGATGCAGTTGGTCATACATCACTGCTTACTGATAATGCAAAATCCCAATTGACGACGGAATATAATAATATTCAAGCACGATTGATTGCAAAGTTAAAAGCAGTTGATGACAATAAAGACTAAAAACAATGCTTATATATTTGAATGAAATAGTATGTTCGTAACAAACTATACAATAAGCGACAGCGATTATACTTTAAGAAAAGAACAATTCGACTATTTAGTGAAGCATATAATCGTGGCACTAAATATTAATGCAAAGCCAAATATGAACTGCCCCAAGTTGTGATGTTTGTACAATCTGCGGCAGTTTAAGTGAATGTGGTTTGTTTTATTGTTAGTGCTTTTTTGATGTTTATTTGACAGTTTTATTAATCAATTTTTATATTTAGTTATAGTTTTTATTGTATATCTAGGCAATTTATCTAATGAAACAACTTTGTAAAATCCATTAATTATTATGTTGATTTGAATGTTTAATAAAGATATTCTTTTTCTAATTGTTCTGCAGTGATTTCAATCATTGGTATGTTGTAAGTATTTTCAACTAGATATGGCAAATAGTAAATAGCTGCATGTATGTTGAAATTTTTTATTTGATTAATAAGACCTCTTAGCTGATGTTGAGATATTCCTCTTACTTCAAATCGCTCGCCATCGGGTAGCTTGTATAGAAAATCATTAGCTAATCTTTTAGAATAAAAAAGCGGTATAGTTAATTCAGGCGCTCTATGCGCATAATATGTTCCAGTTGTTTTTCCGTTATTTATTTCCATTAATGTCCAAAATGGCTGACCTTTTGTATTTTTATTTGGAAGAAAAGTTTTTTCTATCGCTCCAGCTAATAATTGAGTTATACTCGGAAGTTGCTCTTGAGTCAGCAATGCGATTCCTTTAGATTTTGCGTATGTTATTGCACCTTTTTGATATCCGCTTTTAGATATCATTATTCCTAAGAATTGTCCCATTCCAACATCATCAATTTTGCTTGAAAAATCCCTTACTTCTTTGATTGAAACTTGATTTTCCCAATCTTTACATTCAATAACTACTTTACATTCAATGTTTAGATGATTGAATTGATAAAAGACATCAAATTCATTTGTGGCACCACTTTTTCCTTTAATAGTAACATTGGTTGATACGGCAATATTATCATAGTCATTTAAATTTAATAGCATAGAATATACATGTTGAACATAACTTTCTAGATTTTTTCCTGATTTCATAGAATTCTCCTTATCTATCGTTCTTGTAACAAAAGAAAAAATTTCAATTCGCTTGTGGCTTTTAAAAAATGTTTTCGCATTGATGTTGATATAGTTGATATATATAATCAAATTTCTCTATAAGTGTTTTTATACCATATAATAATTATAAGATATTTACTGTAATTTTCAATATATATATTCCAGAATTAATAATTATAGTTAATTTATATTCAAAACTGCATATACTATTATTGCTTGACATTATCACGGAATACCGTTATGATTTAATTAAGGTGGTGATAGCGTGAATGTTAATTATTTAGTTGCCGAAAAGCAAATTTCTAAATATAATTTATCAAAATCAACAGGCATACCGTACTCAACTATAAGTGACATTTGCAACGGGAAAACTACGCTTGAAAATTGCAATGCTAAAACCGTGTATGAACTGTCAAAATTCTTTGATGTTTCAATGGAAGATTTGCTTTATAAAGACAATAATGTTCGTTATGATTTCGAGGCTTTTAAGAGTAATATTCGCCATCAGCTTAAAGAATTGGGCTTCAAAAAATTCATTGTGTCTGTTTTGAAAACTGATGAAGTTACCGATTATATGAACAAAAAATGGTACCCTGAAGCATTGTATCTATTGGCGATGCTTGATTATGTCAGCAGGATAAATAATATTCCTATTTGCAAAAAATACAATTCGTATCGTTCTGCAAGGCTTAGTGAAGTTATTTACCCGGCAAGTGTTGTAGCCGAGGCAAAGGTTATGAATGATGAGAGCATTTTGAAAGATTCTATTACTAATTCTATACCCGAATTTATGCGTTTTAACATTGTTGAAAGCGAAGTGTTTGATGTTACTTGATTACAAAAAATGAACCGAGAGGGTGTACCTCTTGGCTCATTTTTTGTGGTTATGAAGTTTTTATATCGCTATGCAAAATTCACATGTAATCGGCTGAATTTGGTTATTTTTAGCCCGATTTATACGCTGAAATTGCACAGTTCATACAGTACGTAGCATATTCCCTAAGCGGAAAATTGCAGACGATTACGATTTTTTATATAAAAAAGCACGAAGAAATGGGCTGTATCTGCTTTGAAAATCCTGAAATGGGCATCTATTTCATCGAGGACCCGGACGGCTATTGGCTGGAAATTTTACCGTGATATTGAACTATACTATAAACAAAAGGAGTTGAGGAATACAATTTCTCAACTCTTTTATGTTTATGCAAGCAGTTCATTTAATTTTGAAACTGTTTTTTCTTTTTTGCCGCTTTCTGTTGTGTTCAACCTCATTAGTGGTAAGTCATATTTGGCGAAAATGCTGTCTTTTAAAATATCCCTTTGATAAGATTATACACAAGGTTTTAGGAATCATAATAAGAAATTTTGGGGTTTGAAGAGTGGCTTGAGAGTAGCTTTCCGAATAGAATCAATAAAAACAAATAACTATAATTAACCTTACGGAGCCGTTCGAGTAACAGTTCCGTTTTGTTTTGATTTTTTCTTGCTTTTCCCTTATAAATCCGCAATAATCATTGCTTTTAAGTGCTCTGTGTGATATACTAAACTAGTGTAATTGTAACTATCTGAAAGCGAGGAAAATCTAATGGATTCTAACATTGAGCGCTGGTACTCAATGAAAGAAATATGCGAATATCTTGGCGTCAGCCGTGATACCGTACTTGATTGGATAGAAAGAAGAAATATGCCCGCAGCAAAAATCGGACGCCTTTGGAAATTCAAAGTCAGCGAAATTGACGCTTGGATGAAGTCCGGTATTGCAGCGGATAAATAATTTTAGGGGGCATATATGAGTTTTATTGAATCTTACAAGCATCTTGATAAAATATGCGGAGAAATGTTTGAAACTCAATATGGAGTATCCGCCTATATAGAGGAAATGCTAAACAATCCTCATGGTTCTTATCTTGTAAGAGGTTGGGAAAATGATTTAAAACAACTAAAGCACTATCGTTGGATTAGGAATCAAATCGTACACGAACCCGATTGCTACGAAGAAACTATGTGCGAAGCCGGAGACGATGAATGGCTTGATGATTTTTATGAAAGAATAATAAATCAAACTGATCCGCTTGCAATGTATTTTCAAGCAACAAAACCACATTCTGTTGCAAAATCCGCACAAAATCACGAACCGGCTCAACTGCAATATACAGATTCTAAACAACCTAGCCAACCAAAACATAAATCAAAAAAGGTCGTAAGATGGATTGTGTTTTCAATTATCGTGGCTATTGTTCTACTGTACTTAGTACTTAAATACTTTATTAATTGATTTTGGAGGTGCAAATATGCCGGATAAGAATTGGCAATTTGAACTTGAAGAATATATAAAGCAAGGCGAACCCGACAAAACCGAAAAAAGCGAAGCGTGGCAAACTGCCATCGGTTTGCAGGCTGTTGACGGGCTGAATACATCTGACTATTTGTTAGACACCGCCAAAGAGCATATCGAGGGTAAAATCACAATCGACGAGGCTCAAAAGCGTATTCACAGTTACTATGAGCAACGTTGTGTACGCACCGAAACGGAAAATGAAACCAAAGAAGCGGACATTGTTTCGGCAAGAATTGCAAAGTTGTTGGGTGAAAAAGCGTTTCAGTTTTCCCCTGCCGAGTGGCTTTCGATTCATCGCAGATTGTTCGAGGGCGTGTTCAGTCACGCAGGACAAATCAGACAGTACAACATCACAAAGAAAGAGTGGGTGTTGAACGGCGATACTGTTACCTATGCGGATTGGAACAGTATTAAGGAAACTTTGGACTATGATTTTTCCACCGAAAAACAGTTTTCTTATGAGGGTTTGTCGATTGACGAAGCTGTAAAGCATTTGGCTAAATTTGCTTCCGATATTTGGCAAATTCACCCGTTCAGCGAGGGAAACACCCGTGCTACTGCCGTATTTATGATAAAATATATGAAAACATTCGGCTTTAGCGTAAATAACGACGCATTTGAGAAAAATTCTTGGTATTTTCGCAACGCTTTGGTTCGTGCAAATTATAATAACCTGCAAAAAGGCGTCCATTCCACGACTAAATTTTTGGAAATGTTCTTTTCAAATCTTTTGTTAGACACGCATTATGAACTGAAAAACAGATATATGCACATTGATTATGCGGAGGACGATTCCCAAAGTATCAATTTGATACTTTGGACTGCATTTTGGAAGAGCTTGCAGTTTTAGAATTAGTGGCAAAGAACCCAACTATAAAACAGCAAGAGTTTGTAGAAGCAACCGGAAAATCGATTGCAACGATAAAGCGAATTATGAAATCCCTGCAGGATAAAAACTATATCCGCCGTGAAAGCGGCAAGAGATACGGTAAGTGGGAAGTGCTGGTGTAATATATTTAATATAACTACTACAAAGTTTGTTCGGTCTTTAAAAAGGAAAAACTGCAATTAATAACCTTAAAAACGGAGGAAAATAAATGAATCCATTAGATTCCTATAAAATTAACAGCTCTACATTAGACGCAATGCGGCACTTGCAGGAAAGTGGCACATTAGCCGCCGTTCATGAGTTGCAAGCATCCGGTGCGTTTGCTGCAATAAGAGAACTACAAAGTACGCTCAATGCCGTAAAATCACCTATGGGTGGTGCTTCAGCGGCTCTTGAAGAATACCGAAAGGTTGTTGCACCTATTTTGGAATCTGTTAAGGAAATTAATACTGCTTACGCTCCTATATTTGAACAAACAAAAGTTTTTGATTCCTTAAATATAAAAGGAATCATAGCAGGATTACAGACAAGTTCCGCCGTTATGAGTGCTATTTCCGGATTGAATCTTTCGAAAATAGCGAGTATCGTTGACGCTTTACCAAAGTACGATTTTCTGTCGGATATGGTTTCAGACGATTTTACTATTGCTGATGTCAAAGAACTATATGAAAGTGGCGAAATTACTCAAGACGATATTAACGAAGAAATTTCGGAGATTGTTAATAAAAAGCAGTTTTCGCCTAAAGCCGAATGGGATAAGTTGAAAAAAAGCAAGTGGTTACTTGCTATTAAAATCTTGATAGTTTTGGTTACTTTTGTGTGTAAACCCGTCACTGAATACATTACTGATAAGGCTATTGACGAGTTGGGTATTAACGAGTATTGGGAGGATTCCGGTGTGTACGAATTAATAGATTCTATCTTTTGAGAAAATGAAAATAGCGCCGTATCCGAGACGGAAGCCAAGAAAACCGTTGACAAAGCTAAAACGGGTAAAGAAACAAAAGGACAGATAGTCGAGGAGATTGATAATGGCCGGAAATAAAAGTTTAAGAAGTGCCGAAAAAGCAAAGGTTGATGAATTTTATACTCAACTTTCAGATATTGAAAAAGAAATGCGATACTACAGAAAGCATTTTAAAGGTAAAGTAGTACTTTGTAATTGCGATGATCCATTTGAAAGCAATTTTTTCAAATATTTTGTACTGAATTTTAATCGTCTTGGGTTGAAAAAGTTGATTGCTACTTGCTATGTTTCTTCTCCAATAGCAAATACTCAACTTTCTTTGTTTGACATCACAGGAACAGTGTTGCGGATAAAGCGCGAAGAAGTGAAGGCTGCTCTGAGGACAACAGAGCAGTCAATGGCGAAGCTGCATAAGCTGTTGGATAACAAGCCAATAGAGTATGTGGCAATGGCTTTGTCTGGGGAGATGCAGGCATATTGTGATATTGAGGATGAGATGGTTAAGGGAATGTTCGGAACGATTGTGCAAGGGTATCTGAAGAAGGGGGTATAACCGAGCTACTGCGGAGATGATGGCTAGGGAGTTTTTTAGGTATGAGAGTTGAGATAGATGTAAATAAAATAACTATAAGAATGTGAAAAAATGTAGTATAATTAATAAAAATATGTGTTGGAGGGAATAATATGCTTTTATATGATTTGATTGAAAAATGTTCTTACAGAGATGAATATCAGAAGGAACATGAACAATGTGAGGATTGCTCATATGGAAAATGCTGTCCACGAGATTGCCAGAGTTGTTTACAGTATGTACATTTTCCTCAAAATGCTCCGGCTACAAGAAAATATGACTGTATACATATGGCAGATTGCTATTATTGCAAATATGCATATAAATATGCATCTGAAATGGTGTATGGATTAAGCTGCTTTGCTGAGATTCAAGATAAGAAGAAATTGAAGATTATGTCAGTTGGAAGCGGACCATGTACAGAATTGGCTGCAGTTGATTACCTTAGAAATGAAGGGGTGCTTAATTATGACCAATTGGACTATAGGGGAATTGATCCATTAGGAGAGGTATGGCAACCTATTTGGAATGATATTATAGATTATTTTGGCGACGGAATAAGATTTTATCCAAATGATATATTACAATTAGTGGATATTATTGTTCAAAAAAAGTGGGTGCCAGATGTGCTCATTTTTCAATATGTATTTTCGGATATGTATAAACATTCAGACGAAAAGCAAATAGTTAAGTTTATTGATAAGTTGGCATCTTTTTTGAATTCATATAATCAAGAGCCTATATATATTTTGTGTAATGATATTAATCTCAGCAAATCTATGGGCGGAGGAAGAGAATTCTTCGATTTATTAGAGTCAAAAATTCAAACACCGAAAAAAGTGAGAAGAATGCATTTTAATAATGTAAATAAAGAAAGACATTACGAATATGGCGAGCAGTATGATAGTAGTGAGCTCGTCTTTGATATGATTTCAGATGAAATTAGAAATGCGTATAATCCATTTGAAAGTTGTGCTAGCGCACAGATGCTCATAAAAAAGGAAAGAAAGAAGTGATGAAATGATATTAAGTGTAAGTAGAAGAACGGATATTCCTAATTATTATTCGGAATGGTTCTATAATAGAATAAAAGAAGGATTTT
>OLND01002951.1_pt1 | contig 14221 bp, 10 predicted proteins | sample 1672031 | NCBI WGS metagenome assembly OLND01 (sample SAMEA3136638, study PRJEB25190) | human gut metagenome | biome: human gut; feature: human-associated habitat; material: faeces | place: Austria | collected 2013
GCAATACAAAATAATTCAATTGAAAAACTTAATACATTAACACTTTCAATTTTTGCTATCACAAACGAAGATGACGTTTTAAAAATCATTAATTAATAAGTTAATATATAAACAAGAAAAAGCAAGACATTTTATTTGGCTTGCTTTTTTTATAAAAAAGAAAAGTACGGTTTTGTCGTACTTTTCTTTCGTTTATTTTTTTGATAACGTTTCAATAAACTCATTTAAACGATTAAGCCATTGATCATGTTTATTGATTTTAATTGTTATTTTATTATCTAAAGATTTAAAGGCTGGCTTTGTAAAAAGTTGATTAGCAAGCAAGAATAATTTATCACCTGAAATTGTTTCAAAAGCATTTGGTGAAAAGATAATTTCTAGTTGTTTACCAGAATCTTTAATATCTTCAATAATAGAATAATGTGAAAGAATTTCAAGTTTTCTCTTTTCAATCAATGTTAAAATAGCTTCCGGTAAATTTCCATAATAATCATCAAATTCCGCTTTTAAACTATTAAGTTCACTCATTGTTTTTGCTTTATCTAATCTTTGATACAATTCAAGTTTTTCATAATCACTTTCTACATAGTCATCAGGAATATAACCATCTACACTCACATTTAAGTTTTTAACTTCTTCAGGCTTTTCATCTTTATGCATTCTTACATTGATGGCATCTTGTAAGATCTTCATATACATTTCAAAACCAATATCATCAATAAACCCAGCTTGTTTACCCCCAAGAATATCTCCTGAACCACGAATTGATAAATCACGCATGGCAATTTTATAACCACTACCAAGTTCAGTAAATTCTTTAATCGCTTTTAAACGTTTTAATGCATCATCTTGAATAGACTTATCTTTTTTATAAAGAAGATAAGCATAAGCGCCTCTTTCACTACGACCTACACGTCCTCTAATTTGATAAAGTTGGGCTAAACCAAATTTATCAGCATCTTCAACAATCATCGTATTGGCATTAGGAATATCAATTCCTGTTTCAATAATTGTTGTACAAATAAGAACATTAAATTCTTTATTCATAAAACGAAGCATAACATCTTCTAGTTCATTTTTATCCATTTGACCATGTCCTATAGCTACTTTTGCATTAGGAACAGTAGAAGAAATTTTATAAGCTACATTAGCGATTTGATCTGTTCGATTATAAAGATAGAAAACTTGTCCATCCCTAGCGAGTTCTCTTTCAATAACTTGTTTAATTAACGTATTATTTTTTTCAACAACATAAGTTTGTACAGGTAATCTATTTTTAGGTGGTGTATCGATTTTCGATAATCCTCTAATTCCCATTAAAGACATTTGTAATGTACGAGGAATTGGTGTAGCTGAAAGAGAAAGAACATCAATGGTTTCACGGTATTCTTTGATTTTTTCTTTTTGTTTAACACCAAAACGTTGTTCTTCATCAATAACAAGTAACCCTAAATCATTAAACGCGACATCTTTTGATAAAATACGATGTGTTCCTATTAATAAATCAATTTTACCTTCTTTAACTTCTTTTAAAATACGTTTCTTTTCTTTAGATGAAGTAAAACGATTGAGTAAAGCAATTTCTACAGGGAAATTTTTAAAACGTTCGGTGGCTGTTTTAAAATGTTGCATTGATAAAATAGTTGTTGGACAAAGAAAAGCTACTTGTTTATGATCTAAAATTGCTTTAAAAGCACCACGTAAGGCCACTTCAGTTTTACCAAAACCAACATCTCCACATAAAAGACGATCCATTGGTTGAGGTTTCTCCATATCCAATTTAATCTCATCAACACTTCTTTGTTGATCAGTAGTTAAAGCATAACCAAATTGATTTTCAAAATCGATTTGTAATTCATTATCCTTAGAAAAAGCAAACCCTGGTGAAGACATTCTTTTAGCATATAATTCTATTAATCGATCAGCAATATCATCAATTTTATTTTTAGCCTTTTGTTTAGCTTTTGTCCATTTGCTACTTCCAAGAGCATGGATCATTGGTACTTTACCATCAGCACTTGCATACTTACGAATCATTTTAAATTGTTCAACTGGAATATAAAGCGTATCATCTCCAGCATAAGCCACATATAAATAATCTTTATGATATCCTTTAACATCAAGTGTTTTAATTCCTAAATATTGCCCTATTCCATAGCTATCATGAACAACATAATCACCAACATTTAATTCTTGGAAGTTACGTAATGTTTTAGCATCTTTAAATCTAAAATATTTTGTTTTAGAAACATTGACTTCTCCAAATAATTCATAGGCTGTTAAAATAACTACTTTTTCTTCAATAAGTTCTAATCCTGATGCAAGTTTTCCTACATAAAGATTAATACCTGGATAAATTACTTCATCAATTCCTACAAGTGTATATTTCATTTCATGACGATCAAAAAGTTCCACCATCAATTGAAGTTGATGTTTATTTTCTAGAGAAATTAAAATTTGACTATTCTTTAAATAATCATTGATTTGTTGGATGACACGTTTTTCATCATCTCGATTAAACATCACATCGTGACTTAAAAAGACAACATCATCTTTATTTGTTGCAAAAGTATTAATAGCTTGATAGTTATCTTTAATAATGCTATCAAAGTCTTGATAAAGTTGATTATCTTTTAAAAAGCGTCCACTTTGGCTTAATTCTTGATAATAATAGAAGTTTTCTGAAATATAGTTTTTGATTTGAAAATGAATATCTTCTTCTTGACATAAAATAGTAATTGGATCATCTAAATAATCTTTAATACTCGTCACATTTTTAAAGAGATGATAATACGCATATTGACTACTATCTGTAGCATGTGCTTTTAAGTTTTCAATATCGATCATGATTTTTTCTTCAAAATCATCTTTAAATAAATCATCCATCTTTTGATATTGTTCTTCAAAAGAATCTTTGATTTGTGTAACAACTGAACCTACTTCTTGATCTAAATAAAGAAGATCGGTAGCTGGAATAATTTCAATTTCATCCACTTTTTCAATCGTTCTTTGTGTTTTTTCATCAAAAAATTTAATATAATCAATTTCATCATCAAAGAAATCGATACGAATAGGATGGTCATATTGCATTGAAAAAATATCAACGACTCCCCCACGTTTAGAAAAATAGAAAGGTTGATCAACACGTGTTGTATGCATATAACCTGCTTGCACTAAAAATCTTTGTAAATCATAAACATCAATATGATTTCCTACTTTTAAAGTCATACAGTTTTTCTTAAAAACATCAACAGTTGGAACATATCGCATCACACTATGACCATGACTGATCAAAAGATGTGGACCAGGTCGTGTAAGTTGATACATCGTTCCTAATCTTTGTCCTAATAATTCTCCTGAAGCGGCCAAACTTTCAATACGATAAGATTCATCTACAGGAAAATAAAGGGCTTCATCAATCATTTGAGAAACTTGTTTATAAAGAAGATTAGCTTCATATTGGTTTGATTTAACAATCAGCATATCTTTTTTTAAAGTCAAAAATGCGCTAGCAATCAGTAGCGCTTCGCTGTTGGAAGAATTGACAACGATATTTTGTTTATTCAATAAAGTATTAAATGCTTTATTATCTTTTAATAAATGTAGTATCTTTTTCATATGTGCCTCTAATTAAAACGATTCATTGCATGGTTAAATCCATGATCCAAATAATCAATGACTGCATCACTAGCATTTTCAATCCCTTGATTGATAGCATCTTGTTCATCTTTTGTAAAACGTGATAAAACATAATCAACAACTTTTATATATTTACTACGATCAATACCTACACGAATACGATTAAAATTTTGACTTCCAGTATGCAAGATAATATTTTTAATACCATTATGCCCACCAGCACTACCACTTTGTCTTAAACGAAGCTTCCCTACTGGCATATCTAAATCATCATAAATAACTAAGATATCTTCTTGATTGATTTTAAAGAAATCCATAACTTGTCTAACAGATTCTCCAGATAAATTCATATAAGTTTGTGGTTTTAATAAAATCACATCTTCACCTTTATATTTGCTTTTTCCATAAAGTCCTTTAAATTTGTTTTGTGTCATTTCAATATTTAATTTTTCACTTAAACGATCCAACACCATAAATCCTGTATTATGTCTTGTATTTTCATATTCTTTTCCAGGATTACCTAAACCAATAATTAATTTCATTTTTTACCTCTTTAATCCAAATATTTTCATCGAAATAGGAGCTAAATATGTGCGTGATTCATGATCATTATAAATCACTTCATATTCATCCATATCATTTATTTCAAAATCATAATACGAAGGATTAAAATATGCAACAATCTCTTGATATTTTCCTTTATTTTGTTTCACACAATATCTTAAAATACGATAATCAAAATGATTTGTACTTACATATTCATTTACTTCTTGAATTGTCTCATACTTAAATCCACCATTTTCTTTTCTAAGTTGAATCATTTGTTTAAGAGTTTCAATATCCTCTTGATTTTCATCAACTAAAGACCAATTGACTGCATTAATATGATCTAATGTATTATACGTATTTCCAAGTCCATCTTTACTACGATAGAACTCTTGACCACAATGAATAAAAGGAATTCCTTGTGATAAAATAAGCGCAACATTCAACATCAATTGTCTTTTCTTACGAGTTTCAAGTGGTTCATCTCCATTACTAATTGCAAATTTATCAAATGTTGTCGCATTATCATGACATTCAACATAATTAATACTTTGATCAACATAGCTGTAGCGATTTGTATTTTTCATACATTCACCACCAATTTCACAATTATACATATTCCCCGCAAAATAACCTTTATCCTTTAAAGCAGAATCTCCACTTCCACCCTTTAAAGTTTCACGATAATAATCATTAAAGAAGCCAATATTTAACATCTTACGATGATTATCTTGCATTCCTTTTTCATGATCATCCATAGCTGTAGGCATATTCCATCCTTCGCCATACATAATAAAACTATCATCTATTTTTGAAGCTTGATCATAAACTTGATTTAAGGTTTCAATATCAATAATACCCATTAAATCAAATCTAAAACCATCTACTCCATAAAGTTTTTGCCAACGCAAACACATATCTTTAATATATCGTCTTACCATTTGATGTCTTGATTCCAAATCATTTCCACACCAAGAACCATTAGACATTTCTCCATATTGATTCTTTCTAAAATAATACCCCGGTACTGTTCTTTCAAACGCACTTGTATAATAATCATACATATGATTATAAACAACATCCATCACCACTCTTAAACCTTTTTGATGAAGTGTTGAAACCATATGACGACATTCTTTAACTCGCGAATAACCATCTTGAGGATCTAAAGCATAACTTCCTTCAGGAACATTGTATTGAATTGGATCATAACCCCAGTTATACATCACTGTAGGATGAAGTTCATCTACTGTCGCAAAATCATACATTGGCATGATTTGAACATGAGTGACACCTAAATCTACAAGATAATCAAACCCTGCTTTATTACCTTGTGGTGTAACTAAACCACTTTCTACTAAAGACATAAAAGTCCCTGGATGTGTTGCGTTAATTGTCTTAGACATAGTAAAATCACGAACACTTAATTCATAAATGATCGCTTCTGTTTTTCTTTTCATATGTTGTAAGTTTTCTAAATAAAGTGGTTCATTGATTTTATCAACATCAATGACAATATTACTATTACTATTAGCATTAGAAGCATAAGCATAAAGATCTAATGTTTCATGAAAACTTTTATGATGACGAATCAAATAATTATATTCTTGATTATCCAAATCTCCTTGGAGCGTTACTTCAAAAACCCCTTTTTCTTTTCTTTCCATTTGATAAGCTTCATTTCCTACTTTAACCATGACTTCTAAAGCCGTAGGCGCCCATACTTTGAAAGTTGTCTTTTCTTTTTGATAAAGAGGGCCTAATTTTCCATCATAATAAAATAATTCATCAAAATCATCCAATTCAGAAAGTCTTACATATTGTAAAATAGCACTTAAACCATAATTATCTACCATCTCATAATGATGCGTTAAATCAATATGAACATTTTTAAAATAATATTTAACACAAATATCATCTTCACATGTTTCAGCAACAGGAATTTCTACAAGTGTTTCTTTATTTAAATCTCTCAAATAAAATTTTGGAGAAATTCTCCCATAATATTTTTTTGAAAGTCTTACTTCTATTTTATTAAGCTCTATTAAATTGGCGAGCATACGTATTTTGCCTTTTTCCATTTTTAATCACCTAATCGTATTATACGCAAAATATATATTTTATTCAAACATCTTCTTTTTTGCTTTGATGTTCAAATTTTATGATATAATACCCTCGGTGATATAAATGAAAGTTGGTTTAGTATTAGAAGGTGGCGCTATGCGTGGTTTATACACAGCGGGTGTCATCGATACATTTTTAAAAGAAAAGATTGATGTTGATACAATTATTGGTGTTTCAGCAGGAGCTTTATTTGGAATGAATTATAAATCAAAACAAATAGGACGTGTTTTGAGATATAATAAAGCTTACGTTGGAAATAAAGATTATATGGGTGTTTATTCTTTTTTAAAAACAGGAAATGTCATGAATGAAGAATTTTGTTTCGAAAAATTGATTGATGATTTAGATCCAATTGATTATCAAAGTTATCAAGAATCTCCTGTTGATTTTTATGCTGTTGTGACAAATTTACAAACAGGAAAAGCAGAATATAAGTTGTTGGATACTTTAGATAATTATGATCAAGTTGAATATTTAAGAGCATCAGGTTCAATGCCTTTTGTATCTCATATCATTCAAGTCAATGGTCATGAATATTTAGATGGTGGCTGTAGTGACAGTATTCCTATTAAAAAAATGTTAGAGATGGATGTTGATAAAATCATTGTCGTTTTAACAAGACCCTTAGATTATCGCAAAAAGCCATCCAATAAACATCTTAATAAACTCTTTTATCATCAATATCCTCATTTTGTAGAAACCTTAAATAATCGTTATTTAAATTATAATGCGTCTTTAGATTTGATTACAAAATTAGAAAAAGAAAAGAAGATTTTTGTTTTAAGACCTAGTCAACTCATCCCTATTGGACGACTTGAAAAAGACAAAGAAGTCATTCAACAAATGTATGACTTAGGTGTAAGTGATTGTAATAATCAATTAGAAAACTTAAAAAAATACTTAAGAGGCTAAATTAGCCTCTTATTAATTGGTATTTAATTAAAAGTTCTTTAATTTCATCTGGTGAAACACATCCATTTTCACCTAGATGAATTGCTGATTTCGTTTTACCATGAAAATCACTTTCACAAGTAAATCAATATAACTTTTATTCATTATTCATCTCTCCTATCATTTGATTCTTTCCTATTTGAAAAAGTCCTTCTTTAATTAATGTATATAGTTGATTAATTTTAATTATTTGAGGTTGATGTTTTAAAGGAATCGTTGGTAAAGATATTTGTATGTCTTTTAAAACATCGCTACAAATACCAATAGCTTCTGGATTTAAGACACAACATAAAGTAACAATCTGTTTTTCTAATAATTCTTGAGGAGCATCTTTTAATAAACGCACTTGTTGTAAATGATCATAAAAAGGTAAGCACCGAAGTTCTCCCGCAAAATGACTAAAGCCATTATAAAGTTTCCCTTGAATGATCATTCCACAGCCTACATAATCAACCGCAGGCTGATAAATCAAAGCACTATTTTGATAGTGTGAATATTGATGATAAAAACCAATGCTGGCACAATTGACATCATTTTCAATGATTATTTTTTGTTTTATTTCTTTTTTTAAAATTTCTAATATATTTTTATTTTGAAAATCTTCAAAATCACACAAATCAATCATTCCCTGATCACAAACCCCTGGCAGTGATAAACAAATGACAGCAATTTCTTGACCTTTCTTTAATACCTCTTTTAACATCTTTAAAAACTCTTCAACTGTTCCTTTTAAAGAAGAATAATTTTTTTGATAAACAATTTGATCATATAAATCTATGATTTCAAAAATAAATTCATAACTCTTCTTATTCTTCTTTAAAACTATTTTTAACAGATGCTTATAATCCTTATATAGCTGATATTCTTTAGACTTTCTACCACCCGTTGACTTAGAATCACTTACATATTCAATTTCACGACTTTTCAACATTTCTTGTAAAATATTAGTAGTTGTCGCCAATGAAAGACTTGTTTTATACGCTAAGTCATTTTTTGTCCAAATTTGTCCATCATAAAGGCATTCTCTTATTTTTATTTCGTTTTCTTGTTTTAAATCATTTACTTTTGACACTCTATCACCTAACTTTCATCAACTTTTATCGAAAGGCATTATAATACAAAAGATATAAAAAAAGAATGACCTTTCGATCATTCCTTATTTTCTACCATAATAAATATCTCGATCAACTGCTTTATTCATTGAAGCAACAACTGTTGTACATACTGCATCTCCAGTAATATTAACGGCTGTTCTTGTCATATCTAAGATACGGTCAATTCCCATAATTAAAGCAATTCCTTCTACTGGTAAACCAACGGAATTAAAGACCATGGTAAGTGTAATTAATCCAACACTTGGTACTCCTGCTGTTCCTATTGAAGCAAGCGTTGCTGTTCCAATAACTGTAGCATAATCCATCATAGATAGATGAATTCCAAAGGCTTGAGCTGTAAAGACAACCGCAACACCTTGCATGATGGATGTTCCATCCATATTGATTGTTGCTCCTAATGGAATTGTAAAGGATGAGATCTTTTTAGAGACACCCATTTTTTCAGCTAAAGTATCAATATTCATTGGAATTGTTGCATTGGATGTTGATGTTGAAAAGGCAAAAGCCATTACTGGGAAAAAGTTTTTAATAAAGATAATTGGATTTAATCCTGAAAAAATCTTTAACATTGACATATAAACCCCAAAACATTGAACTCCTAATGCAAGTAATACACAGAACATATATTTTAATAATGGGATGAAAACATCAAAACCTATTTCTGCAAATGTTTTAGAAATCAAACAGAAAACACCTATTGGTGCTAACTTCATAACAACCATTGTCATTTCCATCATAATATCATTAAATTGACTAAAGAAGTTTTTAACAATATCTACACGATCTGACATATTTGCAAGAATAACACCTAAAATAAGCGCAAACAAGATAATTTGTAACATTGTTCCATTTGCAAGTGATTCAAAAATATTTGTTGGAATAATATTTAACAATGTTTCTGTCACACTTGTTGCTTGTGTTGACTCTGTTACTTTTGAAGTGATTTTAATTGCTGACATATCTAAACCAATACCTGGATTAATAACATTAGCGATACATAAAGCAACAACAACGGCAAGTGCTGTCGTACATAGATAAAAAAGCATTGTTTTAAGTCCTACAGCTCCTAATTTTTTAGTATCTCCTACTGCCATACTTCCACAAACAATTGAACAAAAGACAAGTGGTACAACTAACATACGCATTAAACGTATAAATCCTTGTCCTACAACATAAAATAAACCACTAACAATAAAATCATCAACGATTTTATTACTAGGAATACAATAATTAATAATAATTCCGGTAATTGCACCTGCAATAAGTGCTATAAAAATCAAAGTTGTTAAACCTATCTTCTTTTTATTTTTCATTATATAGACCCCTTTCTTTAAAATATTCTTTTAAAGATTCTTTCCATGAAGGAAAAGTATAAACTGGAGTCATTGACATAATAAAATTATCTAAGACACAATAAGCTGGTCTAACTTTAGAAAAATCAGATAAATGAGTAGGTACTGCCTTCATTTGAGCTTCTTTTCCTGTAAGTTTTAAAATTTCATGAGCGAATTCATATCGACTACATACCCCTTTATTTGTCGCATGATATGTTCCATATTCATTTGTATCAATTAAATGTAAAATAAAACGTGCAAGTTCTTTAGCACTTGTAGGTGATCCAAATTGATCAGAGGCAATTGCTAGAGATTCACCTTTATTTACTTTTTCTAATAAATCATTAATAAAATTATTTCCCAAACCATAGACCCATGTACTTCTAATAATAAAATGCTTATAAGTAAATTCTTTAACATATTGTTCTCCAGCTAATTTAGATTTACCATAAGCTGTTTGTGGTCTTGTTTGATCAAACTCATTATAAGGTTGATCACTTTTCCCATCAAAAACATCATCTGTAGAAATATGAACCAATTTAGCTTCTAATTTTCTAGCAATAATAGATAAATTTCTAGCACCTAAAGCATTAACTTTATAAGCTTTAGAAATATCATTTTCACATTCCTCTATATTTGTAAGTCCTGCACAGTTAATAATAATATCTGGTCTATTCATTTCCCCAAAACGTAAGACCTCATCCGTGTCTGTAATATCCAAGTCGTCTATGTCAGTATCAAGAACTTTGAATTCAAGTTTATCAATAATTTCATTGATTGCTTGTCCAATTTGTCCTTTAGCACCGCATATCCAAATTTTTTGCATAATTTCATCCTCCTTTAAATCTTGAATATTATATCTAGAGGGTTATTTGATGTCAAATTCAAACCTAGTTCATATTTCGTGATATAATAGTATTGAGGTGATTTTTATGAATGATTTATCTAAAATGTATCAAGTTTACGTAAATAAAGAATTACAAGTAAACAAAAATGAAATTTTAAATGTCGCTCGACTTAAGCAAAAAACGTTATCTTTCTTACATGATTTAGGAGAAGTTTGTCAGGATTCAAGATGTTTTATCTTTTGGGAAAAAGAAGAAGCTATTCATCACGATGAATTATTAGAACATTATTTAGATGGTTTAAAAATGTTAATGTCTATTGGTTATGAATTAAGAATTGATACTATTAAAAATCATACTGAAATTCCTAATCGTTTATCTTTAGAAGACTTATTTTTAAAAATTTATCAATCAATGATGAATGTTTCATCAACTTATTCTAGTCAAGATTACCAAAATACAATTGATGACTATTTCTCTTTAGGATTTCAATTAGGTATTGATTTAGATGAAATTATTGATCATATTTAATTTGTGAGATGGAAACATCTCACTTTTTTATTGCATATGTTTATACTTAGATTTATAATATAATGATTTAAAACTTTTTGTTTTAAATGGCATAAAAAATAAGAGGATTAAAATATGAACCATTTTGAATATATTTCTAAATCAAAATACATGCCAGTAAATTGAGCATTTTGAACTGTAGATTTAGATTTATTTTCAACAATAAGTCTATTTTCATCTAATCCATTTGCAATTATTCATGCTTCCATTTGATCTGCTTCAGTTGCATTTGGATTATTTTTAGCAGTTCCACCACCTGTAACAGCTACATAAGCATTTGGATATTTTTGAGCACTTGCAAGTGCCGTTTATAATCTTCCAACAAGTTCATCTTTCATTATACCATCATCATTTAAAGCAAACCCTAAAACAGTAATACATAAACTATCATCATTTGGTAAACCATCTGGTAAAACATCAACATTGACATTCATATCAGTATTGACATAATCCCAATATTCCATGATTTTTTCCCATTCTTCCCCTTTAGTTGAATTAAGAGCTTTTAATTTTTCAACTAATCTTTGAATATCTGTTTTTGCTGTACTTTGATAAGTACTGTAATAGCTAATCATTTCATTAATAATATCAGTTTCGCCACTTTCACTAGCAAAAACAGGTATTGAAAAAGAAAATGATAAACATAAAAAACAACAACCGTCATAACAAATTTAAATATTTTTTTTATAATGTCTCCTCCTCGGATATATTATGCATCACTTGTAACCGCTTACTTTAAATGCTTAATTTATTACATAATTTTACAATTTATAAAAAAATGTTGCGATAACCGCAACATTTTTTTATTTTTGACAGATGCCACAAGGACTGTATCCTTGTTGTTGTAATTTTTTTGAAGTTGAAGTAACTACTTCTTTATTTTGTTCGCTCATTTTTGAAACACTTGAACAATTTGGATCATGATATTTTTTATTTTTTATATTAATAACATAATTTTTACTTTTATTACTTGACTTATTATGATAATCAAATGGATCTTTTGCTTCTTTGATGCCATAAGTTGGTTCTCCTTCTTTGGCTTTTCTTGAAGTTCCATTTTGATAATCAATAGTAACACCCGGTTGTACATTATAAATATAAACACAGAAACGAATCGTTTCATCTTCGACAGAAGCTGCTTGTAAAATCAAGCCTCTTGCTACTAATTCATCATCTTTATATGCAGGAATAGCTTCATATAAAACATGATGATTCGTATTTTTAATATAATCTCTAACCTCTTCTTCAAAAGGCAACATACCTGTAACATTAAAATAACGTGTTCCCGTCATTAAATTTCTTTCTTCAGCATTTAAACCACTTAAAGCAAAACCAATTTGATGACAACGATTATATAAATATTTTGTAGAAATCAAATCATCATATCTTTGTGTTTTCCATCCTGACGGTTTAACCATTCCAATAGATTCCCTTTTATTTGTTGGAAGTGTTTCAGGACCTAAACAAGCTTGATCTTTTTGAGTACGTCCATATTCATCTAAATCATTTAATTGAATATATGTTTTTGTAGTATATTCATTTTCTTTAAAAGTAGGAATATTGTTATTGATTTCAATATATGGTTGTCCACTATATTCTTCTATTTGACTTAAAATATCTTGAACATTATTTTCATCAAAAGAAACCTGATCTGTTTCTATTTGTAATTGATTTTCTATATTTGTAATTTGATAATGTAAGGTTTCTTTAGAGTCTACATAAAACGATTTTTGAGTTTCTTCACCATCTTGTACAACTTTTAACTCATGATTTCCTTTAGTTAACTTTAACTCATAAGTTCCTGCACCTTGACTTTTTAAAGTATCAATTTGATCTTGATCAACATAAACATCTACATCCTGACTACTTGTTTGTTCTAAAGAAAGTGTTACACTTTGCTTAGAAGATGCTTTTTCTACTTGTTGATTACATCCTGTTAAAGTAAATGTCATCAATAATGAAAGTAATAATAAATAGAGTTTTTTCATCATAGTTCCTCCTTGGAGTACAAGTATATCATAAATTTATATTTTTTCTTTTCTATTTTTTTTAAACAGAAACCTATTTCAAGGTTTTATTGGATAAAATATAAAAAATAGAAAACATGATCAAATACAAAAAGTATCATGGCAATCTACTTTTAATCATTGCTAAATAAAGATTAATATATTAAAATAGTAATAAAAATATTATCTTACTTAATAAGATAATTAGGGGAAAAGAAATGATAGATACTAAAAAAATTAGAAATAAACATGGTTTTACGCTTGTTGAAATAATAGTTGTTCTTGTCATTCTTGCAATTTTAGCTGCTGTGGCTATTCCATCCGTTTTAGGATATGTAGATGAAGCAAAAAAAGCAGGTATTATACAAGAAGCACATGGTATTTATGAAGCAGCGCAAATTGCTGCTACAAAATGCTATGCAACAGATGAAGATGAATTTAAAAAACAATCAATTTTTAAATATAACTACACATTACCTGCAGATTTTCCTTATAAAAAAACAACAAACAATCAAGTTGGAAGAGTGTCTGATTCTTTAATGAGTCATGGACAAAGAGAGCCTGACAAGTATCTTAGTGATAGCTATTCTGGCGCATCATATATTGATAAAGAAATTGTAAAAAATGTATTACATTTTTTACAAAGTGAAAATAAAAATTCAGCTATTTATAAATACAAAGTACTAACTGACTGCCTCAACGGTCAATCCCTTAACGATTATAATCCTAGTAAAACCAATGGATTTGCTATTAATATATTCTATAACCAACAAGGTAAGATAGAAGCTATAAATTTTGCGAGAGATAATTATATGGTTACTATTTATAATGGAAAATTAAATTGTGTTAAAGGTGGTAAATCAATAAAATCAATAGAAAAGAAATAGTATAAAAAATAATTTTTATGTAAAAAAGGGGCTGTTACGAAATAATTTAAAATCGTAACATCTTTTTTTGTTATAAATTCTAACTAAAAAATAGGATATTGATATCTTACCAATGATCTTTATTTCCTACTAATTAATTTCTCAACGATAACGTTTGAGGAATTATTGTAATTAGAAACAATTGCTTCTTATAGTAGAATAATT
>OLND01002960.1_pt1 | contig 14174 bp, 10 predicted proteins | sample 1672031 | NCBI WGS metagenome assembly OLND01 (sample SAMEA3136638, study PRJEB25190) | human gut metagenome | biome: human gut; feature: human-associated habitat; material: faeces | place: Austria | collected 2013
CATTCTCCGCAATGGGGTCGAGCGCCGCCGTCGGCTCGTCAAGCACGAGCACCGGTGCGTCCTTATACAGGGCGCGGGCCATCATGAGCTTCTGCGCCTCGCCGCCGGACAGCTCAATGCCGTCCGGATTCACCTGTTTATCCAGATGCGTATCCATGCCGTGCGGCAGGGCATCCAGCTTTTCTCCCAGCCCGGCCGCGCGCAGGCACCGCTCCGCCCGCTCCCGGTCCACCTCAGGGCCGAAGGCGCAGGCGGCCGTCTCGGCCAGCGAAAAGCAGGCCGTGCGGACCTCCTGAAACACCGGAGCGAACAGCGCCGCATAGTCGTCCCGGCGGAACTCCGCCGCGGGGACGCCGTCGATCCGGATCGTGCCGGATGTCGGCGCATACAGCCCGCACAGGAGCTTGACGAGCGTCGTTTTGCCCGCGCCGTTCAGGCCAACAAGCGCCACATGCTCCCCGGCACGGAGCGTAAGACTGATATCGTGCAGCGTGTCATGCGCCGCCCCGTCATAGCGGAATGATACATGGTCGAACGTGATCTCCGGTGCGTGCTCCCGGTGGTCCGCCGCATGCGCCGTTCCCGTTCCGTCCGTGTCCGGCAGCTCCATAAACTGCCGGTAATCGCTGACCTTCAGGCTGGCGGTCTGCATTTCGTTCCAGGCGGAGATCATGTTGCCGATAAACGTGGCAAAGCCGGAGATGGCGGAAAAATACAGCACGAATTCATCCGGCCGCAGCTCGCCCCGCACCGCCATGACGAGCAGCAGGGCATAGGCCCCGCCGTCGCGCAGCAGGATCACCAGCAGGTCGACGAGCCGCCCCAGAAGCAGGCGGCGGTTCAGCCGTGCGGACCACGCGGTATCCTGCCGGAACAGGTCTGAAAACGTCTCGCGCAGCCATGCCGCCATGCCGTAGATGCGGATATCCTTGGCCGCCGCAAAATCGGCAGCATTTTTAGACACATACCGCAGCCTCCGGCCAATGTCCGTCCGCTCCCCGCGGGAGGCGTATTCATAGCGGTTATAGGCCCGGACGCACAACAGGTTGACCAGTGCCGCAAGCGTCAGCAGCACCAACAGCAGTGGACTGATGCGCGAGAGGATCGTGCCGAACAGGGCATAGCACAGGGCATTGCGGATCATCTCCGTCATCAGGTTCGGGACCTGACACAGCGGCACCTTGCCGTTCATCATATAGCTTGCTTCCTCGGCCCGCTTGCGCTGGTCTCGCGTCTGCTTCTTTTCATAAGTCTGATAGAACATTGCCATGCTCTTCTCCTCCAGGCAGCTGGTCAGATAAAAGCGATAGCGGCTCTCCTGGGCCTCCAGGATGGTCTTGCAGAAATCCCGCAGGCCGACTGCCAGAAACGTGAGCGCGAGCAGGGCGCCGACGGCCAGTGCGGCATGGAGGAACGTCTGTCCTCCCGTCACCTCCGACACGACGAGCGCGGGCAGGCGAAGCTCCGCCCAAGCCAGAAGCACGCCCAGCGGGACGCCGGCCGCCATGACAAAGAATGACGCAGGCGTTCCGCGGAGCATCTGCCGATAGCTCCACACGGCGTTGCTCATAAGACCCCGATAGGGCTTTTTGGTTGATTCCTTCAAGGCATATCGCCCCCTTCTGCTTCCACTGTAGCACACAAGGCCCCAAAAAAGAGAGATCGTGCACCAACTGCTTCCAGCGGTGCACGAATCGCATTCAGCACGCGGCGGGGACGAGGAATTCCGACGTGAACGCGCCGTCCTCGCTGTTGTATTTCACCCAGCCGCCATGCTGCTTCACAATGGCCTCTGCCCGGTGCAGGCCGAAGCCGTGTGCACCGGTCTTCTCCGTCCGGAAGAGGGAGCCAACCTTCTTCTGCTTCTTCCCGGCGCTGTTGAGAAGATAGAAATAGAGCATATCGCCCTTCATCCGCAGAGAAAGGCGGAGGAATTTTTCGCCAGCCGCGCTCCGGCAGCCCTCGATGGCATTGTCCAGCAGATTCCCGATGACAATGCTCAGCTCCAGATCGGTGAGCGACAGCTCCGGCGGCAGATTGGTCTCCGCCGTCACGGCGATCCCGGCGGCGCGGGCCTGCGCGAGCTTGGCCGAAAGAATGGCATCGACGGTCACATTGCCGGTCTTGAGCAGGGTGTCGACCGTCTGCAGGCTCTGGTCCAGCTGCTCGAGGTAGGCGATGGCCCGGTCGACCTGTCCGGCCTCCAGCTGGCCCTTGAGCGCCTGCAGATGGTGGTGGAAGTCGTGCTTATAGCCGCGCATCTCGTTATGGATGCTCCGGACCTCCTCCAGATGCTGCCGCGCCTGCTCCTCCTGCATTTCGACCAGCCTGAGATAGGTTCTCTTCAACATGGCATTTCCTCTGTTTCTGCGGTCCTCAGTTTCTGTCAATGAACGCCCGGTTGATGGCGTCATACTTTCCCCGCGCCAGCGGGACCTCCGCCCCGCCGCGCAGCAGGACGGACGTGCGCCCGATGCGCACCACGGCCTTCAGATTGACGAGGTACGACCGGTGGGTGCGGAAGAAGTCCGCGCTCAGCCGCCCGGCAAAGGCCGAGATGCTCTCGCGGATGCGGTAGTCCGGCCTGGTCGTGTGGAGAACGAGATCATGCAGGAAGGACTCCGCATACAGAAGCTCACTCTCATAGAGCTTCACGTTTCCCTCCTCGCACGCGATCACGACGGACGGCGGCTCAACGGCCAGCCGCGCGGCGGCGCGGTCCAGCACGGCGCGGAGCTTTTCCGCCGGCACGGGCTTGACGAGATAGTGCAGGGCATCGACCTCATAGCCCTCGGCCATGCACTCAAAATGCGACGTGATAAAGATGATCTCCGCCCGGCAGCCCGCGCCGCGCAGGCGCTTGGCAAGGTCGATGCCGCTCATGCCGGGCATTTCGACGTCCAGCAGCAGGATATCCCAGTCGGTATCTCCGGCGAAACGGAACGCCTCCGCGCTCGGGAAGCAGGTCACGGCGCAGGCGCCGTGCGCCCAGTCCGTCACGTCCGCCTGCAGCCGTGCGGCCTGTCCGGCGTCGTCGTCACAGATCGCGATCTTCCAGCCCATGGCTATCCCCCCGTCCTACAAGAAAGCGCTCTGCCGTTATGCGCAGCAGAGCACTTCCGTTATTCTTCCGAATTCTCCGGATCCTTCAAATTCTCCTGCGCAGCTGCGGCATGCAGCTGCTCGGTCTCCTGCTCCAGCGCCTTTTCCTCGCGCTTTGCCTGCAGGAAGAGCCGCACGGCAAGCCAGCCGACGACGACACAGCCGCCGACCAGCAGCACGAGGCCGACGATCAGGGTCGTCAGGCTCGGGGCCTCCGCCCCGCCCGCGCGGTAGCTTCGCACGAGCTGCCAGGCCATATACAGCACAACGGCAATGACCGTTCCGTGCATGATGAGCATGCCGGTCGGGTTTTTAATCTTCTTCGGCTCCATCGGTCTTCTCCTCTCCGGCCAGCAGGCTCTCCTGCTTCTCGGGGATCGGCAGGGCCTGCATGCAGGCCTCGAACTGGCTGCGGCTCATCGTCTCGTGCTCCAGCAGCCACTGCGCGATCTCCTGCAGCTTCTCGTGGTGCTCCGTCAGGATCTGCGTGCAGTGCGCATAAGCCTGATCCACGGTCTTGCGGACCTCGGCGTCGATCTCGGCAGCCGTCTGCTCGGAATAGGAACGCGTGCGCTCATAGTCGCGGCCGACGAAGATCTCGCTGTCGTCGTCATAGGCCACGGCGCCGATGCGCTCGTTCATACCGTATTTTGCGATCATATCGTGCGCCAGCTTCGTGGCCCGCTGCAGATCGTTCGAAGCGCCGGTGGAGATGTCGTCAAACTCCAGCTGCTCCGCCACGCGGCCGCCGAGGAGCACGACGATGCGGTCGCGCATCTCGTTTCGCGTGGTATGGAGCGTGTCCTGATCCGGCAGGCTGATCGTCAGGCCGAGGGCATTGCCGCGCGGCACAATGGTGATCTGGTGGACAGGCTCCTGCGTGGACAGGAAGTATGCCGCAACGGCGTGGCCGGCCTCGTGGATGGCCGTGATGCGCCGGTCGCGCTCGATATTGACAAGGCTCCGTTTTTCCGGCCCGGCAATGACCTTGAGGACGGCGTCCTCCATGGTCTGCATCGTAATGACGGGCAGATTCTTCCGTGCCGAGATCAGTGCCGCCTCGTTGAGCAGGTTCTCCAGATCCGCACCGGTGAAGCCCGCCGTCGCGCGGGCGACGGTGCGCAGGTCGACGTCATCGGAGAGCTGCTTGTCGCGCGCATGGACGCGCAGGATGGCCTCGCGGCCGCCGACGTCGGGCACGTTCACATAGATCTGGCGGTCAAAGCGGCCCGGGCGCAGAAGGGCGGGGTCGAGGATATCGCGGCGGTTCGTCGCCGCCATAACGATGACGCCGTCATTGCTGCCGAAGCCGTCCATCTCCACAAGGAGCTGGTTGAGCGTCTGCTCCCGCTCGTCGTGGCCTCCGCCCATACCGGCGCCGCGGCGGCGGCCGACGGCGTCGATCTCATCGATGAAAATAATGGCAGGGGCACTGCGCTTGGCCTGCTCAAACAGGTCGCGAACGCGGCTCGCGCCGATGCCGACATACAGCTCCACAAAATCCGAGCCGGAAATGGAAAGGAACTGCACATTCGCCTCACCGGCCACGGCGCGGGCCAGCAGCGTCTTGCCCGTGCCCGGAGGGCCGACGAGCAGCACGCCCTTGGGAATACGCGCGCCGATGCGGCGGTATTTTGCGGGATCGCGCAGGAAATCGACGATCTCCTGCAGCTCGGCCTTTTCCTCGTCCGCTCCGGCGACGTCGCTGAACATCACCTTGTCGCGGCCGCTGCCCACGCGGGCATTGGCGTGGCCGAACTTCATCATGCCGCCGCTGTTGCGCACGAGCACCATGTAGACGAGCGCGATCATGATGACCGACAGGAGCATCTCCGGCAGCATACGCACATACCACGGCGTCTGGCGCATGGGTACATAGTTATAAGACTGCAGAACACCGCTCTCCTGCTGCTCTGCGATCAGGGTCCCCAGATCCTCATAGAACAGGCCGAGGTCTGCCAGCTTGTGGCTGACGGAATACGCCTCGTTCTGATAGGGCTTGCGCAGCTCGAGCGTCAGCACGCCGTTGTCATAGTCAAAGGAACGGACATTTTCGCTGCGGAACTGCTCGCAGACGGTGCTGTAGTTCACATAGACCGTGTCATCCCGGAAGAACACCTCCGAGATGAGCACGACAGCCACGGCAAACACCACGATATACAGCAGAACGGTGAGCAGTCTGGAACGGTTTTTCAAGCTCCCAGCTCCTTTTATTTCGTGTAGACTTCCGGCTTCAGGATGCCGACATACGGCAGGTTGCGGTAGTGCTCGTCATAGTCGAGGCCATAGCCGACGACAAATTCGTTCGGGATCGTAAAGCCGACATAGTCCGCCTTGACGTCCGTCTGGCGGCGTGAGGGCTTGTCGAGCAGGGTGCAGATCTTCAGGGAAGCCGGGCTCATCTCCCGCAGGTGCGCACAGACATGGCTGAGCGTCACGCCGGAGTCCAGAATGTCCTCCAGAATGACGACATGGCGGCCGCGCAGATCCACGGACACATCCTTGAGCATTCTGACCTTGCCGCTCGTGCTCGTGCCGCCGCCGTAGGACGACACGGCCATGAAGTCGATCTGACACTGGATCGGCGTTGCGCGGATCATGTCCGAGAAAAACATCACGACGCCCTTCAGGATGCCCAGGAAAATGGGATCCTTATCGGCATAGTCCGCCGCGACCTGTTTGCCCAGCTCGGCAATGCGGGCGGCAAGCTCCTGCTCACTGATGAGTACGCGTTCAATGTCCTGGTGCATGTCACATTTCCTCTTTCTCTATTCGTAGGATTACAGCCTGCTCTCCGTCACGGGCTGTCCAGCGCGGATCCGCGCCGAAGCCCGCCACTGCGATCACCTGTCCGTCCAGCTCGAGCACCGGGACACGGTCCCGAACCGGCTGCGGCAGGCGGCGATCCAGAAAGAGCTTTTTCAGCGTCACGCAGCGGCCGTCCGGCAGCGTGAGCATATCGCCCGTTTTCCGCGGGCGAAAAATGGGAATTCTCCCGACCATCTTATCATATTTCAGCGCAAAAGTGAAAGGGGTATTTTGAATTTTTTCGTTTTTTTCTGCAAGCGTGCAGACGGCCCGCAGGCCGAGCGCAGGAAAGTGCACCGTCTGCGCCAGCGGAACGGGCCGGAACACCGGCGGCGTGCCGCGGACAAGCTCCAGCGCGTCATAGCTCCGCCGGACCGTCAGACGGCCGGGCAGATCAGCCCGGGCAGCGGGAGCGGGATTTTCGAGCAGGGCCTGCAGCGCCCGGATGTGGACAAGGGCCGCATCCTGCGGCAGGGCCTCACGCAGCAGGCAGCGAAGCGCCCGGCGCTGCAGCGGCTCCGGGGCCTCGCGCAGCGGCGCGAGCCGCACCCTGCGCAGCACGCACGGGTCGGAAAACAGCGGCTCCGGCGCAGGAAGCAGCAGCCGCTCCGCCTCAAGGTCGAGCAGCTCGTCGTCCGCCCGCACAAGGGCCGTCAGCTCCGTGACGCGCAGCGGCAGCTCCGGCATCTCGGCCGCCAGCAGGGGCAGCACGCCGTGGCGCAGGCGGTTGCGCTGGCAGCTGTCCTCCGCGTTCGTCGCATCCTCGCGCCAGCCCGTACCCCGCGCGCGCAGATATTCCCGCGCCTGCGCATGGGAAACGGCCAGCAGCGGCCGCACATAGCGCCCGCGGCGCGGCGGGATGCCGCCGAGGCCCCGCAGCCCGCTGCCGCGCAGCAGATGCTGCAGCAGCGTCTCGAGATTATCCTCGGCCGTGTGAGCGATGGCAACGGCGTCGCACGGGATGGAATCGAGGAAGGCATAGCGCTGCTTCCGCGCCTCCTCCTCGCTGCGGGCAGGCTTTCCCGGCGCGCCGCAGACGAGCTCGATGCCCTCGGCCGCGCAGAACGCGCGCACAAAGGCCTCGTCGCCGTCGGACTCCGCCCCGCGCAGGCGATGGTTGAAGTGCGCCGCCCGCACATAGACGGAAAGCTCCGCCGCCAGCTCGCGCAGGCAGCAGAGCATTGCCATGGAATCCGCCCCGCCGGAGACGGCGCACACGACCTGCGCGCCGGGGGAAAACAGCGCCTCCCGGCGGCACCAGGAAAGGACCTCAGCCCTCATCGTGACGCCACTCCCGGTCGGCGAAGGTCGTAAACTGCGGCAGCCACTGTAGCTTGACCGTGCCGGTCTCGCCGTGGCGGTTCTTGGCCACGATGCACTCGGCGACGTTCTGCTCCGGTGTATCCTTATTATAGTAGTCCTCGCGGTAGAGGAACATGACCTCGTCCGCGTCCTGCTCGATGGCGCCGGATTCGCGCAGATCGGACAGCAGCGGGCGCTTGTCCTGGCGGCTCTCGTTCGCACGGGACAGCTGCGACAGGCAAAGCACGGGCACGTTCAGCTCCTTGGCCATGATCTTCAGCGAGCGGGAGATGTCCGAAACGACCTGCTGGCGGTTTTCACCGCTGTAGCTGCGGCCGCCCGCGCTGACCATGAGCTGGAGATAGTCGATGATGACAAGGCAGAGATTATCAAGGCGGCGGCACTTGGCGTTCATCTCCGCAACGGACAGAGACGGATTGTCGTCCACGCGGATGTCCGTCTGCGAAAGCGCCGTGGCCGCGATGCCGATCTTGCTCCACTCCTCCATCGACAGCTGGCCCGTGACGAGCTTCTTGTTGTCCACAAAGCTCTCGTTGGAGATCAGGCGCGTGACGAGCTGCTCCTTCGACATTTCGAGCGAGAAAAACGCCACGGTCTTCTGCGGGTTCTTTTTTGCGACGTTCAGCGCGACGTTCAGTGCCATGGAAGTCTTGCCCATGCCGGGTCGGGCCGCCAGCAGCACGAGGTCGGAGCGGTTGAGGCCATTGATGAACTTGTCAAGGTCACGCAGGCCGGTGGACAGGCCCGAAATGTCGCTGCCGGACTCCGACAGCTCCTTCAGGCGGTCGAAGACCTTCAGCAGCACCGTTCCGATGTGCTCGAGCGACTCGTTCGTGTTGCCGCGCCGCAGGGCATAGATGCGCTTTTCCGCAGCTTCCAGGATCTCCTGCGCCGAGCCGACGCCCTCGTAGACCGTCTCGACGATGCCGGAGGCCGCCTCGGACAGATTGCGCAGCAGCGCCTTGTCATGAACGATCTGCGCATAGCGCTTGACGTTCGCGGCCGTCGGCGTGATCTCCATGAGCTGCATGAGATATTTTGTGGAGCTTTCTTCGTTATAAACGCCCCGGGCGCGCATTTTATCGAGCACGGTGACCGGGTCGATGACCTCCGAATAGCTGAACATCTCGTACATCGTCTCGTAGATCTCGCGGTTCGCCTGCAGGTAAAAATCCTCCGGGCGGACGACGCCGACGACGTCGCTGATGCAGCGGCTGTCAATGAGCATGGAGCCAAGCACGGACTGCTCGGCCTCCTGCGAATGCGGCGCCTGCCTTGTCAGCAGGTCTTCCATGGGCATGGTGCTTCCTCCTTGGTGTTACTGCTCCTTGATCTCCACGCGAAGATCGGCCGTAATCTCATAGCCGAGCTTGCAGCGGACGGTATAGATGCCCGTCGTCTTGATCGGCTCGTCGAGCACGAGCTTGCGGCGGTCGAGCTCAATGCCGCAGCTCTGCTTGAGCGCGTCGGCGATCTCCTGCGTCGTGACGGAGCCGAACAGACGTCCGGCGCCGCCGCCCTTGGCAAAGACGGTCACGGTCAGGTCGCGCATGCGCGCGGCGATGGCGCTGGCCTCCTCGCGCTCGCGCTGGCGCTTTTCCTGCATGGCCTTGTCATTCATGCGCATAGTGTTGACATTATCGGCCGTCGCCTCAACGGCCAGCTTGCGCGGCAGCATGTAGTTGCGGGCGTAGCCGTCGGAGACCTCGATCATCTGGCCGCGCTTGCCCTTGCCGCGGATATCCTGCTGTAAAATCACTTTCATGGAAATTCCTCCTGTTTTCCGGTCCGGGTCCTGCCTCAGGACTCGTAGAATTTGTTGATGGACTGCAGAAGCTCGTCGAGCGTCTGCTGCACGGTGTGGTTCTTCACCTGCGCGCCCGCCGTTGCGGCGTTGCCGCCGCCGCCCAGCGGCTCGAGGATGACCTGCACGTTCGCATCGCCGAGCGAGCGGGCGGAAATGTAGGTCACGCCGTCCTGCGGATAGAGCACGAACGACGTATCAATGCCGGAGATATTGAGCAGCTCATCGGCGGCCTGCGCCGCAAGCGTGCGCGTGACGGTATAGTCCAGCGCCGCGATGGCGATGCTGCCGCGATAGAGCCGGGCGTTCTGAATGATCCTATAGCGCGCAACGGTGGCGGAAAGGTCGTTCTGGAACAGCTTTTTCACCGCCACGGTGTCCGCGCCGATGCGGCGCAGGAAGGCCGCCGCCTCAAACGTGCGGCTCGACGTGCGCACGCCGAAGTTCTTCGTGTCGAGCACGATACCCGCCAGCAGCGCCGCTGCCTCCTGCGGCAGGATGTCCGTGGCGTCCACGGCGTACTGCAGCAGCTCCGTCACAAGCTCCGAGGCGGACGAGGCGAATGGCTCATGCATATTGAGCACGGCCTGATCGATATAATCCGCAGCGCGGCGATGGTGGTCGATGACGACGATGCGGCGGATGGATTCGAGCAGCGGCTTGCATTCGACCTGATCGGGCCTGTTTGTGTCGACGACGACGAGCAGGCTCTTCGGATCGGCCGCGAGCAGAGCCTCCTGCCCCGTCAGGAAAAGGTCGTGATACTCCGCAAGCGGCTGCAGCTGTGCCAGCAGCTGGCCGCAGGCGTTGGCGTCCGGGTCCATGACGATGTTGGCCTTCTTGCCCTTCTTGCGGCACAGGCACGCAACGCCCGCTGCCGCGCCGAGCGCATCGAGATCGGCCATTTTATGGCCCATGATGAACACGCGGCTCGACTGTGTGATAAGCTCAGAAAGGGACGAGGCCATCACACGGGATTTGACCTTCGTGCGGCGCTCGGTCTGCTTCGTGCGCCCGCCGAAGAACGTGAAGTCATAGCGGTCCTTGATGACGGCCTGATCGCCGCCGCGGGACAGCGCCATTTCAATGGATAGGGCGGCAAAATCATAGTCCTCGCGGAAATCCACACCGTCCTTGCCGATGCCGATGGACACCGTGGCCGGGATGCCGGTCGGGCTGGTGACGGAGCGGACGCTCTCGAGCAGGGAGAACTTGCCGTCTGCCATGCGGGCCAGATCCTTGGCCTCGAACAGCAGCAGGAAGCGGTTGCGCTCGAGCTTGCGCAGCATGCCGCCGAACGAATCGGCCCACTCGCTGATGCGCGAGTTCAGCTGGGCGTTCAGGGTGGAAATGCTGACGTCCGGCATATTGTTCGTCAGCTCGTCATAGTTGTCCACCAGAACGATGGACACGATGGGGCGGGAGCGGATGTATTCATCGCGCACGAGCAGCAGATCCGTCAGATCGAGCAGATAGAGCATGCCGAGCATGACGCCGGACTTTGGGTCCGCATCCGGCATGACCGTGCCGCTGACGCGGTAGCGCCGCCCCTCAAAGCGGAGCTCCGCCGCGGCCTCCTGCTTTCCTGCGGCCAGAAAATCGGCCGACAGGCCCGGGATGACCTCGCTCAGGGACTGGGCGCTCATGCGCTCGCGCACATGCGTCAGCTCTGCGAACGCGCGGTTATACCAGACGAGCTCGTTGTCGTTCAGCTTGACGAGGGCCACGGGGAACGGCATCTCGCCGTCCGACGTATGCTGGAGCATCTCGCTCGTGGCCTGCACATAGTCCGCAAGCGCGCGGCGGCGGCGCACGCTGAGCCACTGGTAGCAGCCGAGCAGCAGCAGTGTGGCGCAGCCCTCGGCCACGGCCAGAATATATTCCTGCAGCGCGACGGCGGCGGCGCAGAACAGCGCCATGACGACGAAGAACAGCGCCAGATTTGGCTGCATCAGGCGGCGAAGCTTTTTATTCATCTGCGATCTCCCCTCCCGGCGGCCCGCACGGGCCGTTCGTTTCCTGCGATTCGTTTATTATACCAAATTCATACCATATTCTCAACTGGATTTTCCTCCGTTTCATCGAAAAAATCCGTCCCAACGGCGCGCATCCGAAAAAAAGGTATACAACGCGCCGGTTTTGTGCTATACTACCTGCAGAGTCGTGAGGCGGCGTGTGGTCTGCCTCACAGTTTTCCCGCCTCGCGGCGGGGCGTCCCCGGTCGAGCACGAGTCTCGTCACAGGTCCGGCCGATGCTCCGTCTTTTCCCGGGTACGGCTGCTCGTTTCGTTTTCCGTCGCGTCTGCATGGCGCTGAGCTGCCCCGTCCGGCCGCTTTCTGCCTGACCTGTGCGTTTTTGCACAGGCCGCAGACCGAGCTTACCCATTTTCCGGTCTTCCGCACCCGCAGAGGCGGGCGGGCTCGTTTTTTCATCGCAGCTGTGCTGCGATTTTGGGTCGAAGGACCCTGTTTTGTCATTGCGAGGCCCCGCAAGGGGCCGTGGCAATCTCGCAGCGTCATTTTTGATCTTTCGATAGATTCCGGCGAATTCGAAACATTTTCCCGAGATTCCCACGCCGCTTCGCTCCTCGGAATGACACAACATCACAGTTCTTCGGCATGCTTGTGTTTTTATCATTAAAGGAGTTGTAATTTTATTGGCAGAAAAACTGAAGATCATTCCGCTCGGCGGTTTGAATGAGATCGGCAAGAACATGACCGTGCTGGAATACGGCAAGGACATGATCGTCGTCGACTGCGGCCTCGGCTTCCCCGAGGACGACATGTACGGCGTGGACCTTGTCATTCCGGACGTCACCTATCTTGCGAAAAACCAGAAGAAGCTCCGCGGCTTCTTCATCACCCACGGCCACGAGGACCACATCGGCGCGCTGCCGTATGTGCTGCAGGCCGTCAATGCCCCCGTGCATGCCACGCCGCTGACGCTGGGCCTCATCAAGCTCAAGCTCGAGGAGCACGACCTTGTGAGCAAGACGCAGCTCGTGACCCATCACCCCGGCGACGTCGTGAAGGCGGGCTGCTTCTCCGTGGAGTTCATCCATGTGAACCATTCCATTGCCGACGCCGTGGCCTTTGCCATCCATACGCCGGTCGGCACCGTCATCATGACGGGCGATTTCAAGATCGACCCCACGTCGGAGGACGGCATGACGGACCTCGGCCGCTTCGGCATGCTCGGCAAGGAGGGCGTCTACGCCCTGCTGTGCGACTCGACGAACGTCGAGCGTCAGGGCTACACCCCGTCGGAGTCCGTCGTGTCCGAGAGTCTTGACCGCCACTTCAAGGGCTGCAAGAACCGCATCATCGTCACGACGTTCGCCTCGAACATGCACCGCATCCAGGCCGTGTTCAACATCGCCCACCGCCACGGCCGCAAGGTCGCCGTCACGGGCCGCAGCATGGAGAACATCCTGAAGGTCGCAACGGAGCTGGATTACCTCCATCTCCCCGAAAACACGCTTGTCGACCTGAACCAGATCAAATCGATCCCGAAGGACAAGCTCGTCATCGTCTCGACCGGCTCGCAGGGTGAGGATATGTCCGCCCTGTACCGCATGGCCTTCTCCAGCCACCGTCAGGTGGAGATCCAGCCGGGTGACCACATCATCATCTCCGCCTCGGCCATCCCCGGCAACGAGAAGTCCATCTCCCGCATCATCAACGAGCTGTACCGCAAGGGAGCGGAGGTCATCTACGACAAGCTTGAGGGCCTGCACGTCTCCGGACACGCCTGTCAGGAGGAGCTGAAGATCATCCACGCTCTGACGAAGCCGAAGTTCTTCATTCCGGTCCACGGCGAGCAGCGTCACCTGCAGAAGCACGCCGCGCTGGCGCGCCAGATGGGCATGAACCCGAAGAACATCCTCATTGCGGACACCGGCTCCGTCATCGAGTGCACGCCGAAGACGTGCAAGCTCGCGGGCACCGTCCCGGCGGGCAAGATCCTCGTCGACGGCACGGGCGTCGGCGACGTCGGCAGCGTCGTGCTGCGCGACCGCAAGCATCTGGCGCAGGACGGCATGATCGTCGTGTGCGTCAACCTCTCGAGCGAGGACGGCTCCGTCCTGTCCGGCCCGGACATCATCAGCCGCGGCTTTGTCTATATGAAGGACAACGAGGACCTCATGGACGCCATGAAGATGATCGCCACGCATTCGCTGGAGGTCTGCCACAACCGCAATATTTCCGACTGGGCGACGATCAAGTCCACGATCAAGGGCGACCTGAGCCAGTTCCTGTTCAAGAACACGAAGCGCAACCCCATGATCCTGCCGGTCATTATGGAAATTTAAAACATTGGCACGCTGCCGCCCGGCAGCGTGCCGTTTTCTATGCAGACATGTGGGAAATGGATAATGGGAAGTGGAAAGATCCCGCCGCGCTCATACTCTCTTTTCCCCCTCCTGTCAAGCCCCAATTTTTCCGTTCCGGCAAATTCGGCACATCGCTGATTTTTGAAAATTTTCAAAAATTCATGTCTCGTCAGGAAACCTCAAAACCGGCAGCCGCTCCGTTTATTTCCAACTTTTCGGCGGAAAATCCGCACCGCGGAGTTGACATAAGTCCCGTTCCGGCCCGTGTATCCGGTTGCGCGGGATGCGAATGCGGGCAGAGTATTCATGCAATTATGCACCGGTCTTCCGGAGTTTTCCACATGGGCCTGTGCAGGTCAAGTTGTTGACAGGGCGCGGGGTTTTGCACATTGTGCACAGAGTTCTGCACAGGGAGCCTGTGGAAAGACGTGTGCATTGTGTGCATGGGGCGTTGACATAACGCCCGTTTATCGATTTGGGATGAATTGTGCAAAATCATCATAGGAAATTTCCGGGTGCAGCGCGAGGTTGACAGCGTCCGCCGCAACGCGCCCGAGAAAGCGGACCTGCGCGTCGATATCGCGCGGGGTGACGATCATGCCGCGGGGTCCGCCGAGCGTGCCCGCATCGAGCACCGTCGGCACGCCGAGGCAGAACACCGGCACGCCGAGCGTCCGCTTCTGCAGGGCGGCGCGGGCGTTGCCCACGCCGGAGCCGGGCACGATGCCCGCGTCCGAGAGCTGGAACGTGCGGCACAGCCGCTCCGGGGCAGCGGCCGCAAGGGCGTCGACGGCCAGCACGCA
>OLND01002967.1_pt1 | contig 14161 bp, 9 predicted proteins | sample 1672031 | NCBI WGS metagenome assembly OLND01 (sample SAMEA3136638, study PRJEB25190) | human gut metagenome | biome: human gut; feature: human-associated habitat; material: faeces | place: Austria | collected 2013
CCTGGATGATCTCCAGGTGCAGCAGGCCGAGAAATCCGCAGCGGAAGCCGAAGCCCAGCGCCAGCGAACTTTCGGGCTCGAACGTGAGCGAGGCATCGTTGAGCTGCAATTTTTCGAGCGAAGCCCGCAGGTCTTCGTACTGGTCGGCTTCGACGGGATAGACGCCCGCGAAGACCATCGGTTTCACATCCTCGAAACCGGCGATGGCCTCCGTCGAGGGGTTTTCGACCGAAGTGATCGTATCGCCCACCTTGACATCCGACGAAGTTTTGATGCCCGAACAGATATAGCCCACGTCCCCGGCACGGATTTCGTCACGGGGCTGCATCTTGAGCTTCAGCACGCCCACCTCGTCGGCGTCGTACTCGCTGCCCGTGTTGAAGAATTTGACATGCTCGCCCTTGCGGATCGTACCGTTGAAGACGCGGAAATAGGCGATGATGCCCCGGAAGGGGTTGAACACCGAGTCGAAGATCAATGCCTGCAACGGAGCGTTCGCATCGCCCTGAGGCTCCGGAATCCGCTTGACGATGGCTTCGAGCACCTCTTCCACGCCCAGTCCCGTTTTGCCGGAGGCGCAGAGGATCTCGTCCGGGTCGCAACCCAGCAGATCGACTACCTGATCCTTCACTTCGTCGATCATCGCCGAGTCCATGTCGATCTTGTTCAGTACGGGAATGATCTTCAGGTCGTGCTCGACAGCCAGGTAAAGGTTCGATATGGTCTGCGCCTGGATACCCTGCGTGGCATCGACCACCAGCAAGGCCCCTTCGCACGAGGCGATGGCACGCGATACCTCATAGGAAAAGTCCACGTGGCCCGGAGTGTCGATCAGGTTGAGCACGTATTTTTCACCGTTGCGGGCCAGGTATTCCATCTGGATCGCATGGCTCTTGATGGTGATGCCCTTTTCGCGCTCCAAGTCCATGTTGTCCAGGACCTGGGCCTGCATTTCCCGCTGGTTGAGCGTATTGGTCTTTTCCAACAGACGGTCGGCCAGTGTCGATTTTCCGTGGTCGATATGGGCTATGATGCAGAAATTGCGTATGTTTTTCATCGTCGAGTGAAATCCTTATATAATAATGTGCAAAGATAATATCTTTCCGGAGAAAAACAATGGATTTCAGGCGTTGCCGGGGGCTGATTTCTTGCCCTGGTCGTATTCTGCTGCCGAAAAAAATGATTACTTTTGCGACCATAAAATCGAATCGACAATGATACGCCAATATGCCGGACTGGTCAAGTTCGCCCACACGATTTTCGCCATGCCTTTCGCCCTCATCGGCTTCGTCTATGCCTTGCGTACCGAGGGGATTCCCGCGGACTGTTCAGGTAGGTACGGCTGGGTGGTGCTGCTCTTGCAGGTGTTGCTCTGCATGGTCTTCGCCCGCAACGCCGCGATGGGCTTCAACCGCTGGGCCGACCGCCGCATCGATCGGGCCAATCCCCGCACGGCCGACCGAGAAATTCCGGCCGGAAAGATCAGTGCCCGGGCAGCGCTCCGTTTCGTGATCGTCAATGCGCTGCTGTTCGTTGTCACGGCCTCGACTATCAATTTACTTACCGGATTATTATCGCCTGTGGCACTATTCGTTATATTGATATATAGTTATTGCAAACGGTTCACCGCGCTGGCGCATCTGGTGCTCGGTCTGGGGCTGGGTATTGCTCCGGTGGGGGCGTACATCGCCGTCACGGGGCATTTCGCATGGCCGCCCTGTATCCTGGCGCTGCTGGTGATGACCTGGTGCGGTGGCTTCGACATCATCTATGCGTTGCAGGACGCCGATTTCGACCGCAAGAACGGCCTTTACTCCATCCCGGCCCGTTTTTCGGCACGGATGTCGCTCCTGTTCAGTATTTTGTTGCACGCCGTGAGCGTCGCAGCGCTTTTCTGGTTTGGCTCGTACTGTCCCCAGAACGGTTGGCTGTGGCTCGGCGAAGGGCTTTTCACGCTGATTCTCGTCGCCGAACACCTGTTGGTGACCCCGACCCGGCAGCGGAATATCGGCATCGCTTTCGGCACGCTCAACGGCATTGCGAGCACGGTGCTGGCCGTCTTCGTAATTACCGCTCTTTTGCGGGGATAAAATCGGGATATTTTTATACCTTTGCTTACTCTTTGTCAGTAATAAAATATTACACATACTATGAATATCTCCTATAACTGGCTGAAACGCTACCTTAAAACCGATCTGTCGGCCGAAGAAATGGCGACGATCCTCACCGATATCGGCCTGGAGGTCGAGAGCTTCGAAAAGATCGAATCGATTCGCGGCGGACTTGCCGGCGTCGTGGTCGGCGAGGTGCTGACCTGCACGGATCATCCCGATTCGGACCATCTGCATCTGACGACGGTGGATGTAGGCGGCGAGGCTCCGTTGCAGATCGTCTGCGGTGCTCCCAACTGTCGGCAGGGTCTCAAGGTCCTTTGCGCTACGGTGGGTGCGGTGCTCTACCCCAACGGCGGCGAGGAGGAGTTCAAGATCAAGCGCAGCAAGATCCGGGGCGTGGAGTCGCTCGGGATGCTCTGCGCCGAGGACGAACTGGGTATCGGAGCTTCGCATGCGGGCATCATGGAGCTGCCGGCCGACGCGAAAGTCGGCCAGCCGGCCCGGGAGTACCTGAAGCTGGAAGACGACTATGTCATCGGCATCGGATTGACTCCCAACCGCATCGACGCGGCGTCGCATATCGGCGTGGCACGTGATCTGGCGGCCTATCTTAAAAGCCAGGGCAAGCCCGTCGAGCTGCAATGGCCCGACGTGAGCGCTTTCGCCGTCGATAACCACGATCTGAAGATCGACGTGCAAGTGGAAAACAGCGAAGCCGCACCGCGCTATGCGGGTGTTACGGTCAAGAATTGTAAGATAGGCCCTTCGCCCGAATGGATGCAGAACTGCCTGCGGGCTGCGGGCATTACCCCCAAAAACAACCTGGTGGACATCACCAATTTCGTGCTTTTCGAGCTGGGACAGCCCCTGCACGCTTTCGATGCTGCGAAGATCGACGGCGGCCGGATCGTGGTCAGAACCTGCGAGGAAGGTACTCCGTTCGTGACGCTCGACGGCGTAGAGCGCAAGCTCACGGCCAACGACCTGATGATCTGCTCGGCTGCGAAACCCATGTGTATTGCGGGCGTTTACGGCGGGTTGGATTCTGGCGTGAGCGATACGACGACCGATGTATTCATCGAGAGCGCCTATTTCAACCCGGTCTGGGTGCGCAAGACGGCCAAGCGCTTCGGCCTGAACACCGATTCTTCGTTCCGCTTCGAGCGCGGCGTGGATCCCGACATACAGGTCTATGCCCTCAAGCGGGCCGCCCTGCTGATGAAGGAGCTGGCCGGAGGAGAGATCGCCTCCGAAATTACGGATATCTGTTCCGCTCCTATCGAAAATTTCAAAGTAGAACTCGATATAAAGCGTGTCAATCGTCTGATCGGCAAAGAGATTCCTGCCGATACGATCCGCACGATTCTCGGTGCGCTCGACATTAAAATCGAGGCCGAGGAGGGTGACCTCTGGCGCGTGGCCGTGCCGCCCTATCGGGTCGATGTGACGCGCGAGGCCGATTTGGTCGAGGAGATTCTCCGCATCTACGGCTACAATAACATCTCTGTTCCCTCGCACGTCAATTCGGCGCTCTCCTACGCGCCGAAACCCGACCGGAACAAGCTGATGAACCTCGCCGCCGATTTCCTGACGGCTAACGGCTTTACGGAGATCATGTCCAATTCACTGTCGAAAGCGGCTTATTACGAAGGACTTACATCATACAAGCCGGAGCATTGCGTGAAGATACTCAATCCGCTCAGCAACGACCTGAACGTCATGCGACAGACGCTGCTGTTCAATATGCTCGAAGCCGTGCAACTGAACGCCAACCACCGCAACGGCGACCTGAAGCTGTACGAGTTCGGCAACTGCTACTTTTACGATGCGACGGCCGCTACACCGGAAGAGTCGCTGAAGGCTTATTCCGAGCAGTTCCGCCTGGCGATCGCCGTAACCGGCATCGCCGCACCCCTTTCGTGGAACCGGAAACCGGAGCAGGCATCGTTCTTTACGCTGCGCGCGATCGCCGAGAAGCTGTTGCGTCGTTTCGGGCTCGACCTTTATACGCTCAAGTCCGAATCGCTCCGCAGCGATCTTTACGGGGATGCACTCTCCTTCTCGCTCAACGACAAGGCCAGGGAGTTGGTGCAGATGGGTGTCGTTTCGTCGAAGCTGCGAAAGGCTTTCGATCTGAAACAGGACGTTTATTATCTGGAGATGGATTTCGGGGCCCTGATCAAGGCTACGCGCAAGAATAAGGTCACGGCCAAAGAGCTTTCCAAGTTCCCGGAGGTAAAACGCGATTTGGCGCTGTTGATCGACAAGGAGGTGACTTTCTCCGCACTCCGTGATATTGCTTTCGCGGCCGAACGCAAGCTGCTCAAACGGGTTTCGCTTTTCGATGTCTATGAGGGCGATAAGCTGCCCGAAGGTAAAAAATCGTATGCCCTGAGTTTCGTACTGGAGGACAAGACCCAGACGCTGACCGACAAGATGATCGAGCAGGCGATGGCCAATCTGACGGCTCAGTTCGAACGCAAGGCGGGTGCGCAGGTGCGGGCTTGATTTTTGAAACGCCTGTCTGCGGGCGGCAAGTCTGTCCGCCCGAGAACGGGTTCTGAGCGAAAGACGATATTATGAAGCGCTGTAAAATTACGATCCTGCAACGGACACTGAACGAGGAATTGGCACGAGAGTATGCCGCTCCCGGCTTTACGAAGTGTCCTATGATGCGTGAAGGTCAGGTTTTTTATGCCGACTATGCCAAGCCCGAAGGTTTTTGCGACGAAGCGTGGAAGGCGGTCTATCAATATGTATTCGCCCTGTCGCACGGCGCCGGAAAGTTCTATTTCGGCGATTGGATCACGAAGGAAGGCGTGGCGATCTGTTCCTGCAACGACGGACTCCGCCCGGTAATCATGAAGATCGAGCGTACGGACCAGGACTCCTCGATCGATTACGAACCGGTGGAGTAATTTCCGAAGTTCGGGCGGAACGGGGACGAATATTTCAAAACGGCGCTGCGGATTGAATCCCCGCAGCGCCGTTTCGCATCCTGTGTCCGGCTCTGCCTACTCTTCTTCGGTCTTCTCTTCGATTAGGCGCAGTGCTGCCTCCAACATTTCGTCCCGTCCATCCCGGATACCTTCGAGGGTCGGCCGTATTTCGTGGTCGATCTTCACGCCCTGCCGATTCACCACCCATCCGTCGGGATAATACCACCCTAACCCGGAAAATGCGCCGAGTATTCCCCGAGGTAACGTAAATTTGCTGATATTGCCGTTGGCTCCGGCGCTTTGAGAACCGATCGTTATAGTATATGGATTATTTTGGATTTTTTGTACGGATGTTTCTCCGTAACTTTGCGTCCCTTCATTAACCATTATAATGATAGGGGCGTTGTATTTTTCTGTTTTATATGTCGGATAAGAATAGTCTCTCGCGTAAAATACTCCCGGCAATGCAAGATCGGGGTAAGTAAATCGGACCGTATATTTAACATCGTCCGGAACGATGTACTGGCTTACAAATTCATTAAAATCTTGTGAAGGATAATAGCGTAAATCGATAATCAACCCTCTGGTTTTTTTCAGGCCGTTTGAGATCTCAGGTATCTCCTCTTTCGAGAGTTTGTTCGGACAGATATACCCGATCGAATCTTCGAGCATCGAGAATGTCCTGTGGTATTTCCAAAGGTAATTCCAACTGAAATGTCCTGGCATCTTTGTTACGTCGGCCAATGTGTCCCTCGTCACTCCGTCACGGCGGTAGCGGATCGATAGCGGCCGATTCTCTTTAGTGCGCAGAATTTGATCGGCCGTAGCTGCCAGCACGTCGTTCCCGTTGGAGCAGGAAATGAATTCCCTGGTTTGTGCCATGTAATATTCGACCGGTTTATCTTCGACAGCGACGATTTCGTCCCCCACCTGAAAGGGGGCTTTCCGCTCGCTCTTCACCGGGACGGTATCGGGCGTTACGACGATGAGCCGCCCTTCGACGAAGCCTGTGTTGAGAGGGACTCGATAACGGCCGAACAATTCGAAGATTCCTCCGCCGTATTGTGCGTGGTTGTCGTCGAGTTCCGCGATCATCCGTCGCGTTTCCCGCAGGTAACTGCCCGTCGGGTGTGCCATACGCCGGATATATTCGGGAAGAACATCGTTCCAGTCCTTGTCGGTCAAGTATTTACTTGGAAAGAAATATTCGACCATGTTCCAGAAACGGAATACCGTGAGCAGGCGATAGCCGTAGTCGGGATTCGACAAGTCGTAATAGGGTTTTTCTCCGTCGAAACAGGGATTGGGGGACCATTGGTCATAGGTTTCGTAATACGTTTGCGACACGTAACGGTTCCCTGCGGTTCGGTCGGCAGAACGCAGCCGGACCAGACGCTCCGAAAGCTCGCGGCCGAGCGTTGCCGTATCCCGAATCCATCCGATGTCGGTGCGGTGTTCAAAAACCGAATCCGACGCCAGTATCTTCTCGTATTTTTCGGATGCTGTTTTGTACCTGCCGAAGCCGTCGATCCACTGGGCCAATATCTCATTGCGAGCGGCAGGAGCGGTATCGGCGACCAGAGGCAGCAACTCGAAAAGTTCGAAATCCAAGTCGTACCGGTCGTCCGAAAATGCCGGATGGTGATATTTCACGAACCCCCACACACGGCCCAATACTTCGAGGTTTCGCAGCGTAGCGCTGTCGATCTCCGTACGGTCGAAACACGAGTGCCGCGAATAGTCGGCGTACTGTTTCGGCCGGGTGCAGCCCGAAGGGAAAAGACTTGAAACAAGCAGCAGGAATACGACGATTTTTTTCATAACATAAATCTTTTGGCTCCATTCGTAGCAACCGAAAAATTATCGAAAACGATCTCTTGCCGTTCGGCAGCCTATGAGCTGCCAAGCGAATAAAAGTGTCGTTTCGCCGGTGCGAGGTACTTTAACAAAGTTAAGGTTTTTTCCGAAAGGCGCGATCTTTTTTAAGAATTTCGCAATCAAAAAACAATGATTCGGCACGAGTCCGCACGATTGCTCTCATCTTTCACTATCTTTGACATAGTCTTAGATAGGCTGCGTCTCGGAAAAATGGGAACAAGCTCCCATTTTCTCTCGGCTTTCACTATCTTTGCACAAAATCGGCTGTGGCTCGGATCGCCTCGGGCGAATTCGGACTGTTATCCGATCATAAAGATATGGAAAAAAGGTGTTCGCTTGGACTGCGGATATTCGCTTCGTTATCGGTCAAAATACAGAAACAATACGATGAAACAAGACAAACTGAAGGCGACGGCCCGCCTGTTGGAAATTATGGATACGCTGCGCGAACAGTGCCCCTGGGATCGTAAACAGACCTTTGAAACACTCCGAAACAACACGATCGAGGAGACGTACGAATTGGCCGACGCCATCCTGAACAAGGATCTCGACGGTATCAAGGAAGAGGCCGGCGACTTGCTGTTGCACGTGGTTTTCTATGCCAAGCTGGGCGAGGAGGCCGGGGTGTTCGATTATGCCGATGTGGTGAACGCTTTGTGCGACAAGCTGGTCTATCGCCATCCTCACATTTACGGGGAGGTGCATGCCGATACTCCGGAAGAGGTCAAAGCCAACTGGGAGGCATTGAAACTGCGTAAGAAAAACCGTCGGAGCGGTACGTTGGGAGGTGTTCCCGTGAGCCTGCCTGCATTGGTGAAGGCCTACCGCATCGGTGAGAAAGCAGCGGCGACGGGGTTCGACTGGGAGAAAAAAGAGGATGTTTGGGCCAAGGTGAAGGAGGAAACCGCCGAGGTCGAAGCCGAAATGACATCCGGTGACCGTACGGCGATGGAGGAGGAGTTCGGCGACCTGCTGTTCGCCCTGGTGAATGCTTGCCGCCTGTACGGGATCGACCCCGAATCCGCACTCGAGCGAAGCAATAAAAAGTTCATGAATCGGTTTAATTATATGGAAGAGTGTGCTTCGTCCGAGGGGCATACCCTGCACGAGCTGTCGCTCGATCGGATGGAAGAGTTGTGGCAGCAAGCCAAGCATGCGGCGGCTGAAAAAGAGTAAGAACCAACTAATACATATCGAATTATGGCATATATCAGAGAGATACGGGGACATACCCCGCAGGTGGGTGAAAATACGTTTTTGGCGGAAACCGCCGTGCTTGTCGGCGACGTGACGGTGGGCCGCGACTGTTCGATCTGGTACAACGCCGTGTTACGCGGCGATGTGAACACGATCACCATCGGCGATAGGACGAACATCCAGGACGGCGTGGTGATCCACACCCTGTTCGACGGCTCGAAGCACCCGTCGCAGACCCATATCGGCAACGACGTGTCGGTGGGACATAACGCCGTAATTCACGGCGCGATCATCGAAGACAACTGCCTGATCGGTATGGGCGCCACGGTGTTGGACAATGCCGTAGTAGCGTCCGGGTGCATCGTAGCGGCCAACGCACTGGTGCTTTCAGGCAGCAAGCTCGAACCCAATTCGGTCTATGCCGGCGTCCCGGCCCGCAAGGTCAAGGAGATTACGCCCGAACAACGCGAAGAGATCATCCTGCGCATCGCCCGCGACTACCGTATGTACGCCTCGTGGTACGAGGAGGGCAAATAGCTGTCCGATAGCGAATGTCCCGACCGTCGAAATACAGCGGAATCGTCGTCAACCTGTTGATCGCCGTGGCCATTTCACTGGTGGTCAATTTCTCCTACGTGCTGCTGATGCTCGTGGACCTGAACAGCGACAGCCAGCCCCGCCCTTCCGACCAGAGAGCCGTCGAACGGCCCGACGAGGGCGTGCTTTCGGTCCACCCCGACGGCTACGGGTACCTGGTTTACGAGAACGGCGACAGCGTCTACGTGCCCACGCGGCGCATGCGGTGGCTGGAGATCGCGCCCGGCGACCGGATCGTCGCGGACCTGATGCCGCCGCGCTCCGAGAAGGCGCATCCGATGCTGGCGGAAATCCGCACGCGCAACGGCGCGGAGTTCGATTACAGCAAACTTTACAACGGGCCTTCGAAGATGACGGAACTGCTCCTGCAACTGTTCTACTACCTCGTCGTGTCGTTCGTCATGCTCTCGATCCTCACCTCCGTCAGGCGCAACTACTCCATGTCGCGCTTCGTGCGCCGCTGCCTGTGGTGCTGCGTCGCGGCGGCCGCGCTCTACTGCGTGGCTCCCGTCACGGAGTGGCACACGGGGCGCATCGGGCTGAACTTTATGAGCGGGCGGATGTTCGACTACATGCTGCTGCTCAAATGCTCGTTCGCCGTGGTGGCGTCGATGCTCTACGGGCGCATCTACGTGCTGATTTCCCAGCGGCAGGCCGTCGTCGGGGAACGCCAGGTTGCCGTCCGCGTCCTCGGGCGTGAGGCCGCCGCCTGCGCCGTTCACCAGCATCTTCACCTGGAGCGTGGGGCACGCGTCGGCCACGTTGTCCACCACGTCGGCGATGTCGCCGAGCGATGTGGCGATGATCGCCTTGATGGACGCGCCGTTCAGGCGGTACTCCAGGTCGTGCTCCTTGAGCATGAAGGTGGCCGGCACCATGACCGCGCCGAGCTTCGCGAGCGCCGTGGCCACGAACCAGAACTGGTAGTGGCGGCGCAGGATGACCATGACGTAGTCGCCGCGGCCGATGCCGGCGTCCGCCAGGTAGTTCGCGGTCTTGTCCGACCACTCCTTCATGTCGGCGAACGTGAACACGTGCTCCTCGCCCTCGGGGTTGCACCACACCATGGCGCGACGGTCGGGGTCGGCAAGCGCGATGTCGTCGACCACGTCGTAGCCGAAGTTGAAGCCCTCGGGGCATTTGACGGCGAAATCGGTCAGCAGGCCTTCCTCGTCGTAGGTCTCTTCGACGAAGCGGAGGTTGATGTTTCTCATGGGTGTTCTCTTCCTTGGAGGCAATGCGGCGGGCAGCCCGCCGCGAGGCGGATACGATCATCGATGCGTCGGCGCCTGACCTGACGCCCGCCTCGGCCCATCAAGGGCGACGAGCCGAGGAGAGGTGGCGGCGCCTAGATAATCGCGTCCCCGTGGGGCTTCATGACGATGGCCAGGAACGTGCACGGCTCGCCGCCGGTGGCGATCATGCCGTGGCCGCGGCCGGAGTCGTACATGAGCAGATCGCCCGCTCCCAGCTCCTCGATATGGTCCTCGTAGGCGAAGCGCATCTTGCCCGACAGGATGAAGTCGAGCTCCTGGCCCACGTGGTAGGACAGGTGGATGGGAGCATCCTGCTCCTCCTCGAGGTAGGGCGCGGTGACCAGGAACGGCTCGGCCAGCTTGTTCTTGAAGTGGGGGGCCTTGTGCAGGTACTCGAAGCCCGCACGGCGCTTGATGGACAGCCCGTCCGCCGCGCGCGTGAGCGAGTAGCCCGACAGATGAGGGTTCTCGCCGGTGAGGAGCTCGATGACGTCCACGCCCAGGCGCTCGGCGCACTTGTAGAGGAACGTGAACGACAGGTCCTGCGCGCCCGATTCCTGGGCGGCGTACTCGGCGAGCGTGCGGCCGGTGGCGTCGGCCATCTCCTGCTGGGTGATGTCGAGGTCTTCGCGCAGCGCCCGAATGCGCCCTGCCACCTCTTCGATATTCGGCTCCATAGTCGCTTGACCTCCTTCTCAACGTCGCGGCAGCGTCGCTTGGATGAGGGCGGCCCTGCCTTGCCTGGTAAAAAGTTTTCCCATTGTATAGCAAATCGGTCGGCTTCGGCCCCAGAAGGCCGAAATCTCCGCAGGCGGACGCGCAAACCGACCCGCCCCGTGCGAATGCGCCGGTGAAAACGCCCTGGCAACGCTTGCGGACCGCACCGCTCTTTGATACCCTTTTCGTATACCTTTCTGTGTACGTTAACAGTAAGCTAAGCGACAGGAGGAAACCAGCGATGGCACGCGAGCACGAGGTAGCCCACCTCGCCCCTTGGAGGAGGCGCCGGGCGGACCGCGCGATGCTGCGCGCCTGCGACCGTCGGGCGCGCAGAGGCGCTCCCGACGGCGCGGCTCTCGACCGGCTCCGGCGCGAGAGGGAGCTGGCGGACCTGCTGGACGGCTCCCTCGCCAACGGCGATTTCTCCGTCCTGCTCCAGCCCAAGGTGCGCTTGGCAGACGGCGCAGTGGCCGGCGCCGAGGCGCTGGCCAGGTGGTTCCATCCGCGCGAGGGAACCATCTACCCGTCCGAGTTCGTGCCGGTGCTCGAACGCAGCGGGGCCGTGCGCGCGCTCGACCTCTACGTGTTCGAGCGCGTGTGCGAACGGCTGGCACGCTGGCTGCGCGAAGGCCGGGAGCCCGTGCCCGTGTCCGTCAACCTTTCGCGCCGCCACTTCGAGGATCCCCGCTTCGTCGCGCGCTTCGCCGACACGGCCGACCGGCTCGGCGTGCCGCGCGGGCTGCTGGAGATGGAGTTGACCGAGTCGATCTTCCTCGACGACGAGGCTATCGACAACGTGAAGCGCACCGTGCACGACCTGCGCGCCGCCGGGTTCTCCTGCTCGCTCGACGACTTCGGCTCGGGCTACTCGTCGCTCGGGCTGTTGAAGGAGTTCGACGTGAGCGCCCTCAAGCTGGACCACCGGTTCTTCCGCGATGACACCCCGCGCGCACGCGACGTGGTGGAGGCTGTGGTGCGCCTGGCCGCGAAGCTGGGCCTAGACACCGTGGCCGAGGGCATAGAGGACGAGCACCAGCTGGCCTTCCTGCAAAGCGTGGGCTGCGGCCTCGTACAGGGCTACGTCTTCGCGGAACCGTTACCGTTCGACGAGTTCGAGCACTGGGCGGACACGCGCGCAAGGGCGGTCGCGTCGGGGGCGGGCTCGGCCAGCCGCTCGGTGCCCGGCATGCCGGCGGCCTCCAGGAACATGCGCACGGCGGCGAGCATGAGCCGGTAGTACCCGTCCATGGCCCGGGCGAAGCCGGCGGCGTCGCGGGAGCGCAGCGCCCCGAGCCCTTGCTCCCCCAGCGCCTCCAATATCGGCGCGCTCGCCCCCGAGGGGCCGAAGAACACGAGGAAGTAGCCCCATAGCAGCAGGCTGTTCAGCTCTCCCAGCACGTCGCGCAGCGGATCGAGCGGCACGTTGCCCAGGAAGCCCTCCATGAGCGCTTTGGGTACAGACCACGGGCCTGCCGCCCGCCCGAGCGCGCGCTCGACATCGCCGGCCACGCCGTCGATGCGATCGGCCACGGTGCCGAGCGCGGCCGGAAGCACGATGCAGAGCATCTGCAGCGCGTCCGCGAACACCTGCAGGTCGCGCCGGAACGAGCCGTCGGCGAGCGCGCGGGGGTCGAAGCGCGCATCCGAGGTGCGCACCTGCGTGCCGCGCCCGTTCGAGGTGGAGGCCACGCCCATGGCGTTCAACACGCCGAGCGCCTTCTGGACGGTGGAGACGGAGGCGCCGTAGGACTGCGCCAGGCTCGCGATGGAGGGCAGGAGCGAGCCGTCGGGGAACTCGCCCACCGCGATGCGCTCCACCAGGTCGCGCGCCATCTGCGCATGCACGTAGGAGCGACCGGTCCGCGCGTTCCAGGAGAATCCGCGGCCTCCCCCCTCCGTGCCGGGGTACGCCGCGTCAAGCTCGTCGAGGTAACGCTCCACGTACTCGGCGGTGCCGCGGTACAGCAGGCCGAAGCGCCGCTGGACCTCCGCGGGATCGCCCCCGGAAAGCGAGGCGAACATCCAGCCGAGCAGGTTGTCCGACTCCTCGGTCGCCCGGACGTAGGGGTCGACGAAGCCGGGCAGGGCGGGCACGGTGCTCGCGCGCTCCAGGCCGGCATAGCACTCTGAGAACAGCGGGTTGCCCGCCTTGTCCAGCAGCTCGTGCAGCACGAGGGAGGAGCGCGACAGACGCCAATCGCCCGAGCGGTTCTCCATGTCGGCGCGCTCGAGGGCGCGGCCGAGGGCCGCGAGCTCGTCCGCGCGGCAGTGCCGGGCGGCGAACGCGTAGAGCGGGGGCATGACCAGCTCGAGCGTGCGGTAGCAGGCCAGAAGCTCGTCCCGGCGCGCCAGCAACGAGCGCGCGGCGCGCTCGACGTCGTCGTCGGAGGAGCGGAACGCCACGGTTGCGCGGCGGCGCTCCTCGGTGGCAATATAGCCGTCGTCCTTGAGCGCCTTGAGCACGTCGCGCACCGTCCGAGCACCCACGCGGTAGCGCTTGCCGAGCTCACCCATGGAGGGCAGCGTGTCGCCGGGCCGCAGGGCACCGCCGGTTATCTCGCGCACGAGGTCGCCGTACACGTACTCGAACAGCGTCGTCTTCCGCTCCATGCCACCTCTCTCGAACGTCGATGGAAGAAGAGGCCCCCGGCTCGACCGAAGGCCTTCCGACGGCAGGCGCCTGCCGGGCGCCGAGGACCCTCCCTATCGCTTGCGCGCGAAGCGCACGGCGAAGTGCGCGTCGGGGGTTCCGGGCGCGAGGCGCGTGGCCACGCACGCCTTGCCAGCGATGGGGGCCAGCTCGAAATCGGCACCCTCGGGGCTCTCCAGGAAGCGCTTCACCACGGCGTTGTTCTCCGTATGGGTCACGGTACAGGTGGCGTAGGCCAGCTGGCCGCCGCGCGCCACCTGGCCGGCCGCCGAACGCAGGAGCGACAGGCCGAGTGCGGCCAGCTCGCCCAGATGCTCCTCGGTCAGGCGCCAGCGTATCTCGGGATGCCGCCGCAGCGTGCCCAGGCCCGAGCAGGGGGCGTCGATGAACACGGCGTCGAAGCGGCGGCGGCCCAGCACGGCGCCGAGCATGGTGGCGTCGCCCGTGACCGCGTCGGCCACGTGCACGCCGTACTCCTCGGCCCGCTCGCGCAAGAGGTCGGTCTTGAACGCGTGGTTGTCCAGCGCCACGAGCTCCATCTGGCTGCCGTAGGCGCGCAGGGCGCCGCTCTGCAAAAGGATGGTCTTCGTGCCGCGCCCGGACCCTATCTCCAGAAACGACGCGGGCATGTGCGCGGGCAGCACGCTCGCGGCCACGAGCTGCGAGGCCGCGTCCGACACAAGCAGCTTGCCCTGCGAGAACAGCCGGCGCACGCGCCCGTCCTGCAGCGCGCGCGGCTCGGCAACCTGCAGGCAGCCCGGCACCTCCACGCCGTCGATGGACACCGGGCGCACGTCCGCGCCCGCCTCG
>OLND01002991.1_pt1 | contig 14071 bp, 10 predicted proteins | sample 1672031 | NCBI WGS metagenome assembly OLND01 (sample SAMEA3136638, study PRJEB25190) | human gut metagenome | biome: human gut; feature: human-associated habitat; material: faeces | place: Austria | collected 2013
AAACAGCGGCTTCCGGAAGATAAAGATATTTTTTATGGACGCAATTTTGAAGGTGAAGAAACAGAGATTCATGAGATTATCGATGAGATGGGCGAAGTGGTTGTCCGGGGAAAGATCATTCAGCTGGAGACCCGGGAGATCCGTAACGAGAAGACCATCGTGATGTTTGCTGTAACGGATTTTACCGATACCATTAAAGCAAAGGTGTTCACCAAGAATGAACGTCTGCCGGAGCTTCTGGACAAGTTAAAGGAAGGGGCTTTCATCAAAATGAAGGCCGTTGCCATGATGGACCAGTTTGAGCATGATATTGCCCTTGGTTCTGTATCCGGTATTAAGACCATTCCGGATTTCACGGAGAAACGCATGGATCACAGCCCGGTTAAGCGTGTGGAGCTGCATTGCCATACCACCATGAGCGATATGGATGGTGTAACGGATGTGAAGAAGCTTCTGAAGACGGCTATGGGATGGGGACATCAGGCCATGGCCATTACAGATCATGGCGTTGTTCAGGCTTTCCCGGATGCCAATCACTGTGTAGAGGGCAAGGACTTTAAGGTCATTTACGGCATGGAAGGGTATTTGGTGGATGATATCAAAAATATTGTCACGGACTCCAGAGGGCAGAGCCTGGATTCTACGTTTGTCGTTTTTGATATTGAGACAACGGGATTCAGTGCGGTGAATGACCGTATCATCGAAATCGGTGCCGTCAAGGTGGAAAATGGCATGATCACGGAGAAGTTCAGTGAATTTGTCAATCCGGAAAGGCCAATTCCTTTTGAAATCGAGAAACTGACGAGCATCAATGACAGAATGGTGGAAGATGCCCCGAATATTTCGGTGATCCTTCCGAAATTCATGGATTTCTGCGGGGGCTCTGTCCTGGTGGCTCACAATGCGGATTTTGATACGGGATTTATCCGTCACAATTGTGAGGTTCTGGGGCTGCCCTATGATTACACCTATGTGGATACACTGGGGATTGCCAGAAGCTTTCTGGAAGGTCTGAAGAATTACAAGCTGGATACCGTAGTTGAAGCCATGGGATGTACTCTGGCCAATCATCATCGTGCTGTGGATGATGCCGGAGCGACAGCGGATGTTTTTGTGCGCTTTCTGGAACGGTTTAAGAAAAAGAATATCAGGGATCTGGATGAGCTGAATACATACAGTGCCATGTCTGTGGATGCCATTAAGAAATTAAAAACTTACCATATTATTCTTCTGGCTAAGAATGAGATCGGCCGTATTAATCTGTATCGTCTTGTGTCATTGTCTCATCTGGATTATTATGCAAGACGTCCGCGAATACCAAAGAGTGTTCTTGCAAAATACCGGGAGGGACTTATTATCGGGTCTGCCTGTGAAGCAGGAGAGCTTTTCAGGGCTGTTGTAGATGAACGTCCGGAAGAAGAAATCGCGAGAATTGTCGAATTTTATGATTACCTGGAGATTCAGCCCACCGGCAACAATGAATTTATGATCCGTGATCCGAAAATGACGAAGGTCAGCACGGTCGCTGATCTGCAGGATCTGAACAGGAAGATTGTGGAGCTGGGAGAGAAATTCAACAAGCCTGTCTGCGCCACCTGCGATGTGCATTTTCTGAATCCGGAAGATGAAGTATACCGAAGGATCATCATGTCAAATAAGGGATTTGGCGATGCGGATCTGCAGCCGCCGTTGTACCTTCGGACCACAGAGGAGATGTTGGATGAGTTTCAGTACCTGGGAGCTGAGAAAGCAGAAGAGGTGGTTGTGACCAATACCAACAGGATTGCGGATATGATTGACAGAATTTCTCCGGTCCGGCCGGATAAATGTCCACCGGTCATTGAGAATTCGGCAGGCATCCTGCGAGATATCTGTTACAATCGTGCCCATGAGCTTTACGGGGAGGATTTGCCGGATATCGTGACGGAGCGACTGGAAAGAGAACTGAATTCTATCATTGGTAATGGTTTTGCGGTTATGTATATCATTGCGCAGAAACTGGTGTGGAAATCCGTTGCAGACGGCTACCTGGTAGGATCCAGAGGTTCTGTCGGTTCATCTTTCGTTGCCTATATGGCCGGTATTACAGAGGTTAATTCCCTGCAGGCCCATTATCTGTGCCCGAAATGTCACTATGTGGATTTTGATTCGGACTATGTCAAAAGTTTTTCGGGCCGTTCCGGCTGTGATATGGAAGACAGGGTCTGCCCGGTATGCGGAGAACCGCTGATGAAGGAGGGACATGATATTCCTTTCGAAACCTTCCTTGGATTCAAGGGCAACAAAGAGCCGGATATTGACTTGAACTTCTCCGGTGATTATCAGAGTAAGGCTCATGCTTATACGGAGGTTATCTTCGGTAAAGGCAAGACTTTCCGTGCGGGAACCGTTGGTACATTGGCAGATAAGACGGCTTACGGTTATGCCATGCATTATTACGAAGAGCATGAACAGCATAAACGTTCCTGCGAGCTGGACCGGATTTCCAGCGGATGCGTCGGTGTCAGACGTACAACCGGTCAGCATCCCGGCGGTATCATTGTTGTGCCCCATGGTGAAGAGATTTATTCCTTCACACCGGTTCAGCATCCGGCCAATGACCAGACAACCAAGATTATTACAACCCATTTCGATTATCATTCCATTGACCATAACCTTTTGAAACTGGATATTCTTGGACACGATGATCCGACCATGATCCGTATGCTGGAAGATATTACCGGCGTGGACGCCACGAAAATACGACTGGATGATCCGGAAGTATTATCGCTGTTTCATGGTCTTGAGGCGCTCCATATTAAACCGGAGGACATCGGCGGTACCGACCTGGGTTCTCTTGGTATTCCTGAGTTCGGTACGGAATTCGTTATGCAGATGCTCCGTGATACAAAACCGAAAGCATTTTCGGATCTGGTGCGTATTTCAGGTCTGTCCCATGGTACGGATGTATGGCTGGGCAATGCACAGACGCTGATCCAGGAGGGAAAAGCCCAGATTTCCACAGCCATCTGTACACGAGATGATATTATGATCTATCTGATCGACAAAGGGGTTGAATCCGAACAGTCTTTCAAGATTATGGAAAGTGTCCGTAAAGGGAAGGGCCTGACACCGGATTATGAGAAAGTCATGAAAGAACATGATGTGCCGGACTGGTATCTCTGGTCCTGCAAAAAGATCAAATATATGTTCCCGAAAGCCCATGCGGTGGCTTATGTTATGATGGGTATCCGTATTGCCTGGTTTAAGATCCATGAACCGCTGGCCTATTATGCAGCCTTTTTCACCATTCGAGCAACGGCTTTTGATTATGGTCTGATGTGTCAGGGTAAAGCGGCTATTGATAATCATATCAAAGCTTATAAAGCAAACCCGAATCTTTCCAAGAAAGAGCAGGATACTCTGCGTGATATGAAGATCGTACAGGAATTCTATGCAAGAGGTTTTGAATTTCTGAAAATCGATTTGTATCAATCGGATGCCATCAAATTCCAGGTTGTAGAGGGCAAATTACTGCCGCCGTTTTCTGTCATTGAAGGCATGGGCGGTATTGCTGCGGAAGCATTGGCTGTGGCAGCTCACGCAGAGACTGAGCGCGGTGAGAAATTCCTGTCGAAGGATGATATTCGTCAGAAGGCTAAAGTCAGTCAGACTGTGCTGGATACTATGGCTGAACTTGGACTTCTCGGTGGACTCCCTGAGAGCAATCAGTTGTCAATTTTTGATTTTGGTTTTTAGGAGGAAGGATTGACTTGAAGAACAAAAAATACAAGAAGAGAATCTATACAAAATCAGAACGATCCTCCTCTGCAAAAGAATATTTAGCAATTATCGGCCGACAGCTGAAACGGCCGATTGAAAAACAGGACAGATGGATTGATAAGAAATCTGCCATATTGGCTGTGGTATACGGCGTTGTGATGGCGGGGCTGGCTGTGTACGCCATGCAGACGGCTGAGAAAAGCCAGGAATGGCTGTGGCTGGCGGTTGTATTTATCGCTGCAGCCATTGTTGTGAATCTGTTTCGATTCCGATATTCAGCTTTGATAGAGATACTTTTAACAGCCTTTGCACCGGCAGCTGTTTTTATGCTTGTGGAAAGTTATACCCACTTGCTTAGTCAGATGTGGGATGGACCTGTTATTCTGAACCTTATCATGTATTATCTGTTTTTTGGCGTGCTGCTGTTTATAACCGGAAGAACAGGAATGTCCATCCTTATTGGTTCGATGCTGCTTGGTGCAGCGGGCCTGGCAAATTATTTTGTCCTGATGTTCCGATCATCGCCGATTCTGCCATGGGATCTTTTCTCAGTGGGTGTGGCAGCGACAGTGGCTGATAACTTTGAATATAAATTATCCGTAAGAGCATGCAACGTGATCCTGCTGATCCTGCTGCTCTGGTCATTGTGTCTGAAAATGCGGCTGAAGTTTAAGATGTCGAAGTTCCGCGGTGCCGGTATTGCTGTCATGTGCGCAGCATTCATGGGATTTTGCGGTTATGTTCAGACGGATGCGGCCATCAAAACATTTGATATGGATACAACCCTGTTTACGCCGACGGTTTATTATCGCAATAACGGATTGGCGCTGAGTTTTATCGTGAATCTCCGTTATCTGAAGATTGACAAGCCGGAGGGTTATTCACAGGAAGAACTGGCCAAAATCCAGGATGAGATATCCTCCGGGAACAGTGACAGCAATGTCAGTGCAGACAACATTGATCTGACGAAGAAGCCGAATATCATTGTTATTATGAATGAAGCATTTTCTGATCTGTCGGTGCTGGGTGATTATACAACGAATACAGAAGTGATGCCATTTATCAGTTCTCTTTCGGAGAACACCCAGAAGGGATGGATGTATTCTTCTGTTAAGGGCGGCAACACAGCCAATACAGAGTTTGAGTTTCTGACCGGACTCAGTATGTATTTTCTGCCCACAGGCAGTATCCCTTATCAACAGTATATCAAGTCGGAAGTGCCGTCACTGGCCAGTCAGCTGTCCTCTGTCGGTTATACATCTGTGTCCATGCATCCTTATTATCCAAAGGGGTGGAACAGAGATACGGTGTATGATGACCTGGGATTTGAAGAGAAATATTTTAAAGATGATTTTTCAAACCCTGAGATATTACGAACCTATATCAGTGACTGGACCACGTATCAGAAAATTATCAGTCGTTATGAAGAGAAGTTTTCTGACGAGAGGCTATTTGTGTTTGATGTGACGATGCAGAATCATGGCAGCTATGTCAAACGCTACAGCAATTTTATCCCGGATGTCAGTGTTGTGGGAGGCAGCGGCACTTATCTGAAGGCTACAGAACAGTATCTGTCATTGATCAAGCGTTCCGATGAAGCTTTCAAACAGTTGGTGGAATACTTTGAAAATCAGTCCGAACCGACGATCATTATGATGTTTGGCGATCATCAGCCGGCAGATTACATTACCAATGTGGTAGACACCGGCAAAAAAACGGGAAGCAATGATGCGTTTGTCACTTCCATTGGAACAGGCAGTGACCGAAAGGAAAGGTATATGGTGCCGTTTGTCATGTGGGCCAATTATGACATCAATGAAAGTCAGGGGGAAGAGACAAGTGCCAACTATCTGGCTGTACGTCTTTTGAAGGCAGCAGGGCTGCCGTTGACGGATTTTCAGAGTTATCTGTCTGATCTGCAGCAGAATGTTCCGTTTATCTCTGCACATGCATTGAAGGAAAATACAGGAACAGACTGTGGTGAAGAAGAAGCGGAAGCACTGCTGAAAAATTATAAGAAACTTTTATATAATGATCTGTTTGATACAAAACATCGGCTGCAGGCGTTTTATTCTTATGAATAATCGTCAAGTTGGCTATTGCCAAATAATCAAACTGGTGTTACAATGATTAAGATAGTATATTAACTTTAGCAAAGAGTGGGCGCAAGTCCACTCTTTGTACGTGTTAAGGAATCTTAATTCGGGAAGGAAGTGAGTTACATGGCAAAGAAAGATTATGAAAGCAGGACTGAGGCAATGCTCATGCCGATCGTCGAGGCGAAAGGATTTGAACTTGTCGATGTAGAATGGGTGAAAGAAGGTGCCAACTGGTATCTGCGTGCCTATATTGACAAGGAGAACGGGATTACAGTAGATGACTGCGAAGAAGTCAGCCGGGCGCTCAGTGATTTACTGGATGAAGAGGACTTTATTTCGGAAAACTATATTCTGGAAGTCAGTTCACCGGGTCTTGATCGTCCTCTGAAGAAAGAGAAGGATTTTGCGAGAAGCATCGGCAAGGATGTTGAAGTGAAATTGTTCAAAGCAATTAATAAAGAAAAGGAATTCGTCGGTATTTTGAAAGCATACGATGAAGATACGGTGACACTGGAAATGGAAGATGAAACCGAGATGCAGTTTAAACGTTCCGATATTGCGCGCATCCGGCTTGCATTCTTCTTCTGATAGAACAGACATAGAGGAGGAATTTAAAAAAATGAATGAAGGTAAAGAGTTAATTAAGGCATTGGACGATATAGAAAAAGAAAAAGGCATCAGCAAAGATATTCTGCTTGAAGCTATTGAGAATTCTCTTGTCGCTGCCTGCAAGAATGAGTACGGCAAAGCAGATAACATCCGTGTGACTATGAATCGTGAGACAGGTGAAGTCAAAGTTTTTGCAGATAAGACAGTTGTAGAAGAAGTGGAAGATCCTGAAATGGAGATCAGTGTTGCGGATGCAAGACTGAAGAACAAGTTCTATGATCCGGGCGATATTGTTCATGTGGAGATCGTACCGAAGAATTTCGGACGTATTGCAGCACAGAAGGCAAAACAGGTCGTTGTCCAGAAGATTCGTGAAGAAGAAAGAAAGTCTTTATATAATGAATATTATGGTCGCGAGAAAGACATCGTAACAGGTGTTGTACAGAGATATAACGGCAAGAATATCAGTGTGAACCTGGGTAAGGTTGATGCGGTTCTGACAGAGAATGAACAGGTAAAGGGCGAAGTATTCAAGCTCTATATTGTAGAAGTAAAGAATACAACAAAGGGACCGAAGGTCACTGTATCACGTACACATCCTGAATTGGTGAAGAGACTTTTTGAAGCAGAAGTAACAGAAGTCAGAGACGGTACAGTTGAGATCAAGAGCATTGCAAGAGAAGCAGGTTCCAGAACAAAGATCGCAGTCAGCTCCAATAATCCAAACGTTGATCCTGTCGGTGCATGTGTCGGTATGAATGGTGCCCGTGTCAATGCCATTGTTGATGAGCTTCGCGGTGAGAAGATCGATATCATCAACTGGAGCGAGGATCCTGCCGTTCTCATCGAGAATGCATTAAGCCCTGCAAAGGTTGTCTCTGTTGATGTGGATCCTGAAGAGAAGAGCGCAGCTGTTGTTGTTCCTGATTATCAGCTGTCACTGGCTATCGGCAAGGAAGGCCAGAATGCAAGACTGGCAGCTAAACTGACAGGCTACAAGATCGATATCAAGAGTGAATCCCAGGCTTACGGTTACTAAAAGGTGACGGCCATGAAGAAGATTCCTATGAGACAGTGTATCGGCTGTCAGGAAATGAAGAGCAAGAAAGAAATGATCCGTGTCATTAAAACGCCGGAAGATGAGATATGTATTGATGCAACAGGGCGCAAAAACGGACGCGGTGCCTATATTTGTCCGAAAAGTGAATGTCTGCAGAAAGCCATTAAGAACAGAGGCCTGGAACGTTCACTGAAGATGCAGATACCGAAGGAAGTTTACGGACAGCTGGAAGAGGAGATGAAGAATATTGACAGATAAAGCTTTATCAATGATCGGACTGGCGACAAAGGCAGGCAAGATCGCCAGCGGTGAGTTTGCAGTAGAATCTGCAGTCAGAAAGGGCAAGGCATGTCTTGTCATTATTGCATCGGATGCATCTGACAATACGAAGAAATCATTTAATGATATGGGTGCTTATTATCATGTGCCTGTATACATTTATGGAACAAAAGAAAGTCTCGGAACACATACGGGACGTGGATACAGGGCTTCACTGGCAGTACTTGATGCCGGTTTCGGAAAGTCCATCAGGAAACTTATTGATACAGGAATCAATCAGTGATTCCGCCATTTTAACGGAGGTAGCCTATGTCAAAAATCAGAGTACATGAATTGGCAAAGGAATTAAATAAAAGCAGCAAAGATGTCATCTATGCATTAAAGGGACATGGTGTGGATGTAGAGAGCCATATGAGCACCATTTCATCAGAGAATGCAGATAAGATTAGAAAGTTCTTTACACAGTCGGCAGCAAAACCGGCTCAGAAGCAGGAAACAAAGCCGGCTCAGGACAATAGAAACGCAGCACCACGCCGCAATAACAATGTCCAGGGTGGTATGGACAGCCGCGGTAATTACAGCACACCATCAAGAGACAATGGCAGCCGCGACGGCCAGAACAGAGGTTATAACCGCGATGGTCAGAATAGAAACGGCGGTCGTGACGGTCAGAACAGAAGCTTTAACCGCGACGGCAACGGCCAGAACAGAAGCTTTAACCGAGATGGCAACGGTCAGAACAGAAGCTTTAACCGCGACGGCAACGGCCAGAACAGAAGCTTCAATCGCGACGGCAACGGCCAGAACAGAAGCTTCAATCGTGACGGCAGTGGCCAGAACAGAAACGGCAGCCGTGACAACAGAGGTCAGGGTGGTAGAAACGGCGGCCGTGACGGCAAGTTCAATCTTGACAGTGCCATCAACAAAGAAGTTGTTATGACAAAGGATACAACAAGAGAAAACCGCAGAAACTACAAGGACAACAAAGATCGTGACAACCGCCGTGATGATAGAGATTTTGAAGGAAGAAATGCATCCAGAAACGGCAAGAACAATAATAAGAACAACAATAACAATAGCAATAGAAACACAATGCGTAAGAAACCTGTCAATGCACAGCCAAAGCCGGAACCGGTTGTAGAGAAGGTAACAAGCATTGAACTGCCTGAGACAGTAACAATCAAAGAACTGGCAGATAAGATGAAGATTCCGGCAGCTCAGATCATCAAGAAGCTTTTCCTTGAAGGTAAGATGCTTAATGTGAACTCAGACATCACATATGATGAGGCAGAAGAAATCGCACTTGAATATGATATTCTCTGTGAACATGAAGTTGTTGTGGATGTTATCGAAGAGATGCTGAAGGAAGAGGAAGAAAATGAAGAAGATCTTCAGCCAAGACCACCGGTTGTCTGCGTTATGGGTCACGTTGACCATGGTAAGACATCTATCCTTGATGCTATCCGTAAGACAAGTGTTACATCCGGAGAAGCCGGCGGTATTACACAGCACATTGGTGCCTATGTTGTTGAAGTCAGTGGTCAGAAGATCACATTCCTGGATACACCTGGACATGAAGCTTTCACAGCCATGCGTTTAAGAGGTGCGCAGTCTACAGATATCGCAATCCTTGTTGTTGCAGCTGATGATGGTGTTATGCCTCAGACAATTGAAGCCATTAACCATGCAAAAGCAGCAGAAATCGATATTATTGTTGCAATCAACAAGATTGATAAGCCGAGTGCCAATATTGACCGTGTTAAACAGGAACTGACAGAATATGGTCTGATCGCAGAGGACTGGGGCGGTACAACCATTATGGTACCTGTTTCCGCACATACAGGTGAAGGTCTTCAGGATCTGCTGGATATGATCCTTCTGGATGCTGAAGTGAAAGAATTAAAGGCGAACCCTAATAGAAAGGGTCGTGGCCTGATTCTTGAAGCACAGCTGGATAAAGGCCGTGGTCCTGTGGCAACTGTGCTGGTTCAGAAAGGTACACTGAATGTTGGTGATAATGTAACTGTTGGTACTGCATTTGGTAAGATAAGAGCAATGATTGATGATAAGGGGCGCCGTGTAAAGAAAGCCGGTCCGTCTACACCTGTAGAGATTCTTGGTTTGAATGAAGTGCCTCAGGCTGGTGAAGTCTTCATTGCAACAGATACTGAAAAAGAAGCCCGTGCAATGGCTGAGACATTTATCGCCACAAAACGTGAGAAGATGCTGGCTGATACAAAATCAAAATTATCTCTGGATGGTCTGTTTGATCAGATCCAGGCAGGTCAGATCAAAGATCTGAATATCATTGTCAAAGCCGATGTTCAGGGTTCTGTAGAAGCTGTGAAACAGAGTCTTGCAAAACTTTCCAATGATGAAGTGGCTGTCAAGGTTATTCACGGCGGTGTTGGTGCCATCAATGAATCTGATGTTACATTGGCTTCTGCATCCAATGCGATCATTATCGGTTTCAATGTTCGTCCGGACAATCAGGCGAAGATTATTGCAGAACAGGAAAAAGTCGATCTGCGTCTGTACAGAGTCATCTACAATGCCATTGAAGATATCGAAGCTGCTATGAAGGGTATGCTTGAACCGACATTCGAAGAGAAGATCATCGGCCATGCAGAAGTGCGTCAGACATATAAGGTATCCGGGGTCGGCACCATCATCGGCGGTTATGTTCAGGATGGTAAGATCGTTCGTAACTGCAAGGTACGTCTCTTAAGAGATAATGTTGTTATTCATGAAGGTGAGCTTGCATCTCTGAAGCGTTTCAAAGATGACGTGAAAGAAGTTAATTCCGGCTATGAATGCGGTATGTCCTTTGAGAAATATAACGATATTAAGGAAGGCGACCAGATTGAAGCTTTCGTTATGGAAGAAGTGCCGAGATAGGAGTATATAGATGAGAAAGAACAGTATAAAGAATACGCGTATCAATGGTGAGGTTCAGAAGGAACTGAGCCGTATTATCTCCCGTGAGATTAAAGATCCGCGCATCAGTCCGATGACCAGCGTTGTTGCTGTGGAAGTAGCACCGGATCTGAAACAGTGCAAAGCTTATATCAGCGTGCTGGGCGATAAAGATGCACAGGATGCAACACTGGCAGGACTTAAAAGTGCCATTGGTTTTATCCGCCGTGAGCTTGCACGGACTGTGAACTTAAGAAATACACCTGAAATTCATTTTGTTTTGGATCAGTCGATCGAATACGGCGTCAATATGTCAAAACTGATTGACGATGTTGTTCGTTCAGATGAAGGAAAAGAACATGAAGGAGAAGAGGACAATGAATAATATTCTGTCCTGCCTGGAAGGGGTCCGAACAGTCATTATTGCCGGCCATACAAGACCGGATGGTGACTGCGTCGGCGCCTGTATGGGCCTCTGGCATTATCTCAGGGATAATTATCCTGAGATTGAGGCAGATGTCAGACTGGAACCGGTTCCGGAAAGCTATAAAGTGATTGCCGGTGTTGAGCAGATTATTGGCAGCTATGAAGATGATAAGGTCTATGATTTATTTATTGCACTGGATGCCAGTGACAAAGGGCGTCTTGCCGGAGCGCAGAAATATTTTGATACGGCAAAACACAGGATCTGTATTGACCATCATATCAGCAATCCGGGCTATGCCGATGAGAATATGATCGTGTCGGATGCCAGTTCAACCTGCGAAGTACTGACAGGGCTGATAGCAATGGAGGCTATTTCTTATGATGCAGCAGTGGCATTGTATATTGGTATTATTTGTGACACCGGTGTGTTCAAATACAGCAATACAAGCCGTCATACAATGGATATAGCCGGCTGCCTGATGGAAAAAGGCATTCCGTATTCAGATCTCATTGATGATGTTTTTTACCGCAAAAGTTATAAGCAGAATAAGATTCTGGGCTATGCCCTGCAGAAATGCCAACTTGTTCTTGACAATCGAATGATCGTGTGTGTGCTTGAAAGACCGGAGCTGGACCGTTTGGGTGCAGGACATGGTGATCTGGAAGGTATTATCGATCAGCTGCGTCTGACAAGGGACATTGAGGTGGCATTGCTTGCATCTGCCTCCGACACAGAGGCAAACACTTATAAATTCAGTATGAGATCCAATCATTTCGTGGATGTTGCAGCGGTTGCAGGCAAATTTGGCGGCGGCGGCCATGTGCGCGCAGCGGGATTTTCAGCAGTGGGCGATATCAATGAAATTTATCATACAGCAGAAGCATTAATAAAGGAGCAGCTGGATACATGTACGATGGAATGATTAATGTCTGCAAGGAAAAAGGTTTTACATCCCATGATGTTGTAGCAAAACTCAGGGGAATCCTTCATCAGAAGAAAATCGGCCATACGGGTACGCTGGATCCGGATGCAACAGGGGTTCTGCCGGTCTGTCTCGGCAAGGGAACAAAGCTCTGTGATATGATCACAGACCGGGACAAGACTTATCGCGCGGTGATGATGCTTGGCAGAACTACCGATACACAGGATATTTCCGGACAGATTCTTACTGAAAAGGCTGTGAATGTCGATGAGCGTGAGGTCAGAGATGCAGCGGTTTCTTTTGTTGGTGATTATATGCAGATACCGCCGATGTATTCTGCTATTAAGGTAGATGGCAAAAAGTTATATGAGCTGGCCAGGGCCGGTCAGGAAGTTGAACGAAAGGCCAGACATGTGGTGATTAATGCCCTGAATATCACAGAAATACAGCTGCCTTATGTCACAATGGAGGTCTCATGTTCCAAAGGCACGTATATTCGTACACTGTGTCAGGATATTGGCGAGAAACTGGGCTGTGGTGCCTGCATGACGGAACTTGTCCGTTTAAAAGTGGGGGCATTTGATATTGCACATGCATGGACACTTGCTCAGATTCAGGAAATGGCTGCCTGCGGTGAAGAAGAAGTGCTCAGACATATTGTGCCTGTCGAAGAAATGCTTTCGGATTATCCGGAATTCAAAACGACAGATGCATTTTCGGATAAAATGCTTGCCAACGGCAACTGGCTGCCAAGGGAACAGGTTGCAACCTCCGGCGGTGATGCGTCCGCTGTACTCAAAGACGGAATGCAGGTACGCATGTACAGCAGTACAGGTAATTTTACGGCGATTTATCAGTATGTGGCCGTCAAAAACAGCTTAAAAAATATAAAAATGTTTGTATAGAGGTAGCATTGGTCATGATTTATTTTAGAGGAACAAAGGATATCCATCTTGATCACACCGTGGTTGCCCTTGGAAAATTCGACGGACTGCATCGGGGACATCAGCTTTTGATCAACAAATTAAAAGAATATGGCAAAAAGGGTTTTCAGACCGTTGTTTTTACTTTTGACTTTCATCCGATGAGTCTGCTGACCGGAAAGAAACAGTCGCTGATTTATACAAAAGAAGAGCGGCTTCGCATTGTGGAAGAAATGGGGATCGATGTATTGATCGAGTATCCCTTTACCCAGGAGACAGCGCATATGATGCCTGAAGATTTTGTGCGGGATGTACTTGTGAGAGATATCGGTGCAAAGGTGATTGTCGTTGGAGATGATTTCCATTTTGGATACCAGAGAAGTGGTGATGTCTCGTTTTTGAAAAAGCATGCGGCAGCGTATGGTTATGTTGTTGATAACTGTGAAAAACTGTGTGTACACGGCGAAGAGATCAGCTCAACAATGATTAGAGGCTATATTGCAGAGGGCAGAATGGAGACGGTCACAGAACTTCTCGGACGTCCGTATGAGATTAATGGAAAAGTTATTCCGGGAAAAGCCAATGGAAGAAAAGTTGATATGCGGACAGCCAATCTGGCGCCAGATGACATTAAACTGCTGCCGCCGGAAGGTGTATATGCATCGGTTGTTCAGATTGAAGGTATGGAAGGAAAGTACTATGCGCTGACGAATATCGGCCGCAATCCGACAGTTGGAGATCATAATGAACTTCGCATAGAAACCCATGTTGTTGATTTTTCAGGCGATTTATATGATCGGATGATCACTGTGCGCATTTATCAGAGACTGCGGGATGAACACAAATTTGCTAGTCTGGAAGAAGTGAAGGCACAGGTCATGAAGGATCAGGAAAAGGCCATGGCCTATTTTAAAGAACATCATATCTGATGAAGGTGTATAAAGGACGCTCAGGGGAGTCTTCAAAAAAGAACTGAAACAGAATTCTGCGTTAAGGACAGAAGTGTTTCGGTTCTTTTTTATTTTGTAACTGTTCAGAGCCAAGCAAAATTTCAAAAAACAGGTATAAAATGCT
>OLND01002994.1_pt1 | contig 14058 bp, 14 predicted proteins | sample 1672031 | NCBI WGS metagenome assembly OLND01 (sample SAMEA3136638, study PRJEB25190) | human gut metagenome | biome: human gut; feature: human-associated habitat; material: faeces | place: Austria | collected 2013
CAGGCTCATGATCATGGTGTTGATGCCCACAGACTTACCGGAGCCGGTCTGGCCGGCGATCAGAAGATGGGGCATTTTTGCCAGATCCGCCACCACCGGCTGGCCGCCGATGTCCTTTCCCACGGCAAAGGCCAGGCTGGAGGGGTGCTGCCTGATCTCCGGGCTCTCCAGAAGTTCCCGCAGATACACGATGCTGTTGACCTTATTGGGGACCTCGATGCCCACAGCCGCCTTTCCGGGGATGGGAGCCTCGATCCGGATGTCGGTGGCCGCCAGGTTGAGCTTGATATCGTCGGCCAGGGACTGGATCTTGCTGACCTTCACTCCCTGCTCCGGATGGAGCTCATACCGGGTCACAGTGGGCCCGCAGCTGATATTGGTGACGGTGACGCCCACGCCGAAATTCCGAAGCGTCTGCTGTAACTTAATGGCCGTCTCCTTAAATTCCTTTTCTGACTGGCCGGAGGCCGCCCCAGGCCCCTTCTTCAAAAGCTCCAGCGGCGGGGCCACATAAGGCTTTCTGGGTTTTTCCTCTTTTTTCTGGATCTCCTGGCGCACAGCGGCATCGGCAGCCTGCCTCTCTTCGGCAGCCTTTGCTGCCTCCGCCTCCCGCCTCCTCTTTTCCGCCTTCTGGCGGATGATCTCCTCCGCATCGGTCTCGATGACCTTCCCGGCGGCAGTGACGATCTGCTTTTTCTCCTCTGCCTTCTGGAGGACCGGGATCTCCCCGGTATTTTCTGTTTCCGCTCCGGATAGGACCCGGCCGGCCTGGATCTCCTCTGCTTCCGGGAAAACAGGCGCAGGCTCCGGCTCTTCTTTGGCATCATGGGGCGGCTGGACCGATACAGGCTCCCAGTAATCCTCTGTCACCGCATAAGGCTCTGTATCCAGCTCTGCCAGGGACTCCAGCTCTCCGGTCTGGTCCTTTTCCGCATTCTGGAGGTTCCCGTTCCCGTCATAATCCTCATCCAGCCAGTAGCCGTCGTCCTCCGGCTCTGCCGGAGCATTCTTTGTCTTTCCAGGCTTTGCCATGGTCTCTCCCGGCTCCTCCCAGGACTCCGTGAACGTCTCAGCCTCCGGAATGGCTTCAGAGGCAGCCTGTGCCGCCGTCTGCTCCATGGACGGCCTTCCTCCCTCCGGGAATACGTCCATGTCTTCAAAGTCCTGGCTGCTGCGGCTAAAGGGCTATGAGGTGCGGGTGCTGGATCTGCTGAACATGGAGAAAAGCCACTGCTATAATCCGTTTGTCTACCTGCGGGACGATAACGATGTGCAGCGGCTTGTGACCAACCTGTTCAAAAGCACTACGCCGAAAGGCAGTCAGTCCAACGATCCCTTTTGGGACACCGCCGCATCTATGCTTCTGCTGGCGCTGATCTTCTATCTGAAATATGAAGCACCGCCCGACGAGCAAAGCTTTCCGATGGTCATGGAGATGCTGCGTGCGGCGGATGTGCGGGAGGACTGCGACGAATACACCTCGCCGCTGGACGAGCTGTTTGAACGGCTGGAAATGCGGGATCCCGACCATATTGCCGTGAAGTATTACAAGGACTACCACTCCGGCAGCGCCAAAACACTGAAATCCATTCAGATCACTTTGGCGGCAAGGTTAGAGAAATTCAATCTGTCCTCGTTGGCGGCGCTGACCGCTACGGATGAGCTGGATCTGCCGTCCCTCGGCGAAAAGAAAGTGGCGCTCTTTGCCCTGATCCCCGACAATGATACCAGCTTTAACTTTTTGGTCAGCATTTTGTACACGCAGCTTTTTCAGCAGCTATTCTATCTGGCCGACCACAAATACGGCGGCAGTCTGCCCGTTCCCGTTCACTTCCTAATGGACGAGTTCAGCAATGTCAGCCTGCCGGAGGATTTCTCCAAGATCCTTGCGGTCATGCGCTCCCGCAATGTGTATGTATCGATCATTTTGCAAAATGTAGCGGCGCTCAAAGCGCTGTTTGAAAAGGAATGGGAGTCGATCCTCGGCAACTGCGACGAGTTCCTTTATCTCGGCGGCAACGAAACATCGACCCACAAGCTGATCTCGGAATCCTACCTCGGCAAATCCACCATCGACACCAACACCTACGGCAAATCATCCGGGCGAAACGGCAATTACAGCACGAACTATCAGATCAGCGGCAGAGAGCTTCTGACGCCGGACGAAGTGCGTATGCTGGACAACCGTTACGCCCTTTTGTTTATCCGTGGTGAGCGTCCAGTGATGGACGAGAAATACGACATTCTGAAACACCCGAACATTGCACTGACCGAGGACGGCGGCGCAGCACCTTATGAACACGGCGGGACGGAAAATGCCATTGCGACGCTCTCGTTTGCAGGCGCTGCCGCCGAAACCGTACCCGCACCCAATGAACCCATACCCGATTATGAGCTTCTTTCCGACGAGGATATAGAAGCTCTTTTTTAATTCAATTCAAGGAGGATAAACCCATGAAGAACACCCAAAAGACTGCAAACAAGCTGCCCATGCCCGGCAAGGTCAGAAAGGGCTTTCGCTTCTACTGCGTCGCTGTGCTGTCGGTTGCCCTTGTGCTCGGCTGCTCCGTCACGGCCTTTGCCGCCAATGACCCGATTGCCGTCGTGAACAACCTGAGCGATTTCATTTTCGGCCTGATCCGTGCGGTCGGACTGATCCTGCTCGGCTGGGGTATCGTGCAGGTGGGACTTTCGTTCCAGTCCCACGATCCCAGCCAGCGCAGCAACGGCTTTCTCACCCTTGCGGGCGGCATCGTCATCACCTTTGCCAAAGAGATCCTGAACCTGATCACGGGCTGAAAGGAGGCCGCAGATGGAAAAGTGCGAGTGCTATATCCACTCTCTGAAACAGGGAGAAACCCATGTGCTCGGTGAGGCGACGATCCTCAAACGCATCGGGGACAACGACTACCTTGCCGAATACAACGGCGTGAAGTGCCACGCCATATTCAATCCCTTTGCCGGGCGCTACTTTGTAGACGATGTGTACGGCGTGATCCGCAGTTCACCCGACCGAGGCAGCAGATAAATGATACGGCGCACGGGGCAGGTCGCTTCGGCCTGCCCCTATTTGCCGGAAAGGAGGAAGCTGTGAAGAAATACAGCATTATTTACGCCGATCCGCCTTGGCGGTACAAGGTCTATTCTAAAAAAGGGCTTGGGCGCTCCGCCGAATCCCACTACCCGACAATGGAGCTGGAAGATATACGGGCGCTGCCGGTCAGCACACTTGCCGCCGATGACTGCGTATTGTTTCTATGGACAACGATCCCGCTGCTGCACGACTGCTTTTCGGTCATGCGTTCGTGGGGCTTTTCGTATAAGACGGTGGCTTTCGTGTGGATCAAGCAGAACCGCAAGTCCGACAGCCTGTTTTGGGGTATGGGACACTGGACGAGAGCCAATGCGGAGTTCTGTATGCTTGCCACCAAAGGCCACCCGAAACGCCGCTCTGCCGGGGTGCATCAAGTCATCCTCTCCCACATTGAGGAACACAGCAAAAAGCCGGAAGAAGCAAGACGGCGCATCGTCGAGCTGATGGGCGATCTGCCCCGCATTGAGCTGTTCGCCCGTCAGAAAGCGGACGACTGGGATGCTTGGGGCAACGAGGTCGCCTGTGATGTTGCGCTGACGGGAGGTGAGTCGAATGTCGGATAACTGGATCGTGCAGAATTTGGAAAATGCACTTGAAACTTGGAATGAAAAGTTGGCGGAGATATGGCAGCTCATCACGCAGTCGCCGGAGCAATTTAAGGGCGGCACGATCTGGAATGTGATCGTCGGCATCCACGGTGCGGTGCAGGCTATCGGCCTTGCGCTGCTCGTTTTGTTCTTTGTGGTGGGCGTGATGAAAACCTGCGGCAGCTTTGCGGAACTGAAGCGGCCGGAGCACGCCCTGAAAGTGTTCATCCGCTTCGTCCTTGCCAAAGCCGCCGTCACATACGGCTTGGAGCTGATGATTGCCCTGTTCAACATCGTACAGGGGCTGATCTCCACCATCATGAACGCCGCAGGCTTTGGGGCGGCGCAGGAAACCGTGTTGCCCGCCGAAATCGTGACCGCCGTGGAGGATTGCGGCTTTTTTGAAAGCATCCCATTATGGGCAGTGACCTTGATCGGCGGGCTGTTTATCACGGTTTTGTCGTTTATCATGATCATGACCGTGTACGGCAGATTTTTCAAACTCTATCTCTACACGGCCATTGCACCGGTCCCGCTCTCGGCCTTTGCAGGCGAGCCGTCACAGAACATCGGCAAGAGCTTCATCAAAAGTTATTCCGCCGTTTGTTTAGAGGGTGCGATCATCGTACTGGCCTGCATCATCTTCTCTCTGTTTGCATCCAGTCCGCCCGTCGTCGATCCCGACGCTGCGGCGGTAACGCAGGTGTGGTCGTATGTGGGCGAGTTAGTTTTCAATATGCTGGTGCTCGTCGGCGCTGTCAAAATGGCCGACCGTGTTGTGCGTGAAATGATGGGACTGTAAAGGAGGACGAGATTTGGAAGTGAAAATCAATCGGGAGATCCGCAACTATACGGAATCCATGTTTTTCGGACTGTCCATGCGGCAGTTCGTTTTTTCTGTCTTGGCGATCCTTGTCGCCGTGGGACTGTACTTTCTGCTGAAGCCCCACTTCGGGACGGAAACCGTCAGTTGGATGTGTATTCTCGGCGCCGCACCCTTTGCGGCGCTGGGCTTTATCACTTACCACGGTATGACCGCTGAACAATTCCTCTGGGCGTGGCTGCGCTCGGAGCTGTTAGAGCCAAAAGAGCTTCGCTTTGAGGCATCGAACCTCTACTATGAAGCACTCAAAGACAAATTGGAGGAAGGAAAATCATGATCAAAACGCTGAAAAACCTGCTGAAACAGGACAAGGAGCGGTACACCGTACCCCGCAAGGTGCAGGATGTGATCCCCGTCCGCCGCATCTGGAAGGACGGTATTTTTCAGGTGGGCGGCCGCTTTTCCAAGACCTATCAGTTCACCGACATCAACTACCTTGTGGCAAGCCGTGAGGACAAGGAGCAGATGTTCCTTGCCTATTCGGAGCTGCTGAACAGTCTGGATTCCGGAGCGACGACGAAAATCACCATCAACAACCGCAGGCTGAACCGGGCGAATTTCGAGCAGTCGATCTTGATGCCCATGCGGGGCGACGCCTGCGATGTGTACCGCCGGGAATACAATCAAATGCTGCTGGACAAGGCCACCGGCGCCAACGGCATCATTCAGGAGAAATATATCACGGTGTCGGTCTGCAAAAAGGACATCGAAGAAGCCCGCACCTACTTTGCCCGGATCGGCGCTGACCTGATCGCCCATTTCGCCGCCCTCGGCTCCAAGTGTACCGAGCTGGACGCCGCCGAAAAGCTGCGGGTGCTCCATGATTTCTACCGTCAGGGCGAAGAAGCGGCGTTTCACTTTGACCCGCAGGATATGATGCGCAAGGGGCACAACTTTAAGGACTATATCTGCCCCGACTCGATGGAGAAAAGCAGCGACTGCCTGAAGCTGGGCGAAAAATACTGCAGGGTCTTGTTTTTGAAGGACTACGCTTCGTATATCAAAGACAGCATGGTCACGGAGCTGACCGACTTCAACCGAAATATGATGCTGTCGATCGATGTTGTGCCGATCCCCACCGACGAGGCCGTGCGGGAGGTGGAGAACCGTCTGCTCGGCATCGAAACCAACATCACCAACTGGCAGCGCAGGCAGAACGCCAACAACAATTTCTCTGCCGTCGTGCCCTACGATATGGAGCTCCAGCGCAAGGAAAGCAAGGAGTTTCTGGACGATCTGACCACGAGAGATCAGCGGATGATGCTGGCGGTCATTACAATGGTCATTACTGCCGACGACAAAAATCAGCTCGACAGCGATACTGAAACGCTGCTTGCCGTGGCACGAAAGCATATGTGCCAGCTTGCCGTGCTGAAATTCCAACAGTTCGATGGGCTGAACACTGTCCTTCCCATCGGCACACGGAAAATCAATGCGTTTCGCACCCTCACCACTGAGAGCCTTGCGGTGTTTATGCCGTTTAAGGTGCAGGAGGTGCAGGACAAAGGCGGCATTTACTTCGGGGAGAACGCCATTTCCCACAACCTCATCATGTGCAACAAGGCAAATCTTCTGAACCAGTCGGCGTTCCTGTTGGGTGTGCCCGGTTCGGGCAAATCGTTCAGCGCCAAGGAGCTGATCGCTTTCCTTATTCTCAACACCGCCGATGATGTGCTGGTCTGCGATCCGGAAAACGAATTTGGTGCGCTGGCGGCGGCTCTGGGCAAAGAAACGGCGACCGTCATTCATATGGCGGCGGGCGGCAAGGATCGCTTGAACGCCATGTATATGGTGGACGGCTACGGCGAGAACAACCCCATCGTGGAGAAATCGCAATTCATCATGTCCCTTGTGGAGCAGATCGACAAGGCCGGTGTCGGCCCGCAGCAGAAATCCATCATCGACCGCTGCACGGCGCTGGTGTATCAGGACGCCGAGCAGACGGGCAAACCCGCTACGCTCTGTGACCTGCGGAACAAGCTGCTGGAACAGCCCGAAGAAAAGGCAAAGGAGATTGCCTTGTCGCTGGAGCTGTTTACCACCGGCTCACTGGATATTTTCGGTCACGAAAGCACCGTTGACCTCGATAAGCGCATTGTCGTATTCGATATTCACGGCCTTGGCGAACAGTTGAAGCCGACGGGACTGCTGGTGATCACCGACACCATTCTCAACCGTGTCACCCTCAACTGGAAGAAGGGCAAGCGTACCCACATCTTCATCGACGAATTTCATGTCGTTTTTGAAAATGAGCAGAGCGGCATTTTCTTCAATTCCGCATGGCGGCAGTTCCGTAAGCGCAACGGTTATCCCACCGCCATTACGCAGAATGTGGAATACCTGCTGGATTCCGTGCAGGCGAGCACGATGCTCTCAAACTCCGAGTTTGTGGTCATGCTCAATCAGGCGTTTTCCGACCGTGCCAAGCTCTCGAAGCTCCTGAACATTTCCGACGAGCAGATGAGCTATGTCACCAACGCCGACGCGGGCTGCGGGCTGATCAAGTACGGCTCGGCGTTGGTGCCGTTTATCAACCGTTTTCCCAAAGATACCGAGCTTTACCGCTTGATGACGACGCGCCCCGGTGAGGGTGTATTCGGCAGCGGAAACGCATCTTAAAGGAGGCCATATATGAAAAGCAAATATCTGATGATCGGGGCGGCCGTATGTGCCGCCCTTTTCCTTTTCTCCGGCATCATGCTCTGTCGGCAATATGCGGACGAAAAGCAGAGCGCCGAAGCCTTTGAGCAGGTTGCCGCACTGGTGGAAACCGAACCGCCCACCGCTGACACGCCGCAGGAAACCGAGCCGCTGCCGGAACTGACGGCATTTGAAAAGTATCGGGCGGTGCAGGAGCAAAACAGCGATTTTGTGGGCTGGCTCTCCATCCCCGGCACGAGCATCGACTATCCCGTGATGCAGACCGTGGACAAGCCGAATTTCTATCTGAAACGAGGCTTTGACAAGCAGTACAGCGATTACGGTGTGCCCTATGTGCAGGAAAACTGCGACCTTGCACTCTCCGACAACTGCGTGATCTACGGCCATCACATGAACAACGGGACGATGTTTGCCGATCTCTGCAAATACGAAAGCGAGGGCTTCTATCAGGAGCACAAGACAATCCATTTTGACACGCTGTCCGGCTTTGGTGAATATGAGATCGTGGCGGTGTTCAAGACCGTTGCCTATTCCGAGCAGGGCTTCAAGTATTACCACTTCACCCGTGCGGACTCGGCAGATGATTTTGATGCCTATATCGCTCAATGCAAGGCGCTTTCTCTTTACGACACCGGCGTAACGGCGGAATACGGCGATAAGCTGATCACGCTCTCCACCTGCGAATACAGCCGCAAAAACGGGCGCATGGTCGTTGTCGCCAAGCGGATCGCCGCACCCTCTGCGGAGGTGGGCAGTGATGCCTGACATCAAAACGAGAGATGTGGTCAAGGGAACGGTAAAGGTGATCGACAAGTCGGCGGTGGCCGCCGAGCGGATGAAGGATGCCTATGTCCGCACTAAGGACAAAGCGGAGCACGGCATTTTTGCAGCGGAATCCTCTCCCGAAGAATACGCTGCCGACCGCACTTTGACCGGGACGGAAACGGCGGCGCACGAAGCCGCCCACGGGCTGGATAAGGCCGGCCGCAAGGGCGTAAAAACCACCAAGGAGAATATCTCCAAGGCAAAGGACTATTTTCAGCGGAGAAAGGCAGACCTGCCGAAAAAGCAGACGAAGGACGCCATGCGGCGAGTGCGCCGCTCTGCCGATACTACGCAAAAGGCGATCAAGACGGTAGACCGCAGCGGCAAAACCATCAAGCAGACGGCAAAATCCACGGGCAAGGCGGCGGTCAAGACCACGCAGAAAAGCATCAAAACCGCCGAGCAGACCTCCCGGACGGCCATAAAAACGACGCAGGCTGCGGCAAAGACGGCGCAGAAAACCGCGCAGGCTGCGGCAAAGACGGCACAGAAAACCGCACGGGCCACGGCAAAAGCCGCTAAAACTGCGGCGCAAACCGCCCGTGCAGCAGCAAAAGCGACTGCGGCAGGCATCAAGGCGGCGGTCAAGGCTACCGCTGCTGCCGTCAAAGCCATCATTGCCGGAACAAAAGCGCTGATTGCCGCCATCGCTGCGGGCGGTTGGATCGCCGTTGTCGTGATTATCGTCATCTGTCTGATCGGGCTAATCATCGGCTCTTGCTTCGGCATCTTTTTCTCCGGCGAGGACAGCGGCACGGGACAGACCATGCGACAGGCCGTGCAGGAGATCAATGCCGACTATCAATCACAGATCGACACCACAAGGGCAAACATCACCTATGACGAGCTGGAAATGTCCGGCTCCCGTGCGGTATGGCCGGAGGTGCTGGCGGTGTATGCGGTAAAAACCACCACCGATCCCGACGATCCGCAGGAGGTTGCCACGGTGGACGATGCCAAGAAAGCCATTCTCAACGATATTTTCTGGCAGATGAACGAGCTATCTTCCCGCACCGAGAGCAAGACCGAGAAAGTCATTACTGAAACCGACGACGGTCACGGGAACATCGTGGAAACCGCCACGACGGTCACACGCACCTATCTCTATATCACGGTCAGCCACAAGACCGCCGAGGAAATGGCAGACAATTTCAACTTCAACGCCGACCAGCGGCAACAGCTTTCCGAACTGCTTGCCGAGGAAAACCGCAGTATGTGGTCTGCTGTCCTCTATGGTATTTATTTCGGGGATGATTCCATCGTCACGGTGGCCTTGTCGCAGATCGGCAATGTGGGCGGTCAGCCCTATTGGTCGTGGTATGGATTTGAAAGCCGTGTAGAATGGTGCGCCTGCTTTGTTTCGTGGTGTGCCAATGAGTGCGGCTATATCGACGGCGGCGTTATCCCGAAGTTTGCGGGCTGCGTCAACGGTGTCCAGTGGTTCAAAGACCGTGGACAATGGCAGGACGGCAGCTTTGAACCATCTGCCGGTCAGATCATTTTCTTTGATTGGGACAACAAAGGCAGCTCCGGCCCGCAAGATGGGCAGTCCGATCATGTCGGCATCGTGGAGAAATGCGAAAACGGCATTGTCTACACCATCGAGGGCAATTCCGGCGATAGCTGCCGACAGAACCAATATCCCGTAGGGTATTATGAGATCCTTGGGTATGGAATACCAGCCTTTTAATTAGGCCTATAAAAAGGAGCAAATGGCATAGACCAAAGATGCCATTTGCTTCTTTTGCATGTTACATACCGAATGGGCGGAAAAATCATTAGATGTGTTCAGCTACGATTTTTCCGTTCTTCTTGCATGGGAAATTGAACGATATGATAGAATTTCTTACTTTCGGGGTCAAAACGCATCGTTGCAACGCCGTGATATCGGGCTACTATACGTCCAATGCTCTTCAGCCCCACACCATGAATTCCGGGATTGCGCTTTTTCGTTCGAAACAAGCCCTCATGATCCGGCACAGGTGGTGTGTCGCAGGAATTGACAACTGAAACGATCACAACCTGTTGGTCCTCATTTTTCTTTACGGATAGCTCTATCGTCCGTTCTGCAGAGAAGCTCGCCGCCTCGAACGCATTCGTCAGCAGGTTACCGTAAAAGGTCGTAATACTTGGGGCATCCATAAACGAAAGACAATTATCCCGGATATCACATTGAAAGGTTATTTGGGGGCTTTTACATTTATCCCGAAATTGCTGCAGCATGAAATTAAGTATGGGGTCAGAACATAGTTTTACCTGCTGATCAGGCAGTACATCATCCACGAGTTTTGTAATATACTCGGATATCCCCGGAGCGTTGAAATCGTTTGCCAAGCCGTGAATAGTATTTAGATGTCTTTTGATATCGTGTATGAGAATGCGCTGGTTTTCGGACTGCTTTTGCAGATCCTGATAATATGCAGCATCTGCTTCTTCTTTTTGAATACTCAAATTCATAGCCAGCTGTTCAGCGTGCATTCGCTGCAAATGGTTGTATATGACCATAAAAATCAGATTGACGATCAGCAAGGTCAACACAATGATTATCATGAGAAGTTCTACCGGCTTTGTCATCTCTGCGCGTACCCCGATATATACCACTACTGCTGAGACAATGACAGAAAAGATCGGTAATATGCAAAGCAATCCCATAAACGCAGGCTCTTCCTGAGCCTGTCGGTTCGGAGCCCAGAGTTTTGCAGCAATGACTGTTATCGAAAAATAAAGCATTTTGCTGATCACAGCCATGACGATCATGATGGCCAAACTATCTGCATAGGCGCCAAAACGGAACCCAAACAAGCTGATGATCCATGCTGCGATAATTTCTGTAATAGCCATGATCGAGGTCAGAAAAGCAGAATGCAATATGGCAGATCTCAGTTTGCATTCGTAATTCATCCATAGCAGCAGTAAATTAGCGAGGAAAAATGCTGCGCCATTCAAAACGACGCTGTTAAACCATGTAATGCCAAACAAGAGAAGATAGGCAACCGCACATGTGATGCCAATTCTAAGACCGGATGATTTTCTACAAAACAGAGCATCAAAATACAGCCACGCAATGGTCGCTTCTGCAATATATAACACGCCATAGCAAATATACTCCGCCATCATTTCACGCTTTCCATATACCACAAATAGGTGTCCTTGAATGCAGTATACCTTCTCCTTGTTAAGTAAGCGGTCATCTCCCTGCCCCGATATTTCAGCAGGATCGTATCTTTGTGAATAGAATTGACAAAGTGCAGATTGACGATATAGCTCCGGTGCGTCATATAAAAGCATGGCAAGGTCAAAGTTTGCCGCCAATACTCCATATTCTGTGTGCTTTGCAGAACTCCATCTATCGTATGAACTAAAACTTTTCTCTGTGTCGCTTCAACGCAAATGATCTCTTCCGCACGACGAACAAATACTCCTTCATTCGTTACAATGGGGAACTCGCGGCTTTCCATATTGTACTGGTAAACTGCATCTTTCAGATTGCGAAACAGCCGATTTTTATCAATCGGTTTTGACAAATACCGAAACACCTGAAATCTCATGGCTTCGTCCAAATAATCCGGATAAGAGGTCACGATGAATATCTTTATATTTGGATTCAATTCTTTCAGCTTTGCACCAACATGGATCCCGCTAACGCCGGGCATTTCAACATCTAAAAATGCGATATCCGCGCGAACTTTGGCATTTAACAGAGCGTCTCCGCTGGAGTAATAGGCGAATTCCACTTTCTTTCCTCCCAGCTGTGCAAAAAACTCTGACACATATGACAGGAGCTGCTCGATGACCATGGGGTCATCATCACAAAAAATAATACGCACAATAATACCCCTACCTTTTTAAGAGTAGGGGTATTATAGCATATCTAAAAGTAATTGTCACTATTCCATCGGTCAGACGATCTTCTAACCATGATTTGAACGATCGCCAATATAAGGTCGAGGTCATTCTCAGAACATAGTCTCAATCCATCGGTTATATTTTGTGGAATATTGTTTGAGTGCATATTTCCCATCAAAAGGTAATCAGGTGTTACATGCAGAGCGTTACATATGCTGACCAATATTTCGAGGCTGGGTCGTTCTTTCCCACGCTCAATGCTTGATAAGTAATTATTAGTTATTCCCACTGTTTCAGCCAGATTTGTTTGCTTGATGCCAGCGTGTATACGCCGTTGAGCAATTCGGTTGCCTATCTCAACGTAGTTCAATTCCACTAGAATCACCTGCCCTCGTAAATCCTACCAATAGCATCGCTTAAACTCAACAATCTATTCCAGAATTATTCTGTATTGGATGTAGTTGTATAAATAAAATGCAAATTTGATTTATGCAGCAAAGAATTTTTCTGTTTTAGTTATATATCCTGTGCCTATTTATTGAGCGTATATATGTTTTTGAGTGAATTCTGTCGTTTCGTGTATAATGTCTTTCATTTTATTCAAATTTACACTACAATACATTTGCAGGTAATCTGCAAAAAAATTTCTGGAGGGTTTTATATGAAAAGAACTACTCGAAACAACATGCTGCTGGGAAAAACAGCATCTCTTCTCTCTGCTGTCCTGTGCGCAGTCCTATTTGTCTGTGCAAATACTAACTCCTGTTTTATGATTCACCAGCCTCAAGCGCCCGATGAGCTGCGCAAATTCAGCAAACTCAAATGATCAATCGGCTTTCTGAGCGCGTCGTAAGTTGGCTTAGAAGGGAAGGCTGTGTTGAAGCCTCCGAAGTACCGCTGTTTCGCTATGCAGCTTACAGTTTTATATGGGGACTGCTTCCTTTTATCATAGTTACTGTATGGGGGATTATTTTCAACGCGCTACTCGAAAGCACTCTATTAATTCTTCCGTTTATGCTGATTCGCAAGTTTAGCGGCGGATATCATCTCTCCAACCCCGGTATTTGCTTTGCCACGTCAACTATCCTTTTGGGATTTGCCGTATGGGGATTAACTGTGATCAATAGCACTACCTCATCAACGGGACTATCGGTTGCAGTTTTTCTATCAGTAGTTATTATTTGTGCGTTTAGTCCTATCGATTCTGAAGCCAGACGCTTATCAGAGAAGGAAATTCGGGTATTCGGGAGGTGGGCCAGAGTTATTGTAATAGCAATGCTAATTGTGTACATTATTTTTCTGGCTATCAAACAGGACTATATTGCCTTTCCTATCGGATTTGGGATAGTTTTACCAGCTTGTTTGCAAATGCCTGTATTGATCAAGCGGTTATTTGCAAATACACAAAAAAAGCATGACCAAAAGGGCCCATAAATTGTCGTTTCGTGCATCTTCTCTTGAATTCTCATAATTCAAAAAGTAAGATGTACTAAACGGCCGACTCGATAGTGTATAGCAGGCAAAATAGACTATCCGAACTATTTGGCTCGAGGCATAGTCATTTCTCGTTGACAAACGCAGGGCCAGCGTTTGCTATAGTCCAATGCCCACGATCGACATGTGGTGCCATTGCCGATCGTCTTGTGAAAGGACAAACACATTAACTGTATGTTGATTGCAGTTGGGGCAGAAAGAAATCAGCAAATACACCAAATACTAAATAGGAGGAGCTACGCATGAAAAAGGTTATTTCTCTTGTTATGGCCATTGCACTGGTTATGTGCCTTGCCATCCCCACTTTTGCGGCACAGCCCGACACTGTGGTGCCCCAGGCATGCAGTCACACTTGGGGAGCTGCTACTACGTCTACATCATGGGCTAAGTACAACGACTCGCAATGCAAAAAAACCGTTGTGGTGACAAGAGTATGTACTAAATGCGCGAAAGTCACGCAAACATCTACCGTCAGCTATCCTTATCATGGTGAAGCTTTGAGTCGTGCAAGTTGTGATGGCACTACTCAGACGCACGTTTACAACTGCCCCAATTGCGGTGCATATCGGTATACGAAGTGGATCGCATGTCCCGGTGCAGGTAAGAATCACAAAAACCGCTGATTGTGTTGCCGTTTTTGTCAATACAACGGATTGTATATGTTTCGG
>OLND01003004.1_pt1 | contig 14018 bp, 9 predicted proteins | sample 1672031 | NCBI WGS metagenome assembly OLND01 (sample SAMEA3136638, study PRJEB25190) | human gut metagenome | biome: human gut; feature: human-associated habitat; material: faeces | place: Austria | collected 2013
TGATAAACATCATCTTGCGTTCTTATACAGGACTATTTACTGATTATGCCTATATTAACGAAGATTCCTTAGTAATCCGCTCCGGATTAACCCGCCAACGAATCTATGAAATTCTACTGGCGCTGACTCGTAGACATATCATACATTACATTCCACGGAAAAAGACACCTTATATTATATATACCCGTGAACGGCAAGAAAAGAATCGCCTTGCCCTAACTCGGGAAATATACGAAGACCGGAAAAAAAGCTATACCACCCGAATCAAGGCTATGATAGAATATGCCACAGCCGATGATAAATGTCGTAGCCGAATGCTACTCAGATATTTCGGAGAAAAGAACGAGCACAACTGCGGACAATGTGATGTATGTCTTAACAACCATCATTCAGGAATAAAACAGGGAGAATTTCAAGAATTGGAACAACAAATCAAACAGCTATTGCAGGCAGGTGCCATGCCTGCTTCAGAACTACTGAACCAATTGAATAGCAATCGTGAAAAAGCGGAAAAGGTACTCTCCTACCTACTTTCCGAAGAAATAATACAATTAAAAGATGGAATTCTTTCTGTATAAATCGTATCTTTGCCATTGATTTATTAACCTTTTACCCCAACAGAACATGAAAAAAATGCATTTGGCAATCATTTGTCTTTTTACCGGTTGTACTATCTTTGCCCAAAACATAGAAGTACAGCCCATCCCTCAACAAGTTTCCAAACAAGACGGACAAATCAATTTACCTGAAACTTACCAACTCTTGGGAGAAACTGAAGCCAATCCATATGCCGTACAAGAATTAAAAGATTTATTAGGTGGAAAACACCCGGCCAATACCGGTTTGCGCATTTATATAGGAGAAAAAGGAGACAAGTCCATCCGCAAGTTTACTCGTCAGATCCCCAACCAAAAGGAAGGTTATTATCTATCCATCAATAATAAGGAAATAATTCTGGCAGGAAACGATGAACGTGGAACCTACTATGCCTTGCAAACCTTAAAACAATTGCTCAAAGATAACCAATTACCGGTAATAGAGATACAAGACTATCCGGCCATACGCTACCGTGGTGTCGTAGAAGGATTTTACGGGACCCCCTGGAGCCATAATGCCCGTCTTCGCCAACTTCAATTTTATGGTGAAAACAAAATGAACACCTATATATACGGCCCTAAAGATGACCCTTACCATAGTTCTCCCAACTGGCGTCTGCCTTACCCCGAAAAAGAAGCAAAACAATTACAGGAATTAGTAAAAGTAGCTCAAGAAAACGAAGTCGATTTTGTTTGGGCTATCCATCCGGGACAAGACATCAAATGGAATAAAGAAGACCGTGAATTATTATTGGCAAAATTTGAAAAGATGTATCATCTCGGTGTCCGTTCTTTTGCCGTCTTCTTTGATGATATTTCAGGAGAAGGTACCAACCCTGTGAAACAAGCAGAACTGCTGAATTACATAGATGAACATTTTGTAAAAGTAAAACCGGATGTAACTCCCCTTATCATGTGTCCTACAGAATACAATAAAAGTTGGTCCGACCCTGCTAAAGGATATCTTACTACTTTAGGAGACAAACTGAATCCATCCATACAAATTATGTGGACAGGAGACCGGGTTATTTCCGATATTACCCAAGATGGTATTCAATGGATAAACGAACGGATTAAACGTCCGGCATATATATGGTGGAACTTTCCTGTTTCCGATTACGTTAGAGATCATCTGCTCATGGGACCAGTATATGGAAACGATACTCAAATAGCCAATCAGATGTCTGGCTTTGTAACTAATCCGATGGAACATGCCGAGGCTTCTAAAATAGCCATTTATAGTGTAGCCTCATACGCTTGGAATCCAACAAAATATAACAGTGAAAAAACTTGGAAAGACGCTATTATGAACATTTTGCCCGATGCTGCCACTGAACTGGAATTCTTTGCCGCCCATAATTCGGACTTGGGCCCCAACGGACATAAATATCGCCGAGAGGAATCTGTCCGGTATCATCATTGTGGACTTCATCAATATGGCGGAAAAGGAACGGCAGAAGGAGTTACTGGAGACATTAAAGAATCTGACCGCAGGGGATCCCCAGCATCCCCGCATCGTGGATATGACGCCTTTAGGATTGGTGGAGATCACCCGCAAAAAATCTCATCCCACGCTGGCAGAACAATTCAAGAGATAATAAAATTAAACAAAAGAGGTATCAGACTTTTTTCTGATACCTCTTACTGTTTTTGTTCGGTTTCTTTTGCATCCGGCACATATACCATGATGTCCTCGATCCGGCAGTCCAGGATCGTACAGAGCCGGTTCAAAATCATTGTTTTTACTACCATATTGCTGCGCAGGCGTTGCAGCTGCGCTTTATCAATTCCATAATCTTTGATCAGAGAATACTGGCTGATCCCCCTTTTTTTCAAGGTATCCCATAACGGATCATACTTTATCATGACAAACCTCTATCTATAAAATCTTTGCATCCCTCTCTTGTATTTTAAAATCCCATGGAAAAAATGTTCTCCGGAAAAAGAATGCATCATGAAAAACTATTTATAGACTCTGTCATTCACCAGTCAACCGTTTTGTTGGCTGGTTTTTTGTTATATTTCACAATTCTCGGAAACTCTTTTTGGCAAAAACGTTTCTTGAATCTTTTTTTCAAAAATGCTACCCTGTTTTTATAGGAAACCACAATTTACTTTTCAGTTTCCATACTGCAATTACAATCTTACCGAACGGAGGAATAGAAGCGATGAATACCACAGAAGGTCTGCAAAAAAATATTCTCGACGCCACCCTGCGTGTCTTCGATCAAAAAGGGCTGAAATTCACAATGGATGATCTGGCGAAGGAACTCTCGATCAGCAAGAAAACCATCTATACCGTGTACGATGATAAAGAAGCACTATTTCTTGCCATGGTAGATTATATCTTTGACTCCATCAAGGAAAGCGAGCAGATGATCCTGACCGATCCTTCCCTCAGTGTAGTGGAAAAACTGCACCGCATCCTGGGAGTGCTGCCGGAAGGTTATCAGAATATCGATCTTCGAAAATTATATTCCCTCCGGGACAAATACCCGAAGATCTACCAGAAGGTAGAACTCAGACTTTCCACTGGCTGGGAGCCTACAATCCAGCTGATCGAGATGGGCATGGCTGAGGGCAGCATCCGCCCGGTTCCCATCTGTCTGGTGAAAATGATGTTAGAAGCTTCCATTGAGCAGTTCTTCCAGAGAGATATTCTCTCTCGAAATCAGCTGACTTATGCAGATGCCCTGAAGGAAGTTGTGGAAATCCTCATGTATGGCATCGTACAGAGATCAGAATGAGGCAATGGAATAATCCAGAATTAATCCATAATATCCCAAAGAAAGAGGAACGAACCATGAATCAGAAGATCTATTTAAGCGAAGACTGGCTTTTTAACGAGAACTTTCAGGAGGGGATGACTGCAACAGAATACCCGGAAGAGACCCTGCAGCCCGTCCGAATTCCTCATACCTGTAAGGAGACCCCGTTTCACTATTTTGACGAATCTCTCTACCAGATGGTCAGCGGCTACAGACGCCATCTGCATATTCCGACCGAATGGCAGGGCAAGCGGATCCTGCTCACCTTCGAAGGGGCCGGTCATGACAGTACCGTCTATCTCAACGGCAGTAAGGTGGGAGAGCACCATTGCGGCTACACCGCCTTTACTGTAGATCTGTCGGCATATGCGAACTACGGACAGGACAATGTGCTGTGTGTCCGGCTGGACAGCAGAGAAGACTTAAATGTGCCTCCCTTCGGTTACGTGATCGATTATATGACCTACGGCGGCATCTACCGGGATGTATATCTCGAAGTAAAAGACCAGATTGCCCTTGAGGATATTTTCGTACACACGCTGATCACACCGGATGAGGCTCAGGTAACTTCTGAAATCACTTTTTATGAAGTTGCAAAAGACCTTAATGTCAGACAATATTATATGTTAAAGAGCGATGCTGTAATGTCGGGTGTGGTATCAGATGTAACATCAGATAATGGCTGGCAGTTTCTCTGCGAACAGAATGTCCCCACAGGCACTACGGCTGAGACCACGTTTCGTATTCAGGGAACGATTCCACATCCTTTTTTGTGGGATACCGAACACCCTCATCTTTATCTGTTAAAGACCCAGCTCTGGCAGGGAGAACAGCTTCTGGACGAAGCAGAGGTCACCTTCGGTATCAGGGATGCAGTTTTTAAAAAAGACGGCTTTTACCTCAATGGCAAAAAACTGCGGATCCGGGGTCTGAACCGCCATCAGAGTTATCCTTATGTAGGCTATGCCATGCCGGAGAGCATGCAGAAGCTGGATGCGGATCTGTTAAAAAAAGAGCTGGGGCTGAATGCCGTGCGGACTTCCCATTATCCCCAGAGTCATTATTTTCTGGAGCGGTGCGACGAACTGGGACTTCTGGTCTTCACAGAGTTTCCCGGCTGGCAGCATATTGGAGATGACACCTGGAAAGCACAGGCGGTGGTCAATGCAGAGGACATGATCCGTCAGTACCGCAATCATCCTTCGATTATTTTGTGGGGTGTACGGATCAATGAATCCCCGGATGATGATCCGTTTTACGAAAAGACCAATGCCGTGGCACATAAGCTGGATCCCATGAGACCTACCGGCGGTGTCCGGGCTATTAAGAAAAGTCATCTGTTGGAGGACGTCTATACTTATAACGATTTTCTGCACGACGGCGAGACTCCCGGCTGTGACCCGAAGAAAAAGGTCACTTCCGATACCGACAAGCCTTACCTGATCAGCGAATACAACGGACACATGTATCCCACAAAAGCCTTCGATAATGAGGAACGCCGCAGTGAACATGCGATCCGCCATGCCAACGTACTGGATGCCGTAGCGGAGCAGGAGGATATCGCCGGAAGCTTCGGCTGGTGTATGTTCGACTACAATACCCATAAGGACTTCGGAAGCGGTGACCGGATCTGTTATCACGGTGTCATGGATATGTTCCGTAATCCGAAGCTCGCAGCTTCCGTTTATGCCTGTGAACAGGATGAGATCCCCGTGCTTCAGATCACCTCCTCCATGGATATCGGAGAGCATCCCGGCTGCAACCGCGGAAACCTGTATATTTTGTCCAATGCCGACAGTGTGAGAATGTATAAAAACGACCGTTTTATCAAGGAATACCGGCCAGAAATGTCCCCTTATAAGCATTTAAAGCACGGTCCCATTCTCATCGATGACTTTATCGGTGATACTTTGGAGAAGAACGAACGGTTCCGTCCGAAACATGCGAAAGAAATGGCGGATGCCATGAATATCGTGGCCAGAGGCAGTCTGAACCATATTCCGAAGAGATTGTATCCTACCGCATTAAAGCTGGCACTGCTGTATCATATTGATTTTGCGGAGGTGACAAAGCTTTACACGAAATACATCGGTGATTGGGGTGGTACGGCTACCGTATACCGTTTTGATGCTATCAAAGACGGCAAAGTCATAAAGTCTGTCACCAAAGAGCCGGTAAATGGGATCCGGCTGCAGGCGGAAGCGGATCACACGAATCTGACAGAGCATCACAGCTACGACGTGGCACTGGTACGGATCCGGGCTGTGGATGCCCACGGCAATGTGCTTCCTTTTTATCAGGAGGCGGTACGGATCACCGCGGAAGGTGACATTGCCATCATCGGACCTGACACCATTGCCTTACAGGGCGGCATGGGTGGCACTTATGTAAAAAGTCTTGGGAGATCCGGTCAGGGAACTTTGTTATTACAGTCCCAGACCGCAGGGGAAATAAAGATACCGTTTCAGGTTACGGTTTAATTTCAGGTGAAAATCAAAGAGAAAGGATCAGGGTTACATTATGAGTTTAAGTGGAAAAGAAAAGTTTTCTTATGGACTGGGTGCGGTCGGCAAGGATATGGTGTATATGCTGTCCGCCAGCTATATTTTATATTACTATCAGGATATTTTAGGGGTAAATGCCGTAGCTATGGGTATTATCCTGCTGGTTGCCAGAGTGTTCGATGCCTTTAACGATCCCTTCATGGGAGTCATCGTAGCTAAGACCAGGACACGCTGGGGGAAATTCCGCCCCTGGCTGATGATCGGCACCGTGACCAATGCCGTTGTTCTGTTTCTGATGTTCTCAGCGCCTCCTGCGCTGGATGGCAGCGGGCTGGTGGCTTATGCGGCGGTTACCTATATTCTCTGGGGTGTGACCTATACCATGATGGATATTCCCTTCTGGTCCATGATCCCGGCATTTACCCACAGTGGAAAAGAGCGTGAAGGATTGTCAACGTTGGGACGTTCCTGCGCCGGTGTCGGCTCTGCCATCATCACCGTGATCACTATGCTCTGCGTCAATGCCCTGGGCGGAGGAGAAGAGCGGGTCGGATTTTCCCGGTTCACCCTGATCATTGCTGTGCTGTTCGTGATATTTATTGCCATTACCTGTATAAATATCAAGGAAAAATCTACGGTAGATGTGGACGCACCTTCCATCGGTCAGATGTTCAAGGCGTTAATTCAGAACGATCAGGCTATGGCAGTAGTAATTACCATTGTACTGATCAACTGCGCGGTCTATACGACCTCCAACCTGGTAATCTATTTCTTTAAATACGATTTCGGCGGAGAGACCTGGTATAACTCCTATACACTGTTCAATACCTTTGGCGGAGCGGTACAGATCCTTTCCATGATGCTTTTGTTCCCGCTGTTTCGTAAGTTCTTAAGTACTATTCGGATCTTTTATGTCAGCTTCGTGATGGCTATTGCAGGATATTTTGTATTGTTGTTTTTGTGTTTTACCAATATGGGCAATGTATTTTTACTGTTTATCCCCGGATTTCTGATCTTTGCCGCCAATGGTATGCTGACGGTACTGACCACCGTCTTTCTGGCCAACACGGTAGATTACGGTCAATGGAAAAATCACCGCAGAGACGAGAGTGTCATTTTCTCAATGCAGACCTTCGTAGTAAAACTGGCTTCCGGAATGGCTGCGTTAGTGGCTTCTCTGTGCCTGAACCTCTGCCATTTGAACTCCGATACCAGTGATACCGTATCAGCGGCTGCCGGGGCTTCCGGAGGCTCTGTGGCCGGGCTTCGCATGACCATGACATTATTCCCTATTCTGTTGTTAGTCATCGGTGTCATATTCTTTCATAAGAAATATAAACTGACCGATGAATGCTTAAAGGAGATTCAGGAGGCATCGATATGATCCAGATCGTAAAAGATACGAGACCATGGTTTTTTTTACAGACGACTCACAGTACTTACGGAATGCGTGTCATGGAGACAGGGCATCTGGAACATCTGTATTACGGGGAGCGGATTACCGTAGATACGCAGGATCCTTCCTCCTGTGCACCTCTTGTAATACAGCGTGCCTTCGCACCGGGGAATACCTGCATCTATACAAAAGAGCAGCCACAGATATCAATGGAGGATGTCTGTCTGGAGGTCGGCACCTGCGGAAAAGGAGACATCCGAGAGCCTTTTCTGGAAGTTTGTTTTACTGACGGTAGCGTTACTTCTGACTTTACCTTTGTCTCTTTCGAGGTTTTAACCTTAAAGGACAGGGATGAACGCATGCAGGCTTCCGGGCTTCCTCACAGTTATTCGGAAGAGGAAAGTTCCTCGGCAAAATGCCTTCATATTATTTTGCAGGATGCTACAAATCGTTTGGAACTGCAGCTGTTTTATACCGTGTATGAAGACTGTGATGTGATCACCCGCAGTGCCTGCCTTCTCAATCGTTCTGACACTTTTGTCACTATCGAAAGATGTATGAGTGCGCAGCTGGATCTGACGGAAGATTATTCTGAGGTCACACATTTCAGTGGGGCTTGGGGCAGAGAGATGCACAGAGAGCAGATCACGCTTTCTTCCGGCAAATTCGTTAATTCTTCTTATACCGGAACTTCCTCTAACAGGGCGAATCCTTTTGTGATCCTGAGCCCTGAGAATACTTGTGAGACCAGTGGTTCCTGTATCGGCTGCAATCTGATCTATAGTGGGAATCATTATGAAGCCCTTGAGAAAGATTCTTATGGCAAGTTTCGATTTGTTGCTGGTATCAATCCCCGGAGTTTTTCCTGGCAGTTAGCCCCGGGAGAAGCCTTTTATACCCCTGAGGCCGTTCTAAACTTCTCAGCAGATGGTTTCCGGGGACTCAGCGGGCAGCTGCATTCCTTTATCCGGGAACACATTGTGCGGGGTGTCTGGAAGCACAAGCCCCGCCCCGTTTTATTAAACAGTTGGGAAGCCTGCTATTTTAAAATAGATGAAAAGAAGCTTTTGCAGCTGGCAAAGGCCGGAAAAGATGCCGGAATTGAACTCTTTGTCATGGATGATGGGTGGTTTCTCGGACGTAACGACGATACTTCATCTCTGGGTGACTGGGAACCCGACCCGAAGAAGCTGCCCGGAGGAATTGCTTCCCTCAGTAAAAAAATCAAAGCTCTGGGGATGGATTTCGGCCTCTGGGTAGAGCCGGAGATGATCAGTGAGAACAGTAACCTCTATAAAGAACATCCCGACTGGGCCATGAAGATTCCCGGCCATCCACATTCCGAGGGACGGAATCAGTGTATTCTGGACCTCTGTAATCCGGAAGTCAGAAAATACGTGATCGAAGAAATGACGAGGGTATTTTCTTCCGGTGACATCCGTTACGCAAAGTGGGATATGAACCGCATTTTCAGTGATATCTATGCTCCCAGCCTGCCCGCAGAAAGACAGGGAGAGACCGCCCACCGCTATGTGCTGGGGCTGTATCAGATCATGGAAGAATTGACAACACGTTTCCCTATGATTCTGTTTGAAGGGTGCAGCGCCGGAGGAAACCGGTTTGATCTGGGCATTCTGTGTTATTTTCCCCAGATCTGGGCCAGTGACAATACGGATGCCCTGTGCCGTACCGGGATTCAGAACAGTTACAGCTATGGATATCCCTTATCGGTATTTACAGCACATGTATCATCTTGTCCAAATCATCAGACCTTAAGGATCACGCCCCTTGAGACCCGTTTTCAGGTGGCCTCTTTCGGAATCTTAGGGTATGAATGTAATTTAAAGGATCTGTCCGGAAGTGACCTTAACGCAATCCGGGAACAGATTGCACTTTATAAAAAATGGCGGGATGTTTTCCAGTTTGGAACCTTTTACCGTGGAACAGAAAACGAGGATTCCGACTCGGAAACCTTATCCTGGACCTGCGTGTCCCCGGATGGCAGAAGAGCAGTGGGGCTGTTCTTCCGACGCCTGACAACTCCGAACCAATCCCATGACTGGTATCGCCCGGTGGGGTTACTTCCTGATGTGAAATATCATTTCTACGGCAGGAATATCAAATACAATCTGAAGGACTTCGGAGACCTTGTGAACACCGTTTCCCCGGTGCATATCAAGCAAGGATCCGCATTACAGGAGATTCTTTCACGATTTGTGAATATGGATGGCGAAAAAGAAGATCTGACCGCTTACGGAGATACCCTGATGCTTGCGGGTATTGCCCTGAAACCCGCTTTCGCCGGAACCGGATATAATTCCGACACCCGATTGTTCCCGGATTTTTCCTCCCGAATTTACTTTATGGAAGCAGTGGAATAATAATGCTTTTTTATATACCGGCCTCCCCTCGTCAGGCCTGAAAATCTAATGAGGGCGGTCGGTATTGTAATAACTTGTCTGAGACGCAGCGAAGTAAATAAAATGAGTAGTATAGGAAGTCAGTAGTGTGTGAATAAACTGCTGGCTTCTTTTTTGATAGATACAGTCACGCCCAGAGGCGTGTCGGATAGTAAAGTAATAATATCAATAGGACAATATAGAAAATTCGGGGAAGCATGGTATTTCAATGAGTTTGAGATACAGTGTTTTTGCGTATTAACAGGAAGCAAATAATGCAAAGCAAATAATGCGTTATATGTGATATTCTATTTCACAACAAAAAAATGTCGGTTCACAACATGGTGGCTAGCTATTAAAAGAACTTTTCCGATATAATAAATATAATTGTATGTAAGCAAGGAAGTGACAAGATGCAAATTGCAATCTGTGATGATGAAAAGTCTATAGGATTGATATTAGAAGAAAAAATAAAGAAATTATTACCGGATGTAGTAATAGAAAAATATTTATCTGGTGATGAATTGATTGCAAGTGGTTGTGAGCCGGATATTCTATTTTTAGATATTCAGATGCCAGGAATGGATGGAATGGAAACGGCAAGGATTCTGCGTCAGAAAAATGAAAAAATGGTATTGATATTTGTAACTGCTGTGGAGGAGTATGTTTTTCAGGCATTTGATGTTGCAGCATTTCATTATTTGGTGAAACCATTTTCAGATGAAAAATTTGAGGAAGTTGTGAAATGTGCAGTCAGAAGCATTGAAAAATATTCTGAAAATCAATCGGATGAAAAATACATGATGGTGCAGTCCGGAGGAAGCCATATGAAAGTGTTTTTGAAGGATATTGTGTATGCCGAGGTATATAATCGAAAAGTCATTATCCATACACGGGATACGAATATTGAATATTATGGAAAATTGCAGGAACTGAGTGAAATTGTGGGAGCAGATTTTTTTCGTACACACAGAGCCTACCTCGTACATTTCAAATATGTTCAGAAATATGATGCAAATTGTGTGACGATGGAAAATGGAACTGCATTGATTGCAAAACAGAATTATTCTGAGTTTGTAAAACAATATTTGAAATATAATCAGAGGAAAGGAAAAGAAATCGGATGAGTTTGGTAGAAAAATGCTGGATGGTTACATCGAAAATTTCTGTTATTGCACTCCTTATGATTACAGGAATCTATTTTGGAAAATTTGTTTGTCCCTATATAAAAAAGAAAAAAGGGGCTGTGGCAGTCAGTATTGTTTATATTACGATTATGCTTGTTTTATATATGATTCCGCCACAGATTGATAATTTTTCCGCATATCTGATTGGAGTTATAGCAGCGTTTCTTGCAATGTATGTAGAGGACAGAAGAAATATATATCAGAAAATATCTCTTGCAATTACGTTCTTTTCTATCCGATGGTTAACGGTTGCAATGGCAGGCAGACTTGATGATCTTGTTACAAAAGCACTTGTATTTCGGAATATGAGTGCAGAAAAAGTGTGGTTGCAATACGGACTATATGTTGGAACCAGAGTTTTGGATATTGTACTTTGTATTGCTTTTATTGCGGTTGCAATAGGACTGATCAATAAAGCGTATATATACAAAAAAGATGAAATGAGCGTCAAAGAGATGGTAATGCTTATTATACCTTCGCTTGTAGGCGTCACTGGGTATGGCATTTTACAATATTATCTCATGATATACGAAAGAGATACTGGAAAGAACTTGATTGTTACATATGGATTTTATGGAGCTTTAAGCTTTTTACACTATCTGATTTCCATAGTTGCTATTCTTGTTGTGATTGTAATGTTTCAAAACTGGAAAGAGATGCAGGAAGAACAGCGGGGACAAGAGCTGGTATTAAATCAGATCAGTGACATGAAAAAGCATATCGGGGAAGTCGAAAAGTTGTATCGGGATATCCGCTCCATGCGCCATGATATGGGAAATCATATACAGACACTGGAACATCTGGTGGCACATAATAATATGGATGATGCTACAGAATACTTGGAACATCTGAAAAATGAATGGGACGAGGTATCTCCGGAAATAAAGACAGGAAGTCCGGTAATTGATGTCATTTTGATGGAAAAGCTGAGAGAAGCAAAAGAAAGGCAGATTCGGTTTCTGTCGGATTTTCATTATCCGCAGAATACGAAGTTAAATGCATTTGATCTGAGTGTGATCATGAATAATGCCTTGAATAACTGTATGGAAAATGTAAGTGGAGATGATCCGTATATCAGTATTTCTTCTTTTCGGAAAAACAGTATCTTTATGATAACCATAAAAAACAGTTTTGGGGGTCAGCTTAATTTTGGTGACAGCGATTTGCCAGAAACAACCAAATTTGGGAAGGAACATGGAATGGGTCTGAATAACATTCGCCGGGTTGCCAGAATGTATATGGGAGATATATCTTTGGAGCAGGGAAATGAGGAAGTAATCCTTAGCATTATGATGCAGGTAGAATAAAGAAATAAATTGGCACTATGTATTTTGCAAATTACAGAAATTACAGAAATTACAGAAATATGTAGTGATTTCTTGATGCTTCACAACGAAAAAAGGGCGGTTCACAACATCACGGTTTATTGTGAAGAAAGATATGCCGAAAGAAAAAATAAAGAGAAATCATGTTATACAGATTTTCAGGAAACGGATTTCAGAGTATTAGCTCAAGGAGGACAACGAAATGATGAAAATTAATGGATTTAACGGAACGAATACGCAGACAGGAGCAATGGGAATGGCACAGGCGAATGATTCTGTGAGCAAAAATATTCAGAATCAGATTGCAAATGCACAGCAGAAATTGCAGGACTTATCATCAAATGAAGAACTGTCATTAGAGGATAAGATGAAGAAACGTCAGGAGATACAGCAGGAAATTACAAATCTCAATCAACAGTTAAGACAGCACCAGATTGAACAGAGAAAGGAACAGCAGAGTAAAAAATCATCTATGGATGATATGGTGGCTGGTACAAAAAATACATCTGCAAAGAAAGGAACAGGCTTGTCACAGGCAGGTATGCGGGCAATGATTTCCGCAGATTCATCTATGAAGCAAGCAAAAGTGCAGGGTAGTATGGCAACACAGATGGAAGGAAGAGCCGGTGTGCTTGAGTCTGAAATCAAGCAAGATGCTGGAAAAGGCAATACCGAAAAGAAAGAAGAAGAACTGGCAGATTTGCAGGCAAAAGCGCAGTCTGCAACAGCAGCACAGATGTCTTCACTTTCAGATGCAAATAAATCTATGGAAGAAGCAGCAAAGGCAGACAACCGTACAGATGCAGCAGAAACAAAGAAGGATCAAACTCAGAAAGCAGAGCATACACAGGAAAATGCAGATACGACAACAGATGCATCAGAGAATGCAGATGTCAAAACAGAAACAGCAGAAACAATAAAAAATCCAGCATCTGAAAGTGGACAGTCGGTAGTATATACACCGATAGATATACGTTTATAGTTCGGAAAGGAGGCTGGTGTTATGTCAGAAATCAAAAGTTTTAGTGATTATACAAGTAAATATAACAGCAATGTAGATTTTTCAGTTTTGTTTAGTGGAACGTCAGATAGTTCATCAGTAGGCAATACAAATATGCTTTCTGATTATGCTGCAATCAAAAATGGAAGCTATGGAAAACTTATGAAAGCATATTATGCAAAACAGGATGCTGAAAAATTATCGGGAAAAGGTGATACTTCACAAAAACTTACCTTGATGAAAACAAGTGCGGATTCTCTGAAAAAATCAGCAGATGCTTTGAATGACTCTTCTCTTTGGGAAAAAAAGAAAATAAAAAAGAAAGATGAAAAAACGGGGGAAGAGATTGCGGTAGAGGATTATGACTGGGATAAAATCACCAAGGCAGTAAAATCTTTTGTTGAAGATTATAATGATGTAGTTAAGGAAGCAGGAGAATCGAATACAAAGGATGTATTGCGAAATGCTTCATGGATGACTGGAATGACAGACAAAAACAGTAATATGCTTGCCAAAATAGGTATTACCATAGGAAAAGGAAACAAGTTGGAATTAGATGAGGATGCTTTAAAGCAGGCAGATATCAGTTCGCTGAAAACGGTCTTTACAGGATATAATTCTTTTGTAAGCAAAATATCGCAGAAAGCAACTGGTATATCGAATGCTGCAAACCGGGCGAGTGCAACCTATACAAATAATGGTACATACTCTAAGACGGATTCTTCTTTGACATCGAGCAAGATAGATAAAGAAGTATAGAAAGTGTGGACTAACTTAAGGAGGTTGCTATGAAAGTTCAAGGAAATAGGTATATTAATAATCCAGAGATGATAAAAAATAAGG
>OLND01003010.1_pt1 | contig 13996 bp, 7 predicted proteins | sample 1672031 | NCBI WGS metagenome assembly OLND01 (sample SAMEA3136638, study PRJEB25190) | human gut metagenome | biome: human gut; feature: human-associated habitat; material: faeces | place: Austria | collected 2013
AACCTTGAAATGACGGAGTCAGAGTCCGTTGCCTTACCATTTGGCGATAGCCCTATGTGTCTTAGCAAGTCGTTTCTCGCTTGCGACATGTTGTATTATATATCAATGCATATATAAAAGTCAACCCCTTTTTTCAAATTTTTTTAAAAATTTATTCAATTTCTGTGAAGCCTTGATTTTTCGGGGAAAAATTAAGATTTCGCTTTTCTTTTTCCTGTGCATTTTGAGATGAATGTGTTATAATCAAGCAAAATATACGGAATCGCATAGGTCGCTGGCGGGAAGCTTTTGGAGTTTTTTTCGACACACTCTAAGGTAGTAGTGCCAGAAACTTTTTTACTTTATAAGAAATTACTTCGCTTTGTTCCTGTGAGTCTATGGTTACCGTATAAAATTTTTATAATTAAACAGCCTGTCTGGAGCCTGTTTAAAATTATTCAGGTAATTGGTTCTCAGACTGGCCTCATTAATAAGGAGAATAAACATGAGAGCAAATAACCTGACTCTGCTCACGGATCTTTATGAACTTACCATGATGCAGGGGTATTTTAAGAACCCAACTGACCAGACTGTCGTATTCGACATGTTTTACCGTGATAACCCATGCGGAGGCGGTTTTGCTATCTGTGCAGGACTGGAGCAGGTAATTGAATATATTGAGAATCTGAGATTTACAGACGCAGATATCGAATATCTTCGCGGTCTTTCCATTTTTGAGGAGGATTTTCTGGAATATCTTCGCTCCTTCCATTTTACCGGAGACATTTATGCCATCCCGGAAGGCACTGTTATTTTCCCTAGAGAGCCAATGGTGAAAGTGGTAGCACCGATTATGGAAGCTCAGCTTGTGGAAACTGCGATTTTGAACATTATGAACCATCAGAGCCTGATCGCTACCAAGGCAGCACGTGTCTGCTATGCGGCGAAAGGTGATGGAATCATGGAGTTCGGTCTTCGCCGTGCCCAGGGACCGGATGCCGGTATTTTTGGAGCCCGTGCAGCTGTGATCGGTGGTTGTGTCGGAACATCCTGTGTGCTTACTGGTCAGATGTTTGACGTGCCGGTACTTGGAACTCATGCACATTCCTGGATCATGAGCTTCCCGGATGAGTACACTGCATTCAAGACATACGCAAGAATGTACCCGGATGCATGTATCCTTTTGGTAGACACTTACGACGTGCTGAAATCTGGTGTTCCAAATGCAATCCGTGTATTTGAGGAAATGCGGGAGGAAGGCATTGAGCTGAAAAAATATGGTATCCGTATCGACAGCGGTGACCTTGCTTACCTTTCCAAAGAGGCATATAAAATGTTATCGGCAGCTGGTTTTGATGATGCGACCATTTCTGCATCCAGTGACCTTGACGAATATCTGATTGAGAGCCTGAAAGCCCAGGATGCCAAGATCAATTCCTGGGGCGTTGGAACACGTCTGATTACTTCCAATGATAATCCGGCATTTGGTGGTGTATACAAGCTGGCAGCAGTGAAAAATCCTGAGACAGGTGAATTTGTTCCGAAGATCAAGCTTTCTGAGAACACAGCTAAGGTAACAAACCCTGGAAACAAAACGGTATATCGTATTTATAGCAAGTCCACAGGCAAGATTAAAGCTGATTTGATCTGTCTTGCTGACGAAAAGCTGAATCCAGATGAAACTATGGTAGTATTTGACCCGGTTGACACCTGGAAAAAAACTAAGATTCTGGGTGGCACTTACGAGGTTCGTGAGCTTCTGGTTCCGGTTATTAAGGAGGGAAAACGCGTTTATACGTCTCCGTCAGTAATGGAACTTCGCGCAATCTGCCAGAAGGAACAGAGCACTCTCTGGGATGAGTCCAGACGATTCTCCAACCCACAGAAGGTTTATGTGGATCTTTCTCCAAAGCTTTTTGAGGTGAAGAGAGAGTTGATTGAGGAGATGAGCCGTAAGGATCTGGAGTTTGAGGAAGAGTAATTTAATAAGAAAATAAATGGGGCAATGTATCAGCGGAAACGATACATTCGCCCCATTTTTTGTTGAAATTAACCAGAAAAGTGCAGAAAAAAACATAGTGTACAGAATGTAAAAATGGTAAACTGTAGGAAAGGAAATTTTTTACAGGAGGAGTGTATGAAAAAAAGAAAATCCATTGGTCTGTGGGTGGGAATCTGTCTTCTGCTTCTGGGAATACTGGGCAGTGTAAATGTTTTTGCTACAGTGACAGAGGGAAAGGCAGGGGAAAAACTTACTGGGGAGTATGCAGTGATTATTAATACAGATACATCTGATTCGAGGAGCGCAGGCACACTGATCTTTGATGACAGTGGAAGTACTGCATCCGCTTCAAGTGGAAGTGAGCTTCCCGCAGCTCAAAGTCTGGCTGGACTGAATGCAGGGAGCACCAGCTCAGTCACTGGGCTGAATGAAAAAAGCGCTATTTCGTCCATTACATCAGCAGATGAGACTGACGATGGTATATCCGTCCAGGCAGCGACTACCACTTATGCAATAGGAGAAGAAAAATATATTTACAGAAGCAATGGCAGCGGCAAGACCTATATATGCATTGGGATTGGTGAACATTGTTATATCTGGATGGACAAAAATATGAAAGCGGATTATGATGCCGCTGGAAAAACATCTCTCATAGCATCAGACATGGCGAGTATTTATGACAGACAGCCCTATCAAATCCTGAAAACACTGGCAGGAGGCGATCTTCCCTGGGAAGATGGATCCGGCAAGCTCTCTATTGTGCTGGAAACCTTAAGCGGCGCAAGTGGTCAGTTTCAGTATGATGAGGGAATTACAGTAATCCATATCAACACTCCGGTGGCAGCATCCTATGTCTCCGGTGAAATGACCAGAAGAAACGGTCTGCTGGTTCACGAGGGACAGCACGCAGTATTCTGGTTGAAAACAAAATTCAATGCCTCCGAGAAATATATGTGGATAAACGAAGGTCTTGCAGTAACGGTCATGGATTATCTGTGGGGCGGTACGGACACAAATGGCTGGATGAACGGAATTGCAGGAAGTACCGCTATTCGTAACGGCTCTTCCTTGATGTATAAGAGTTATCGCGATGATATTGCCCAAGACTATGGAATGCCATACCTGTTTGTCAGATACGTAATTGACCGTATGGCAGGAAGCTATGAGCCTATGGCTGTATTGCCGAGATTTTATACAGTAGATGCTTCCTCCCTTACCTGTGAAGCTTATCTGGAGAAGGTAACAGGAATTCCGTTTAAAACACTTCTTTCAGATTTTTATACAGCTGTGGCAGCAGGAGAAGCTTCTGGTATATACAGTTTTCCAGGCGATCGGATAGCGGCAAAAAAGGCATCTGCATTTCCGGTATTTTCCGGAGACAGTGGCTCAAAATATTCCATTCCGGCAGCTTCCGCGATCCTTGTGAAACTGAAGGATGGAAAATTTACAGTCCCATCTGATGGGGAAAGCGGAATTGTTTATCGTGTAATAGGAAGCCGGACTTCATCTGTGAAACCGGCTGGCGGAAATGGTACAAGCAGCAGTCCTTATCAGATTGATTCTCTGGATGATCTGAATTTGATCGAGGAAAATCAGGGCGCATATTATCAGCTGACCTCAGATATCCAGACACAGGGAAGAATTAATTTTACCATCTCTTATTTTGGTGGAACGCTGGACGGAAACGGACATACGATCTATGGATTGAAGAAGCCTCTGATAGCCATGAATCAGGGAAAAATTAGAAATCTGCGTGTAGTTGCAGATTTTAATGATGATATGCAGAACGTGCAGGGAGTCATCACACAGTACAATGAAGGAAATATTGAAGACTGTATGGTGACAGGAACAATCAGCGGATATATGGGCGGAAACGGAGCTGTTGTATATCCGGAATTTGGTGGAATTGCAGGTGAAAATGCACTTGCCGGAATTATTTTTGGCTGCACATCAAAGCTGAATGTTAATTTGACAATGGCTCCTATGAAAAGCTGGGTAGGTGGAATTGCAGGTCTGAATATAGGTACTATAAGCAAGTGTGTCAGCACCGGTACGATTCGTGTTACCCAGACAAACGGAAACGAATATCCGGTCTATGTTGGCGGAATTGCGGGAGAAATCCAGAAGTTTGGAGGCATGGGCGGTGTGCTCAAAGAATGCCTCCATGCAGGAAAAATCACAGTAACTGCAGCAAACAACCGTGTAGGACAGATGTGTGGAACTGCTGCTGATAATGTACTCAGCTCTTCTTACGGTTTAAGCGGACATGTGCTGAACTGTTATGGAAAGAGTGGAGAGGGGAATTTTGTGGGCGGAACTGCTGCTTCCATTGGAACAGGTGGACTTCTCACAGAGGCACAGATGAAAGATCCCAAATCTTACGTGGGTTGGGAGTTTGGAACTGACTGGAAGATTTCAGAGGATGGTTTGCCAGAGCGGGTGGAGAATCCGGAGATTACTTCATTGGAGGTAAAAAACAACTGGACTTCCTGTTACGTGGGAGAAAAACCGTGGTATTGGGGCAGGCTTTTGATAAATGGTACAACTTATTCTGAGATTAAAGCCGATATGATAAGCGGATTTGACAGTTCTGCTGAAGGAACTACTCATGTTTATGTAGAATATAAGGGAAAACAGGTTGTCTATTCAATGGAAGTTGTCGCGCCGAAAACCAGTGATATCAGCAGTATTGTAATATCAGGACAGCCGAAGAAATCTTATGTGGAAGGAGATGTATTCAATCCATCCAGAGCCAGTATGTATGCAACGATTGGTGGCCGTGCAGCTTATATTTACAGTGGATTTACCTATGACAAAACAGGCCCACTGAAAACCTCGGATACTCAGGTTACTTTTGATTACTTCGGAGCAAAAATACCGTGGGCGATTACGGTTGCAGCGAATGCACCAGCAGCTTTGACTATGCTTGCAGCTCCTGATAAACTGAATTATGTAGCTGGAGATAAACTCAATCTGACTGGAGTGAAGCTTCAGATTACATATAGCAATGGAAAAGTATCGCCGGTTATTACAGGGGCTGATCTGAATACTTATGGAATACATTTGGCGCTTGGAAGTGGAAGCGGTTCATCGGCAATTGTTGATAATGGCAGAATAATAGAGTCATCAGATAATGGAAAAGATCTTATTGCTTATGCGTCTGATAAGCTGCCGGGAGAATATGGTGCCGTGATCGCTGTGCTCGGAACAATGAGCGTAACAGAACCATTGGCGATTACAGATACTGAGCTGTACGCAGTTACAGGAACTGGAAAAGAGCAGTGGATATATTCAGGCTTTGTTACTGGTGGAAGTGGTAAGTATGAAACTCAGGTTGTTTCTGAGAATTTACCGGCTGGTTTAACTGTCTTTGCGGTTCCTGGCGGAGGCTCTTATGGAAGTAAATATTTTACTTTTTCCGGAACTGTCACTGCACCAGTGGGAATTTATGAGTCACAGTATAAAATTGTGGATACAGGAACAAAGGCAGTTTTGCCAGTCACAATAAAAATTATAGTGACGGCTTCTAATGAGGCAAGATTTTATAGTTTTGTACTTAACAAGGCGTTTAATTCCCAATTAAAAGAGGATGTTGTTGGGGAAATTGATAATGAGAACCGTAAGATTACGCTGCGGTTGCCAAAAGGAACTGATGTTACCAGGCTGGCACCGAATATTGATTATGGTTCTGGTACAGGAACAGCGGTGGCAGATGAGTTTACCAGTGGCAGATCTCATGATTTTACAAATTCGGTACAGTATGTTCTGACAGCGCCAGATGGCGTAACGAAGATAACATATACGGTTACAGTTGTTTTTTACGATGAAACGCAGGGTGGTTCCGGGGAAACTGAGCATACGCATACCTGGGATGCCGGAGTTATAACGAAAGAGGCTACCATTTCGAGTACAGGAATTAAGACATATACCTGTACTGTGTGCCAGAGCAAACGCGAAGAGGAAATTCCGAAGTTGGTTGTTTTACCGACGAATACGCCGGTGCCAACGGCAACGCCGACGAATACGCCAGTACCGACAAACACACCGGTACCAACGGCAACGCCGACGAACACGCCAGTGCCGACGAATACGCCAGTGCCGACGAATACGCCAGTACCGACGAACACACCAATACCAACGGCAACGCCGACAAACACGCCAGTACCGACGAACACGCCAGTGCCGACAAACACGCCAGTACCAACGGCAACGCCAGTGCCGACGAACACGCCAGTGCCGACAAACACGCCGGTGCCAACAGCAACGCCGACAAACACACCTGCGCCGACTGGATATAAAGTGGGCACAACAGTGAAACATCCAGCGACAAACGGATATTATAAAGTTACCGCCACAGACACGGTAGAATATATAAAACCGATAAAGAAAAAGGTAAGCACTGTCACAATTCCAGACAGCGTAAACCTGAAGGGCGCGAATTACAAAGTAACCTCAATAGCCTCCAAAGCATTCAAGAGCAATAAATACCTGAAAAAGGCTATTATAGGAAACAATGTAATCCAGATTAAGAGCTATGCCTTTTATAAGTGCACGAAACTCTCTTACGTACAAATCGGCGGCTCAGTAAAAGCGATCGGAAAACAAAGCTTTTATGGCTGCAAGAAGTTAAACGAAATGAGAATCTACACCTCCCGCCTGAAAGCCAAATACGTAGGCTCCAATGCCTTCAAAGGCACTCCATCCAGGATGAAAATCTACGTCCCCAGGAAAAAGGCAAAGAGCTACAAAACGGTTTTTGTAAAACGAGGCATAAGCAAAAAGATTGTAATAAAGAAGATGTAATATTTGTTTGCGTTATGGGGAGGTCTTGTATGAAATACCGAAGCAAAAACGGTTTTACACTAGCGGAACTATTGATTGTAGTTGCAATTATTGCGGTATTGGTTGCTGTTTCAATCCCGATTTTTAATGGACAGCTGGAAAAAGCACGCAGGGCAGTGGATATGCAAAATGCGCGAATTATTAAGTCGGCATTGACGAATGCATATAATGAAGGACGAATGGATATTCCAAAGAAAGCTGTAGGACAAGAAAATTCAGGCTGTGGTGTCTGGGTTGTGATATGTCGTAGCACAAGTGAACTGCCAGACGCATATACTTCAGATATGTTAAATGAAAAAAGTATCTATTGTGGAGCAAATTCCGGAGTTACAGTAAACGGTGTAAAAAGCAATAATTGGAAGTCGTATAATACTGGTGTTGAAGCCGTATTAAAGGAGGCCGGTTTAAATTGTGATACTCTGAAAATTAAAAGCAGAAACGATAAGGAGAAAGGCTGGGATTGGATTGTTATAGAAGTCGGGTTTGCAAAGGAGCAGTTTTACTCACGTATTTATAGTGGCTTTAAAGGGGATAAATCGGGTATGGAAGTTGTAGAAGCTGGATCTTCAAACATCGAAAAAGCAATAGGCGGATCAAATTAATGTAACAAGAGAATATATAAGGGACTGTAATAGATGCGTGCTGCGTATGAAGTGACATTCATCTGTTATAGTCCCTTTTCTCTTGACATTTTTCCACGTAATGTGCAAAATAAACCTATAAAGTTCAAACAATTTCAGGAGAAATTATATCATGAGACAGGAGTTTTTACACTTAAAGGCACCGGAAAACTGGAGTTAGAAGACACTTTCCGGCCAGGATGCCCTACGCAGCAGTAACCCATTCTGCATAAAAACAACCTTCTAAAATGGGGACTGTCTGAATGTCGAAGATTACCAGATTTCCATAAGAAATGGAACAATTTGTACTGACAGAACAAGAGTATTATAAAAATATGAATTAAAAAGAAAGTTGTGAAACAAAATGAAACGAATTGATTTTGAAAATGGTACGGTAACCAGAAACATTTTCAGCGCTGCAATCCCCATGCTGGTGGCACAGATACTCAGTCTTTTATATAATATTGTAGACAGAATCTATATAGCCAGAATCCTTGAAGTGGGAACTACGGCGCTTGGCGCAGTCGGCTTATGTTTCCCGCTAATCGTGATTATCACTGCCTTCGCCAATCTGTTCGGCAGTGGCGGCGCGCCTGTTTTTTCCATAAACAGGGGCAAGAAAGACAACCAGAAAGCGCAGGAGGTGATGAACACTTCCTTTACTATGGTGTGCGGAAGCGGGATCATTCTGATGATAGCTGGTATGCTTTTTGCAAGACCTCTGCTGGTACTTTTTGGAGCATCTGAGGATGCTTTGGTTTATGCATATCCCTACATGATGATCTACCTGATCGGAACGGTTCCATCCATGATCGCCACAGGAATGAACCCATTTATCAATGCACAGGGATACGCGACAACTGGCATGCTTTCTGTAGCAATTGGTGCAGTCGCCAATCTGATCCTGGATCCATTATTCATTTTTGTGCTTGGTTTCGGAATCAAAGGAGCTGCCATTGCGACTGTTCTTTCCCAGTTCCTATCAGCTGCTTATGTACTACTTTTTCTTGAAAAAAGAGCGGAAATGAAAGCTCGGCTTTTGAAAAAAACAGAGCTGAAAAGCTGCAAAGAGAATGCAAAAAACATTGTCAGTCTTGGTACTGCAGGCTTCATTATGCAGCTGACAAACAGCCTGGTAACCATCTGCTGCAACAATGTTCTGGGGGTCACCGGAGGGGATGTTTACATATCTGTTATGACTATCGTATCCAGTGTCCGTCAGATGGTAGAGACGCCGATTTATGCTATAAATGAAGGAACATCACCTATTCTGAGCTACAATTACGGGGCAAAAAGACCGAAGCTTGTCCGCAAGGCAATGGTCACTCTGGCAGTAATGGTTCTGGTTTATACAGCAGTAATGTGGAACGTGATTATCTTTGTTCCGGATTATCTGATTGCCATTTTCAGCTCCGATAAGCTCTTGATAAAGGATGCAGTTCCGGCACTGAAAACCTACTTTGCAGCCTTTATTTTTATGGATCTGCAGTACATTGGACAGACTGTTTTCAAGTCTTTAAATAAGAAAAAACAGGCCATTTTCTTCTCGCTTTTGAGAAAAGTTTTTATTGTAGTTCCGTTGACATACCTGCTTCCCTACGTGTTTAAAATGGGAACTCACGGAGTATTCCTGGCAGAGCCGGTATCTAATGTAATTGGCGGAAGCCTTTGTTTCGTTACAATGCTGCTGACTATATTGCCGGAATTAAAGAGGCTGGAAAAGAAAAACGGAGAGGCAGACCGCCTCTCGGGGGACTTTAAAACGAGGTAAAAATATATGGAAAATACAATTATAATCGCAATTGTAAGTTTTCTCTGTATCCTGGCTCATGTCCCCACTCTGATCCTGCGAATTGTTCCGTTTCACGAAAAAATCTCAGATAAAGACAGGATCAGACTGACTGTAATCTATGCAATTGGTCTGGCTGTGGACTTCGGAATCTGCATGTGGGTGGGAAATTACCGGGAAATTGACGTGCCGTTTTATAAGATAAATCTGATTGCTTTCTGTATTGTAATGGCTGCTGTAAATATCTGGCTTGTCCCTGGATACACCAAGGTGCATTTGTTTGTATTTGGAATTGTGGCAGATATTGTCATGATTGCACTGTCAATCGGAGCTTATGTCAGTTCACTTTTGGGAATGCAGGGAAATGCGATTGGAATTGCAGAAACCAGCGCAATTGCAATTGTAGTGTATGCGCTTCTATATCCGCTGCTTAGCAGCCTGCTCCGTTATACAGTAACACCATTCCTTGAAATTGAATGCCAAAATTATTGGGAGACCTTATGGTTCATTCCTATTGCCATGTTTTTTTCCAGTATTTTTTCAGAAGGAGTGGATGTCTACACTACCACTTTTCCCCAAATGTTGAGTAAATGTCTGATCGGCGTCGCCACATTGCTGATTTGCTTTGCGGTGTCTTATGATCAGCAGCATTTTCTGAATGAAAAAGAACTGAACCGGCAGATCGATCAGCAGAAAGGCTACTATCATGCGCTCACGGAGCAGGTTCTGGCAGAACGTGAAGCACGCCATAATTTTCGTCATCAGGTAGCAGCTATTAAAGGTTTTCTTGATAAAAATGATATGGAGGGCTTGCGGGGATATTGTGATGATCTGGAACTGGAAGAGATGGGAAAAGTAACAATTCCATATACAGGAAACGCCGCGGCAGACGGCGTCCTTTATCATTACGGCTGTATTGCCAGGGCGAAAAATATCGAATTTTCCGTATGCTGCTATCTGAAAGATATTGCTGTTCCGGACACCGATTTTTGTACAATTCTGGGCAATGCCCTGGATAATGCGGTGACTGCCGCCGGTCAGTATGAGGGAAAACGCTTTGTTGAAGTTGCTACGGAGAAGAAACACGGCATGCTTCTGATTACGGTAGACAATTCTTTTGATGGAATATTATTCCAGGAAAATGGGAAAATTTACTCAAAAAAACGGCAAAACAAACAGGAAGGAATCGGCATTCTTTCCATGAAAAAACTTTGCGAAAAACATGGCGGAGCCAGTCGCTTCGAAGCGGTCGGCAACAGGTTCCAGGCCAGCTTTATATTGAAAAGTGAGGTTGAAGATTAAAAAATGGTTAAAGTTGATTTAATTACAGGCTTTCTTGGCTCAGGAAAAACGACTTTCATAAAGAAATATGCTGCATGGCTGATGAGTCAGGGGCAGAATATTGGAATTCTGGAGAATGATTTTGGTGCAGTGAATGTGGACATGATGCTGCTTCATGATCTGGAAGGTGAGAACTGCGAGCTGGAAATGGTTTCAGGTGGATGTGATGCGGACTGCCACAGAAGACGTTTCAAGACCAAGCTGATCGCAATGGGAATGTGCGGATATGACAGAGTTCTCATTGAGCCTTCCGGGATTTTTGATGTGGATGAGTTTTTCGATGCCCTTTATGAAGAGCCGTTGGATAAGTGGTATCAGATTGGAAATGTGATCACCATTCTGGATGCCAGACTGGAGGAGAAGCTGCAGCCACAGGCAGAGTATATTCTGGCTTCAGAGGCGGCTGATGCAGGTTGTATTGTTCTGAGCAAGAGCCAGGAGGCATCTGAGGAAGAGATTAGTGGAACTGTGAAACATCTGAATCGCGCACTGGAAAGCGTGAAATGCAAACGACGTTTTACGGAAAATGAGATACTGAATAAGAATTGGGAAAAGTTTACAGATGAGGATTTTCAGAAGATTTTCAACAGTGGGTATGTGATGGAAGATTTCGAGAAACAGTGTTTTGATGAGAAAGAAGGGTTCCAGTCATTGTATTTTATGGAGCTGAAGATTTCCGAGACACAGTTGGAGAAAGCAGCGCATCAGATTCTGGATGATCCGGAATGTGGGGATGTTTTCCGAATTAAGGGCTTTGTGAAATTAGAAGAAAATGCTGCCGCGGTAACCGAAAACGAAAAAATGAATTCGGGCTCCGCTCAGAAAGTGTCCGCCGACAATAACTGGCTGGAATTAAACGCCACCCGTAAAGAATTTTCCCTAAGGCCCATTTCCGCAGGCCAGGAAGTCGTGATCGTGATCGGGGAGAATATGAATGAGGCGCGGATACGGGAGTATCTGGGGACAGCGAATATTAAGTAACCGCCATATTGACTAGAGCGTGTTTGAAAAATTATTCCCGCAATCTGTACGCCCCACTTTGCGGGAGATTTCACCCGAATTCGGTTGCCGTAGCCCGCTACGGCGCCCTCATCCGAGCGAAATTTCCCACAAATTGTGACGCACATCTTGCAGAAAGCCTTTTTCAAATACGCTCTAGATTACCATTATTTAAGAAAATATCAAAGCGTAATTTTGAAAATCTGAAATTTAAATTACTTTCCGTCCCTGTACATATTTCCCAACCAAATTGCGGTCGTCGGACAGATAAACAAGCCTTTCCAGTCTGTCACGGGTGGAGATTTCCTGAGGATGACGGATATTGCTGTCGTCCAGAATCATAGCGTCGAATTCATAGCCTTTTTCGAAGCTGCCGACTTTTCCGAAGAAGGAGCCACCACCGATCGTGGCCATGTAAAAAGCTTCTTCCAGAGTAACCGGGGCCTGGGTCTGGTCCATCAGGCGCCAGCGGAGCTTGGAAACCTGGATGGCATCGGCAATTGCGCGGAACATGGAAAGGGAAAATCCACCGGCAACATCAGTTCCAAGACCTACGTGAAGTCCCATGTCAAGATAACGGCGGATGGGAGCGATTCCGGAAGCAATGTCGGTGTTGGATTCCGGGCAATGGGCGATGTAAACACCCTGGTCTTTGATCATCTGGATTTCCTCATCTGTGGAATGAACACAGTGGGCCATGATAGTAGGGCATGTATTGCTGCTTGCAGAAGCAGGATTGGAGACTTCTTCATTTGCTGCAGGTTTCGTTCCAAACAATCCAAACATATCATACGCATCCCCATAAAATCTGCTTGTGGGACAAAGCTCCTTTACCCATGCAATTTCCCCGAAATTTTCAGACAGATGAGACTGAATTGGAATGTGGTATTCCCGCTGGATTTTTCCCAGCTCGGTCATCAGCTCATCCGTACAGGATGGGGTAAAACGTGGGGTTAGGATCGGGTAGGTGTGGTCGTAACGTCCCTTGATCTCTTCCAGCCACTGGCGTGTATCCTGTGCAGAAGCCTGTGCGCTTTTCTCCTGAAGCTCCGGTGCTCCATTGCGATCCATATTTACTTTTCCAACCATAGTTGTCAGGCCGCTTTCCTCCAGCATGTCCATGAGAAGCTCCGTTGCCGGACGGTGCAAGGTGGCGAAAATGCAGGCTCTGGTGGTGAAGCTGTGCTTTAAGTCATCCACGAAAATGGAGTAAGCCTTTTTCGCATAGGACAGGTCAGCGTACTTGGCTTCCTGTGGGAAAGTGATGGTGTTCAGCCAGTCCAGCAGCTCCAGATCCATGCCGGTTCCGCGGTAAGCGTACTGGGGAGCGTGCAGATGAAGGTCAGTGAATCCTGGGATGATCAGTTGATCACCCATGTCTTCTACCGGAATGTCCTTATATTCTGCCGGAAGCTGGGAAAAAATACCAGCACAGAGACTGTTTTCACAGACTACATAAGAGTTTTCATGAAAAACAAGTTCTTTCTGATTCTTGCTGTAACAAATTGTACCTTTCAAAGCAAACAAATCTTTTTTCATATCAGACCATCCTTTCTGCCAGAGGCGAGGTAAAGTAAAGTTCCGGGATAGTTTGCGGCTGAGAACGTACTGCCGGAAACATGCAAAATGTGATTTCGGGCTGATTCAGCAATAAAAAAACCACCCGGAAAATGCCATACCTGCATACCTCTTCGCATGCAGCTTATAGACAACTATTAGGGTAGTTGGTAGAAACGTCCAACCAGATTATGGACATATATAAGCGTTCACTGTTTTTATTTTGCAAGTATATTTTACATGATGCAAAGGGCAGAAGCAAGGGGAAAGTCGAAGAAATTTTCTATATTTTCATATCCCTGCTGAAAAATTTGGTATATAATAAAACCGGATATATACTTTTGGGAAAAGACAGTAAAAATAAGGAGAGCTTTATGGGTTACGATTTTAAAGGCCGTGTAAGATACAGTGAAATAGATGAAAATGGTTGCCTCACATTACCGGGAATCCTGGATTATTATCAGGACTGCTGCACGTTTCAGTCAGAGTCTATTGGACAGGGGATGGATGTGTTGGAAGAGAGGAAGCGTGCATGGGTTTTGTCCTCCTGGCAGATTGTGGTGAAACGTTATCCAAAGATGGGAGAAAGCATTATTTCCACAACTGCACCTTATGGTTTCAAGGGATTTCTTGGAATGCGTAATTTCACCCTGAAAACCGAAGAGGGAGAATCCCTTTCATGGGCGAACAGCATCTGGACAAATATCAGTACGGAAACGGGACTTCCGGCACGTTTGACAGATGAGGATGTGAGGGGATATGTGTTGGATGAGAAGCTGGATATGGAATATGCACCTCGGAAAATAGCGCTTCCCAGGGATATGGTTCAGAGAAGCTTTTGTTATCCAGAAACATCATCTGGATACC
>OLND01003017.1_pt1 | contig 13958 bp, 10 predicted proteins | sample 1672031 | NCBI WGS metagenome assembly OLND01 (sample SAMEA3136638, study PRJEB25190) | human gut metagenome | biome: human gut; feature: human-associated habitat; material: faeces | place: Austria | collected 2013
CAGGCTCTCGAGGACTTCCTCAACAGCCTGCAGGAATTCTTTCTGTTCGGGGTTACGCTTAGCCAGGTCGTCATAGACGCGCTGGAGATACGGATTGGTAAATGCCATAGTGGTAACACTCCTTTATATAATTCTTTCACCGAGTTTATAGTAGCACCATGTGCATAATTTTGCAAGGTTTTTGCAGGCATTTTTAAAAATTTGTTTGCAGCAGATGCCCGTGTGTTTACCACGGAACGACAGACTTTATTTTCTTAATCCCACATCTGCACAGGAGTATAATTTTCGCCGCCGTTCCAAAATTCCTGCGGGTCGATGAAGCCGTAATCGCAGCGGTCGTTATGCGTATTGCTGTGGGGTTTATACCCTACCATCCAACGGCCGTCGTTGGTCTGGGCCATCAGGCTTACGCCCAGGTACATGCCGTCCCGGTACTGGGTCTGGGTCATGGTGTGCATTTCGCCGGTATCCAGGTCAATTAAATAATTGATCTCGCCATTGCCGGTATAATCCTGGGCCCAGATCCAGCCGCGCTCCTCGCTGCCAAACATCGGCATAAAGCCATTGTCCGTGGAGGGCAGATACAGGTTCATGGGCAGCGTATCGATCAGCACCGTGTGCTGGTGGTCTTTGCTGTAGTAGCTCAGGCTGTAGCTGGTGCCGTACTCGCTGCGTTCCTGGGGGTTATCCTGCACATAGACGCGGTCGTTGTATATTTTTACATAGATCGTACTACCGTCAAGGCGTTCCGTCTCGCAGATCTTTTCCCGCTGCATGGTCGCGGGGTCCAGCCAGACAAGCTCGCTCCGAGCGTTCTGCAGGGCGGCATTATAGGCTTCGTAGTCGTTATAGTCCGGCAGCGGGGCATCTGTCAGCAGGCGCGAGGTCAAAAAGCGGTGTCCGTTCACGCCCCGCACCTGTTCACCCAGATTCAGTGGGAGGGTGCTCCATTCGCCGGTGGTCAGGTCCAGCCGGAGGATGCGGCTGTTGTTTGCGTCAGAATATTCTTTTGCGTACAGCGCATTCTCATCACAGTAAGCAAAGTAACCGCTGCCCAGCAGGGACGGGTCAAAGGTCAGCACCGTTTCGCGGGCGGTCAGATCGTCGTTCAGCTTTTCGATGCTGGAGGGGCGGCTGCTCAGCTCATAGTTATGGCGGCAGTAGTCGATGTAGGCTTCCTCATCGGCAAAATTTTTCACATTGCCCTGCTCGAAATCATCCCGGCACGCTTTTTCCACCTGCTCCCAGGGGGAAGTATCATCCAGCCCCGCGTAAGACAGGTAGATGCCGCTTGGCATCACCAGCACGTCGGTGCGTGCCCAATCCTCCAGCCAGGCGGGACAGGCGGCATTGTCATGGGTGCAGCCGGGCACATTGCACAGCACGGTTTGCTGGGCGGTGGCGTAGTCGGTCTTCAGCAGCAGGGCGTGCATGCTTTCCTGGTCATTTTCATCATCCAGCCGTGCAATCTCATAATAGGCGTCGCCGGTGTTCCAGCCCCAGTAGCCGCCGCAGGTGTTGGGGACCTCGCTCAGGTTGCCCACAGTAAATCCGACCGGCTGGGCAGCAGTTTCTTCGGTCTCCGTCGTAGTCATCTCGGCGGTCTCGGCGGTCTCGGCGGCAGGCAGTGCATCCGCCGGGGCGGCGGCACAGCCGGTCAGGGCCAGGGCGGCCAGCAAAAAGCTCCACATTTTACGCATCGGGGTTTGCCTCCTTTTCCAAGTTCGTTGTGTCATCCTGCATGCGCAGCGGCAGGTTCGCCTCGGCGCACAGCGAAAGTTCAATGCTGACATACCAGCGGTCCGACGTAGCGCCGCTATAGGTAAAGTAATCATTGACGGTGTAGGCGCCCGACGCAGCGGCCACCAGCGCCTGGCCGTTCAGGCTGTAGATGGCCCGGGGGTAAGTCAGGTCCTCCCGCCGGGTCCAATCCCCCAGGCTGGTCAGCCCGGCCTGGTCGGCAAAGGCGCGCAAGGCGGCTTCCTTGGGCAGAGACTCCGGGTCGTGGGCGGCGGCAGAATCCGCCGGGGTGGACAGCCAAAAAGAATACACCTGCCCGGTACGGCTGTCCATTTTCAGGGCCATCAGGGTGGTAGGCACGCCGTTTTGCACAGCAAACCGCTTAAAGGTCACAAGGCCCAGGCTGTCGACGCTGTAATAGGGCACGGTCAGGCTGTATTGTCTCTCGTCGTAGGTGGTCAGGGTGGTCTCCTCGGTGCTGTACCAATCGGCGGCATAGTCGGCCCACGCCTGAGAGATCGCCCCGGCATCGGCCAGGCTTTGCAGGGCGGTGTTCACGGTATCCACATAGTCCCAGCCGTTTGTCATATCGGTCAGGTCGTTGGCCTGATTGTTGTAGTAGATCAACGGCTTGCGCTCCTGCCCGGTATCGCCGGGCTGGAAGGTGTATTTGCTTTGTGTCAACTGCCGGGCGCTGAGCTGCCGCAGCAGGTAGTAGTCGTCCGCCGTGGGGGTGGGTGCCGTGTAGGGGTCGGCCACGGCCTGGCTGTGCCCCAGGCTGGCGGCATCCACTACCGAGAGGAACACCGCCGGGGCGGCGGCGCAGACCAGCACCACCGCCGCGCAGAGGGCCGCCGCAAGGCGGGGGTTCTTCCACAGTTTCATGGCTGCACCTCCTTGGGCAGGGTAACGGTAACGGCGGTGCCCACGCCCACCTGGCTGCTGATTTGCAGCGTCCCGCCATGCACGGCGGCAATGCGCTGGCAAAGGGCCAGGCCCATGCCGCTGCCGCCCTGCTTGCGGGCGCGGGATTTATCCACCATGTAAAACGGCTCGGTCACGCGGGCCAGCTTATCCGCCGGGATGCCGCAGCCGTGGTCCTGCACGGTCAGCGCCACGGTGTCCCCGGCATCGGCCAGCAGCACCGTGACGGGCATTCCTGCCGGGCTGGCCTTGGCGGCATTTTGCACCAGGTTGCACAGCAGGTCCAGCAGCAAGTCCGCATCGCCGTGCACCACAGCCCCGCCCTGGGGCGTCAGCAGCGGCACCTGGGGGCAGGCCATCCGCAGCCGCGGCCACAGGTCGGTCAGGTCCACAGGGGCAAGCTCCAGCCGTTCATCGCTCAACGAAAGCAGCGACAGCAGCTTGTAGCTCAGCGCCTCCAGGCGGCGGCTCTCGTGGTAGATGGCCCCGGCGGCCTCGTGCTGCTCGGCGGGGTCGATCTGCAAGGTGCGCAGCATATCGGCGTAACCGATGATCGAGGTCATCGGCGTCTTCAGCTCGTGGGCGAACGCGCCCATAAAGTCCTCCCGCCGCTGGACATCCTCCTGCAGATCCGCGATCTTTTCCTGCACAGCATCGGCCATTTTGTCAAAGCTCTGGCTGACGTTTTCCAGCTCGTCGCCGGTATGCAGGGCGGTGCGGCGGTCGTAATCGCCGCCTGCGATCTCCGCGCTGGCGGCCTGCAAAATTTGCAGCGGGCGGGTCATCTGGCGGGCCAGCAGTGCTGTGACCAGGGCAGCCGCCGCCAGCACCACAGCCTCCAGCCCCAAAAAGCGCCGCACCGCCGCGTTGCGGGATGTATACAGCGCGGTCAGGTCGTAGGCCGTCACAATGCGGTAGCCGCCCTGCAGCTCGCTGGCAAACAGGGCGTAGGTACCCCCGCCGGACCGCACCGTCGTCATGGTGCCGTCCGCCAGCGGGGCGTTTACCTCTACCGGGATGTTGCTGCTGACCAGCTCCTCCCCCTGCCACAGGGCGGCAGGCTGCTGGTGCAGGGCCAGCCGCGCGGCCGCCACGGCGCCGTCCATCTCCAGCCCGCGGCGCTGGCGGTCCAGCAGGTCGGTCTGCACATCGGTGCAGATCTGGCTGTGCAGGGCGGCGTCGGCGGTCAGAACGGTACGGCGCTGCACGGCAAAATCGCTGTACAGCAGCCAGCACCCGCCCAGCCCAAAGGACGCACTAAGCACCAGCACCAGCAGGCAGATCATCTTGTGGGCAAATTTCATCGTGTACCTCCCGGCCCCGCAGTGGGGCGGTCGTCGGGCCTCATTCTTGCTTTAACCGGTAGCCGATCTGGTAAACGGTCTCGATCTTATCGCCCCAGTTCAGCTTTTTGCGCAATCTGGTAATATAGGTATCCACCGCGCGGGTGGTCTCGGCGTCGCCGCCCCAGGCGCGCTCCATCAGGGTATCGCGGTAAATGGCCGCCCCGCGGTTGCGCATCAGCTGCTCCAGCAGGGCAAACTCCCGCGGGGTCAGTTCCACGGGCTGGCCGCGCTGCAAAACCATGTGGGCGGCGCTGTCCAGCGTCACATCAAAGGCCTGCAGCTGGTGGCCGCCCTTACCGGCGCGGCGCAGCACCATCTCCATACGGGCCATCAGCTCGTCCATGGCAAAGGGTTTTACAATGTAATCATCCGCACCCAGCCGCAGGCCCAGCACGCGGTCCTTCACGGCGGCCTTGGCGGTCAAAAATATCACGGGCACGCCCTGGGGGCGCAGGTAATCCAGCAGGGCGTAGCCGTCCAGGCCGGGCAGCATGATGTCCAGCAGGGCCAGGTCGTAGTCGTTTTTCTCGATCAGATCAGCGGCGGTCAGACCGTCGGGCGCCAGGGTGCATACGTACCCGGCGCGGGTCAGGTTCATTTCCAGAAGGCGGGCGATGGGCCGCTCGTCCTCAGCGATCAGCACTTTTGTCATGTTTATCCCCTTTCCACCCCCAGTGTAGCGGGCAGTTGTGTACGACTTGTTACAATTCGGCTTTTTCCCTTTATTTTACCATGTTTTGTGTGCTATAATGAACAATATTCCAAAAAAAGGAGCGTTATTTCTATGTCCGTTCAGCAAAAGGCGGGTGTGGTGCTGCCGGCGGCGTGTGCCGTGGCGGCCAGCTTTGACCCTGCCCTTGCGCGCAGCGTGGGCGCGGCGCAGGGGCAGGCGGAGGTCGACCCCAACATCAAGCGCAGCCCGCTGTGCGGCCGCAATTTTGCCATGTTCAGTGAGGACCCGCACCTGACCGCCGCGCTGGCGGCAGCGGTTGTGGGCGGCGCGCGAAATGCCGTGGTGGGGCCGCTGCTGTGCTGCAGCCAGGTCACCGACGCCCCGGACCGCCGCGTAGATGAGCGCACACTGCAGGAGATCTACCTGCCGCCCGCCGCAGCGTCCCTGCAGGCCGGGCCGCAGGGGGTGCGGTACGGCAGCGGCACGCTGAACGGCGTACCCCTGGCCGAGGCCGCCGCCGCGCTTTTGCCGCAGCCCGCCGCCAAAACCAACGATACACCGTCTACCGCACCCACCCACGCGCTGGCGGTGCAGCTGGCCGCGCAGTGCGGCGTGCTGGTGCAGAATTTGGGCGCACTGCCGCTCAGAGCCGGGCAGCGGGTGGCGTACATCGGCGCGTTTGCCGAGAACCCGCGCTATTATGGCGAGGGTCAGCCCAGCCCCGCGGCCATCGGTGCGCTGAACGCCGCGCTGCTGAAGGGCCGCCGCGTGGGGTATGTGACGGTCTTTCCCGCCAACAGGGACGAGCGGGACGAGGGCGAATTCCTGCGGGCGGTATCGGCGGCGGTGCACGCCGATGTAGCCGTAGTGTTTGCGGGCCTGCCGGAAAGTTTCGTCAGCCCCGATGCCGACCGCCGCACCCTGCGCCTGCCGGACTGCCAGAACAACCTGATTGCCCGCATTGCGGCGGTGCAGAAAAACACCGTGGTGGTGCTGCACGCCGGCGCACCCGTGGAGTGCCCGTGGGCGGGGGATGTTTCGGCGGTGCTATGTATGTATTTGGCGGGCGAGGGCGTGGGCGAAGCCACCGACGCCCTGCTGTGGGGGGACGCCAACCCCAGCGGCCGCCTGCCCGAGACCTGGCCCCTGCGGCTGGAGGACACGCCCTGCTACCTGGACTACCCCGGTGACGGCCGCACGGCCGACTACCGCGAGGGCGTGTACGTGGGCTACCGCTGGTACGACGCCCGCCGCATGCCGGTGCTTTGGCCCTTTGGCCACGGCATGGGCTACACCGGCTTTGTGTATCGCAATGCCCGGTTAAGCGCTAACACGCTGGCCGAGGGCGGCGAGGTAAAAGTATGTGTCACCGTGAAAAACAGCGGCGCCGTGCGCGGGGCCGAGGTGGTGCAGCTTTATATTAGTGACGAGACCGGCGCCCCCATTGCGGGCGGCCGGGTGCCGCAGGTTTTGCGGGGTTTCAGCAAGGTTTGGCTGGACCCCGGCGAGGAGCGGGACGTGGAATTTGTGCTGACGGCGCGGGATCTGGCCCACTACGACCCCACCCGCCGCGCCTGGCACACCGCCCCCGGCCGTTATCTCCTCCGCCTGGGCCACACCAGCCGGGATATTAGGGCAAGTTTGGGGTTGAATTTTGGATGATGCAAATGGCTCCCCTCTAGGGGAGCCTTTTATAGCGCAACAAATAAAGAACAATTTATTGTATTCCTCCCGCGGTTATGGTATACTTGCCTTGCATATACTCGCAAAAGTGTACTAAAATTTGTAACGGGCGTGAGCCTGTTTTGGGAGGAAATCCCCTATGAAGCATCTCTCCTACCGCGAGCGGGCGTTTTTGCGCGGGCACCTCAACCGCGTGCGGCATGTTACGCTGGACCCCGACGGGCCGGGCGTCGTGCGCATCCACCTTATCCCCTGCACCAAGCCCGACCGCGATACGCCGTTTGTGGCCATTTTGAACGGCCAGGATATTCTGCCGCTCAACCTTAGCTGGGCCATTCTGCTGACCAACCTGATCGAGGCGCTGCAGCCCCACGCGGGGACTGAGCTAAAGGACTCCGACTGGTCGGCCATCAACGCCCAGGCAGTGGCGGCTACCCGTAAAATTTATCGTAAGACCGAACCTTTGCAGATCGAATCCGATTTGCAGATGATGCTGGATACCCTTATCGCCGTGGCGCAGGGCAAGGAGCCGCCGCTGCACATCCAGCCGATCTCGCTGGCCCAGTACGCCCCCCGCATGGCCGCGCCCCACCGCATGGACCTGATGATCTCCACGATGGTGAAGGACAACGCCTGGCATTGCAATCAAAAATGTTTGCACTGCTACGCCGCCAACCAGCCCCTTTCCGCCGTGCCCGAAATGGACACCGACCAGTGGCTGGCGGTGATTGAAAAATGCCGCAGCATCGGCATACCGCAGCTGACTTTTACCGGCGGTGAGCCGACGCTGCGCCAGGATCTGGTCAAGCTGGTGCAGGCTGCGCAATGGTTTGTAACGCGGCTGAACACCAACGGCCGCATGCTGACCAGCGCCCTGTGCAAGGACCTGCGCGCTGCCAGCCTGGACGCAGTGCAAATTACGTTCTATTCTGCCGACGAGGCCGTGCACAACGAGTTGGTGGGTGTGGACGGTTACACCGACACCGTGAACGGCATTAAGAACGCACTGGCCGCCGGCCTGAACGTGAGTTTGAACACGCCGCTCTGCAGCCTGAACAAAGATTATCGTGCTACCGTGGAATTTGCCCATGGCCTGGGCATCCGGTACCTGACTTGCAGCGGGCTGATCCCGGCCGGCAACGCGGCGGAGTCGGCCAGCAAAAGCGTGCGGCTGACCCCCGAGGAGCTGACCGAGGTGCTGCGCCCTGCGATGGATTTTGCGCTTTCTCACGGCATGGAAGTGAACTTTACCAGCCCCGGCTGGCTGGACGAGGACACCCTGACCGGGCTGGGATTTGCCCAGATCCCCAGCTGCGGCGCGTGCCTGAGCAACATGGCGGTGGCGCCCGACGGCACCGTGCTGCCCTGCCAGAGCTGGCTGACCGGCCACGGCTTGGGCCATATTTTGCGCACCCCGTGGAACCGCATCTGGCGAAGCCCGGAGTGCTGCGCGATCCGGACGGAGAGCGCCCGGATGAAGCGGCTGTGCCAGCTGGGGGATACCCCGATGCAGGAGGGTTTTTAAATGTTTCAGCGTAAGCGCTGGGGCGGTGTGGGGAAAGCTCCACGCGGCTTCGTATGCAGTTTTCTGTTATTGATTTTTGTTGCAGCGTCCCTGCTGTTCCCGCTGTCTGCCCGGGCGGAGAGCGGGCAGGCGGATTTGGACGGGCTGGCGCCGTATGCGGACGATGGGGATTTGGATTATATTCCCGACTACTTCGTCACGGTGGACCTGCGGGAGGATGGCTCGGCGGACATTGTCTACGACATCACCTGGCAGGTCATCGACGGCGACCAGACCGACTACCTCTCTTGGGTCAAGATCGGCCTGCCCAACGCCCACGCCGAGGACCTGACCCCGCTGACCGACACCATCTCCGATTTGCAGTACACCGGCGACGGCGGCAGCTACGCCAAAGTTGTGTTTGCACGGCGGTATTACTCGCCCGAGGTGGCCGCCCAAAACGGCGGCGAAAGCCGGGTGCGGTTTGCGTTCTCGGTGCATCAGAACCACCTGTTTACCTTAAATGATGACGGTACAGCGACATTTGAGTTCACGCCCGGCTGGTTTGACGACCTGGTGGTGGAGCACATGCAGGTGCGCTGGCGCAGCGGCGACGGCTTTGTGGCCGACAACAGCAGCGAGGAAGACGGCTACCTGATTTGGGAATTTGGCCCCATGGGCCACGGCCAGAGCGCCAACATCCACGTGACCGTGCCGGTGACGACGGCCGAGACCTTTGACCCCGACGCCCAGCTGACGGCGGCAGATTACGACGACGGCGGCATGACCGCCGACGAGATGATCGGCATCCTGACGGTGGTGATCGGGCTGCTGATTTTTGCCGCAGCACTGATTATTATTCTCGGCTCGATGACACCGGACTGGGGCGGCGGCTTTGGCAGCGGACTGGACCCGGACGACTGGTTCTGGTACACCAACGGCGTACACACCATCCATGTGGCCCGCACCGCCCCGCCCCCCAAGGGCTACACCCGCACCGACCCGCCGAAAAATTACCATACCGGCGGCGGTTCTTCCCGCGGCGGCGGCGTGGGGCGGCACAACAGCGGGTGCGCTTCCAGCTGCGCCTGCGCCTGTGCTTCCAGCTGCGCGTGTGCCTGCGCCTGTGCGGGCGGCGGCCGTGCCGGATGCACTGCAAAAGATTTTTACACGTACAAACTGCCCCATAAGGCGGACCGGGAGGATGACCAATGAGCCTGGAAGATCAGTATGATGCCTGGGTGCGCGGCCTGATGGGCGGTAAAAAATACGCCGCTACGTCGAAACAGGCCGAGGAGGCCAACGACGCCGTGCAGCAGATGCAGGCAAGCCTGGACGCGCTGACCGCGGCCCAAAAGCGGCAGAGTGCGGCAGGTTCGGCGCTGGATGCTGTGCAAAAAGCGGGCGCTGCCACCGCCGAGAGCGTGCGGAAAATGAGCAGCGAGTTGACGAGATCGCTGCATCAGGACGGACTGCTGGGCGGGACCACCGCCGCGCCGGCTGCCGAACCGAAAAACGCGGACAAGCCTGTGAACACGGATTTTAGCGGTGCAGCGGATAAAATTAAAGCGCAGGTGTTGGGGCAGGACGCCTTTGTGTCGGCGCTGGTCAAGGCGTTCCGCCGCCCCTTTGTGATGGGCACGGCGGGGGACACCGGCCGCGCCCGCAACCTGATGCTGCTGTGCGGCCCCAACGGCACCGGCCGCCACTACGCGCTGACCTGCGCGGTGGAGGAGCTGGCCGGCCGGGGGATTTTGCGCAGCGCGGCCATTGAGCGGATGGACTTATCGCTCTATCCCGGCCCGGCCCAGGAAAAATTATTTTTACAGGATCTGTATGCGGCGCTGCAGTCCGACGCCGAGGTTTTGGCCTTTGACCACTACGAGGGCTGCGCGGCCAATTATTTAAATATGTTGTCGACACTGGCCATCGAGGGGACGCTTTCGCTGAGCAGCCGCTACGTGCTGCAGCGGGGCATCCTGGTGGACGTGGGCACCGCGCTGGCGCCAGGAGCCATCGGAGAATTGACGGCCGGCGGTAAATATTTTGTGTTTTTCTCCAACAAGGACGAGGCCGCGCTGGCCGATACCTTTGGGGCGCGGTTCGTGGATGCACTGGCCGGGGACGTCTGCCGCACCCAGGCCTTTACCCCCGAGGCGCTGGCTGCCGTGGCCGCCCGCGAGCTGAACTGGCTTGCGCAGCGTGTGCGCAAACAATGCGGTCTGGCGCTGTCCATGGGGGCCGACGTGCGCGACCTGCTGGCCGCCCAGTACGGCAAGACTACCGGCATGCAGGCCATGCGGGATTACTGCGAGACCACCTACCGCGCCCTGGCCGAGTACGTGCTGGACGCGGAGGAGCCGCCCGCCGACGGCACACCCGCCGTGCTGACCGCTGTGGATGGAAAATTGTTGCTTAGCGTAAATGGCGGCGGGCCCTTTGACCTGCTGGCCCTGCTGCCCCAGCAGTACCGCGGTGACGTGGATGCCGTGGAGGCCGAGCTGGACGAGATCGTCGGTTTGGCTGAAGTGAAAAATTATGTGCGTGACATCGCCAAAAACGTGCAGGCCCAGCAGCGCCGCAAGGCCCAGGGCCTCAAGGTGGCCGAGGTCAACATGCACATGATCTTTACCGGCAACCCCGGCACCGGCAAAACCACCATCGCCCGCATTTTGGCGAAATATCTCAAGGCCATCGGTGCGCTGCGCGGCGGCCAGCTGGTGGAAGTGACCCGTGCGGACCTGGTGGGCCGGTATGTGGGGCACACCGCGCCCCTGACCAACACCGTGATACAGAGTGCGCTGGGCGGTGTACTTTTCATCGATGAAGCGTACAGTTTGTACCGCGGGGGCGAGGACAGCTTCGGGCTGGAAGCCATTGACACCCTTGTGAAAGGCATTGAGGATAACCGGGGCGACCTGGTCGTGATTTTGGCCGGGTACACCAAGGAAATGCAGCTGTTTTTGTCGGCCAACTCGGGTTTGGCGAGCCGGTTCCCGAACCAGATCGAGTTCCCGGATTACACCGGCGAGGAGCTGTACCGCATTACCTTGTCGATTGCCAAGAGCAAGGGGTATAATTTGGACGAAAGCTGCCGGGATGTGCTGATTAAATGGTATGATGAGCAGCAGGCGGCGGATGCGGCGACCAACGGCAACGGACGTATGGCCCGGAATGTTTTGGAAAAGGCCATCTTGAACCAGGCAAAACGGCTTATTGCTGACGCTGACGCGGATCTGGCGCTGCTGCTGCCGGGGGATTTTGAATTAGAATAAGTGCTTTCAAGAGGGACCGTCAAGCGGTCCCTCTTTCTTTTTAAAACGAGCGCGCCGCCGCAGGGTGGCGGCAAGCGAAAGCCGCGGGACAACAAAATCCAAAAAAATCTCCGAACATCATTGCATTTTCGCTTAAAACTGTGTATGATATACTACGATACTTATAGTAGAGGAGTATGCCCCAATGGCATCATTGCGCGAAGAAATTGAATCCCGGCGCACGTTTGCGATCATCTCGCACCCCGACGCCGGTAAAACTACACTGACCGAAAAACTCCTGCTCTACGGTGGGGCCATCCAGACCGCCGGCTCCGTGAAGGGCAAGCAGAGCGCCAAACACGCTGTCTCGGACTGGATGGACATTGAGAAACAGCGAGGAATCAGCGTTACATCGTCTGTTCTGCAGTTCAACTACCAGGGTAAGTGCATCAACATCCTGGATACCCCCGGCCACCAGGACTTCTCCGAGGATACCTACCGCACCCTGATGGCCGCCGACTGCGCCGTCATGGTCATCGACGCGGCCAAGGGCGTTGAGGCACAAACCATCAAACTGTTCAAAGTTTGCACCCTGCGCCACATCCCCATCTTTACCTTTGTCAACAAGATGGACCGCGAAGCCCGCGACCCGTTTGAACTGATGGAGAACATCGAGGAAATTTTGGGCATCAAGACCTACCCGATGAACTGGCCCATCAGCTGCGGCAAGGATTTTAAGGGCGTGTACGACCGCACCGCGCGCCGCGTGCTGGCGTTTGAGAGCGACGGCCGCGCCAACGGCGTGAAGATGGTGGACGAGATCGAGGCCGAGCTGGGCGACCCCCGCCTGGACGAGCTGATCGGCGCTGCCAACCACGCCAAGCTGGCGGATGATATTGAACTTTTGGACGGTGCAGCGGAAGAATTTGACCTGAACGCTGTGCAGCACGGCGAGCTGAGCCCCGTGTTCTTCGGCTCGGCACTGACCAACTTTGGCGTGGAACCGTTTTTGAAGGAGTTCCTGCGCCTGACCCCCACCCCGCTGCCCCGCAAGGACAGCGTGAACGGCGAGCTGGTCGACCCGTGCAGTGAACAATTTAGCGGCTTTGTGTTCAAAATTCAGGCCAACATGAACAAAAACCACCGCGACCGCATCGCGTTTTTGCGCATCTGCTCCGGCAAATTTGAACGCGGCATGGAGGCTTTCCACGTCCAGGAGGGCAAAAATATCAAGCTCGCCACCGGCACCAGCCTGATGGCCGACGACCGCGCCATCGTCAGCGAGGCCTACGCGGGCGATATTATCGGCCTGTTTGACCCGGGCGTCTTCTCCATCGGCGACACTTTGTGCACCGGCAAAAAGCATGTGCAGTTCGCCGGCATCCCCACCTTTGCGCCCGAGCACTTTGCCCGCGTGACCCAGGTGGACACCATGAAGCGCAAGCAGTTTGTGAAGGGCATGGAGCAGATCGCCCAGGAGGGCGCTATCCAGATCTTCCGCGACCTTGGCTCCGGCATGGAGGAGGTCGTTGTCGGCGTGGTGGGCGTGCTGCAGCTGGAAGTGCTGGAGTACCGCCTGAAAAACGAGTACAACGTGGATATTCGCATGCAGACCCTGCCGTACGAGCATCTGCGCTGGGTACTGAATGACCCGGACGAGCTGGACATAAAGCACCTGGACCTGACCAGCGACACCCGCGCCATCGAGGATATGAAGGGCAACCCGCTGCTGCTGTTTGGCAGCCCGTGGAGCATCAACTGGGCCGAGCAGCATAACCCCGATCTGAAGCTGTCCGAGTTCGGCAACCTGACGTTCTAAGGGGGATGCTTTGTGCTGACTGAGGTAAAAAAGCACCTTACACCGAAACAAATATGGGCGGATGCAGAGTTCTTCTTTCTGCTGAACCTGGGGCTTGTGGCCACTGCCGCAGGCATCGCCCTGTTTAAAACGCCCAACCATTTTGCGTTTGGCGGCACGTCGGGCCTGTCCATCGTGCTGGCAACGCTCTTCCCGCGATTTAACGTAGGTGCGTTCATGTGGGTGGTCAACGCCGTGCTGGTGGTTTTGGGGTTCATCTTCCTTGGCATACGTTCCATGGGATGGACGATTTACTCATCGTTTGCACTTTCTTTTTATGTGTCCGCTTTTGAATGGGCTGTACCTTTAAGTGAGCCGTTGACCAACGATGTGTTTCTGGAGCTTTGCTACGCGGTGATCCTGTCGGCCGTGGGCGCGGCCATCGTGTTCAACATTGGTGCGTCCACCGGCGGAACCGACATTGTAGCGATGATTTTGAACAAGTACACCTCCATGCCGGTGGGCCGCGCCCTGATGGTCAGCGACTTAGGGATCGTGCTGGCGGGGGCTTACCTGTACGGGCCGGCCACCGGGCTGTACTGCATTTTGGGCATGATCTTGAAAAGCACCGTGGCGGACAGCGCGATTGAAGGTATTAACCTGCGGAAGGTTTGTACCGTCGTGACCTCACGGCCGGAACCGGTGCGGGATTTTATCGTGAACAAGCTGCATCGTTCAGCCACCATGGAGCAGGCCCAGGGCGCCTACACCCACGAGGAAAAGTGGGTGCTGGTTACTGTGCTGACCCGCGGACAGGCGCAAAAATTACGGCTGTTTGTACATTCGCTGGATGAACATGCGTTTATTACGATCGTGAACAGCAGTGAGATCGTGGGTAAAGGGTTTCGGTCGATTTGACTTTTTGATTTTAATAGCTGCCTTACGGGCGTTGCCACCATTCGGCAACGCCCTTTTTTATTGGCTTCTGGCCGGTAAGCCTACCTTTTTTGTGACCAAAAAAGGTAGCGAAAAAAGT
>OLND01003028.1_pt1 | contig 13922 bp, 9 predicted proteins | sample 1672031 | NCBI WGS metagenome assembly OLND01 (sample SAMEA3136638, study PRJEB25190) | human gut metagenome | biome: human gut; feature: human-associated habitat; material: faeces | place: Austria | collected 2013
GCCCCGGTGATCCGCACAGTGGAACACCGGGGCTTTTTGCATGAATATGAGGGAAATTTATAAAGGAGAACACAAACCATGAAGCTTAAAAACACGCTGGCCCTGAGCCTTGCCGCTGTGATGGCCGCCGGTCTGACCGCCTGCGGCTCCAGCGCCGACACCGCCTCCGCCGCCTCCCCTGCTGCGGATTCCACCGCAGCCGAGGCCGCCGCTGACACCGCCGCCCCGGACGGCGACGGTGACCCCACCACGCTGACCGTTGCCATGGAGTGCGCCTACGCCCCCTACAACTGGACCCAGAGCGATGATGCCAACGGCGCTGTTGAGATCCGCGGCTCCAGCGACTACGCCTACGGCTACGATGTCATGATGGCCAAGAAGATCGGCGAGGCGCTGGGCCAGAAGGTCCAGATCGTCAAGCTGGACTGGGACAGCCTGATCCCCGCTGTCATGAGCGGCGACGTGGACTGCGTCATTGCCGGTCAGTCCATCACAGCGGAGCGCGCCGCGCAGGTCGATTTCAGCGACCCGTACTACTATGCCTCCATCGTCACCCTGACGAAGAAGGACAGCGCTTATGCCAATGCTGCAAGCGTGGCTGATCTGGCCGGTGCCACCGCCACGAGCCAGCTGGGCACCATCTGGTATGACACCTGCCTGCCGCAGATCGAGAACGCCAACATCCTGCCCGCGCAGGAGACGGCCCCCGCCATGCTGGTAGCCCTGAACAGCGGTGCGTGCGACATCGTCGTCACCGACCACCCCACCGGGCAGGCTGCTCTGACCGCCTATCCCGACCTGGTCATGCTGGACTTCGGCGGCGGCGACGGTGACTTCCAGGTCAGCGACGAGGACATCAACATCGGCATCTCGATGAAGAAGGGCAACACCGCCCTGAAGGACGCCATCAATGAGGTGCTGGCCACCATGACCACCGACGACTACAACACCATGATGGACGAAGCCATCAGCGTACAGCCCCTGAGCGAGTAATCCCCGCCATCCATACCCCTGCCGCTTTTTTTCGACGGCAGGGGTTTCGGCGGTTCTACCCCCTACGGTGCATGAAGAATAAAGGAGAATCCCCATGCAAGACTTTTTGACAAACTGCGCCAATGTGTTGCAGAAATACGGCTTTTCGTATCTGCGCGGCGCAGGCACTACCCTGCTGCTGGCACTGGTCGGCACATTCTTTGGCTGCCTGATCGGTTTCGCCGTGGGCGCTTTGCAGACGATCCCCATCGATAAACAGCGCGACCCCGCCTGGAAGCGGGTGCTGCTGCGCATCCTGCGGGTAGTGCTGCGCTGCTATGTTGAGCTGTTCCGCGGCACGCCCATGATCGTGCAGGCTGTTTTCATCTACTACGGCCTGCTGCAGGTGTTCGGCATTAAAATGGGCATGTGGACGGCCGGTTTCTTCATCGTATCCATCAACACCGGTGCTTACATGGCTGAGACGGTCCGCGGCGGCATCGTCTCCATCGACCCAGGCCAGACCGAGGGCGCCATGGCTATCGGCATGAACCACTGGCAGACGATGCTGCATGTCATCCTGCCCCAGGCCCTGCGCAACATCGTGCCCCAGATCGGCAACAACTTCATCATCAACATCAAGGATACCTCGGTGCTGTCGGTCATCTCCATCACCGACCTGTTCTTTGTGCACAAGAGCGTGGTCGGCGCGCTGTACACTTACTTTGAAAGCGCCGTTATCGTCATGATCATCTACCTGTCGATGACGCTGCTGGCCAGCTACCTGCTGCGTGCCTGGGAAAAGGCCCTGGACGGCCCCCAGAACTACGACCTAAACACCACCGATACCCTGGCCTACACCAGCGGCATGTACAACGCTCCGGACCCGGACCACAAGTCCCAGAATCTGGATATGAAAGGAGAGGCATCCCATGTCTGAACCCATCATTGAGGTGCGCCACCTCTCCAAAAGCTTTGGCACCCACGTGGTGCTGCGCGATGTTGACTTTACCGTCAACCACGGCGATGTTACCTGCGTGATCGGCGCCTCCGGCAGCGGAAAATCCACGCTGCTGCGCTGCATCAACCTGCTGGAGACCCCCACCCACGGCAGCGTGCTGTTCCATGGGCAGGACATCACGGCCAAAGGCTCTGACCCCTGCGCCTACCGCGCCAAGGTGGGCATGGTGTTCCAGAGCTTCAACCTGTTCAACAACATGACTGTGCTGGACAACTGCACGGCAGGCCTGCGCTACGTGCTGCACCAGGATAAAGAAACTGCGCAGAAGACCGCGCTGGAAAACCTGGAAAAGGTCGGGATGGCCCCCTATATCCACGCCAAGCCCCGCCAGCTTTCCGGCGGCCAGAAGCAGCGCGTGGCGATTGCACGCGCGCTGGCGATGCAGCCCGAAGTGCTGCTGTTCGACGAGCCGACGTCTGCGCTTGACCCCCAGATGGTAGGTGAGGTCCTGGCCGTTATGCGCCAGCTGGCGAAGGAAGGCCTGACGATGATCGTCGTCACCCACGAGATGGCCTTTGCCCGGGATGTTTCGAGCCATGTGGTCTACATGGCCGACGGCGTCATCTGTGAGGAAGGAACCCCCGCCGATATCTTTGAGCACCCGCAGAATGCAAAGACGGTGGAGTTTCTGAGCCGGTTTAGACAGGCGTAAATTGGTATAAATACTAAAGGTCGTGCTGACGATGGATTGTCGGCACGACCTTTTTTGTTTGTGATATTGGGATACGGCCCGGAAGGGAGGAATCCCGCCCCTACGGATGGCGGAAAGCTCATGACGAAAGATGTAGGGGGCGGCGTCCTCGACGTCCCGCGGAGGGGTCAAGACCCCTCCCTACGATGCAAAAGATAAAGGGGCAGTAATTGCAAGGTCGCGGGCCGGGCATGCCCGGCCCCTACAGCCTGTTTTTACGCCAGCGGCACGTCGATCTCGTCGCCGATGGCAAAGCTGTAAATCGTCAGCTTCGTCACGGGGACGCTCAGCCGCTGGGCAAACGCACGGCGGTAGAGCCGCAGCTGGGCGGCGTACTCGTCGATATAATACTGCGCGTCGCGGCTGCGGTCGGTCTTGTAGTCGAGAATTTCCGCGTGCTCATCAAACACCAGTACCAAATCGGCGATGCCCTGCACGAGCACTTCCGCTTCGGCGGCACTCCCCTGTTGTGCGGCGGGGGTGACTTCGGCGGCGGGCAGGGCCGTGATGAACGGTTCCTCCCGCAAAATTTGTTTTGCATGGCGGATGCGCCGCCAGACTGCACTCTCAAAGAAGGGCCGCACGGCGTCCAGGTCGAGCTTGTCTGCCAGCGCGGCATCCAACAGCTGCAAATCCGTCTGGCGTTTGACCTCGGCGTCCAGGTCGGGCGCAGGGCCGTCGAAGGGTACGCTCTGCATAAAGGCGTGGATGGCGGTACCGCGCTCGGCCCCGGTCATGCCGGTTTTCTGCAAAAAGGCCGGGCGTTCCAATGCCACCGGGCGGGCCGCATGGGCCACAGCGCTGACGCTGACCTTGGCGGGTACTTTTTCCAGCGCGGCGCGGGGGCTGTGCCAGGCAAAGCTGGCTTTCAGCATTTCGACTGTGGCCGGGTCGGGCTGGGGTGCGCGGGGGGCGGGCGGCTGCTCGACATTTTCCGGCAGCGCCACCAGACGTATCGTCAGCGGCACCTCCGTTGGGCGGTGGTGGGGCAGAAAGCTCGTGTACCCCCACAGCGCGTCGCTGTCCGGGTGCAGCATGGCGGCAGTCAGTATCCACCCGGCCCAGCTGCCCATACTGCGCATCGACTCGCTGCCGGTGGCCTCGGCTGCCGCGCAGAGGGCCGGTGTTTTCAGCGCACTGGCGGTCTTTTTCAGCGGCACGGTGATGATGAGCGCATCCTGGGCACGGGTCAGCGCCACATACAGAACGCGCATTTCCTCGCTCAATGTCTCGGTGCGGATAGCCTGGGCCAGCGCCGCATAGGGCAGCGTTTTGAACCGCTTGGCCGCCCGGGGCGCACGCAGCATAACGCCCACGCCCAGACGGCTGTGGGTCAGCACCGGGCGGATGGCATCGCTCTGGTTAAATTTGTGGTCGGTGTCCGCCACAAAAACGACCGGGAATTCCAGACCCTTGGAGCGATGTACTGTCATGATGGAGACGCACCCCGGCCGGGTCTGGCCGCCCACGCTTTGGCTCAGGCCGCCGTTGGCTGCGGCGGCGTCCATGGCGCGTATCAGCGCCGGCAGGCCCGCGCGGCCTGCACCGGCGGCCCAAGCCGTAAAGCTCAACAGGTCCTCACGGCAGCGCGGGCCGTCGGGCAGTGCGCCCACGGCGGCCAGGTAGCCGGTGCGGGCCAGCAGTTCCTCGATCAGTTCATCCACCGGCAGTGTGCGGGCCAGGCGGCGGTACTCGGTCAGTGCCTCGATAAAGACGGCAAATTGTGCCTGCCCGCCGTGCAGCACCGCACCGTACAGGCTGCCCTCCGGGCAGGCGCAGCGCAGTGCCACTAGATCATCCACCGTGTAGGGGAACAAGGGGCTGAGCAGCACCGCCGCCAGCGGGATATCCTGCGCAGGGTTGTCGATAACGCGCAGCAGCGCCGCGAAGGGGCGGATGTGCGGTTCGTCCAGCAAATCGGTGGCAGAGTCCGCAAACACCGGGATGCCCGCCGTGCGCAGTGCGCCCTCGTAGGCGGCAAAGCCCTTGCGGCCGCGAAGCAGGATACAAAAATCATCGTATTTGCAGGGGCGCACGCCATCTTTTCCGCGCACGGCAAAGCCGGTCTCGACCATTTCGGCAATGCGCCGGGCAATGGCCGCCGCGTCGCCGTCCACATCCGCGCCGTCGATGACGTCGATCTCGCACATACCGCGGTAGTCGCTGTCCTTGCGGCCCACAACAAGGCGCTGGCCGTCGCCGTACTGCACGCCGCCCAGCCCCTCCGAGAAGAAGGTCTCAAACAGGTAGTTGATGCCCTCGATGACGCCGGGCGCACTGCGGAAGTTGGCATCCAGCGCCAGCGTGGCGGGCTTGGGCACGGGCTGCGGATAGGGCCGCCACTGCTGCTGTTTGCCCACAAAAATGCTGGGATCCGCCAGACGGAAGCGGTAGATGCTCTGCTTGATATCGCCGACAAAGAACAGGTTGTCGGCCTCGGGCTGGGCCAGCGCAAAGTAGATGGCGTCCTGCAAAGCGTTTGTGTCCTGGTACTCGTCCACCAGTACGGCGGCGTAGCGGGCGCTGACCGTGCGGCAGAGCGGCGTGCGCTCGTTGTCCTCGGTCAGCAAAAGATCCAGCGTCAGGTGCTCATAATCGGCGTAGTCCAATACTTTTTCAGCGCACTTGGCCGCAAAGCAGTTGTCGGCGAAGGTCTGCGTCGCCCGCACCAGCGCGGCCACCAGGGGCGCGGCGCGGCGGCGGTCGGCAGCAAACTCATCAGCTGTGCAGAGCAGCGCGTCCTTGCGCAGGCTCTCCATCTGCTTTTTGGCGCGGTCACGCAGTTCGGATGCCGCGCTTGCGGCCTGGTTGGCGTCCTTGCCGCCCTTGACCGCCCCGGCCCGCCGCCAGCCCGCAAAGACCGTGTCCAGCGCGGCCAGGCACTTGTCCCAGTCGCCTTCGGCCAGCCAGTGGCAGAGATTGCCCACCCGGGCCGCGTCGTCCTGCATGACGGCTGTGTAGGCGGCATCGGCTTTTTCGTCCCGGGCTGCAATGGCCGCACCGCTTTCCAGCAGCGTTTTTGCGCCCTGGGCGCGGGCCAGCGCAATGCCCAACAGCTCTTTGCCCCAGGCGGTCTCCTGGGGCGGGGCGTCCTGCTGCCACATTTCGGCAAAAGTATTCAGCGACGCGGCCGGGTGCGGCAGGGCGCGGGTAAAGTGGTAGAGGTCTAGGATGGCGTCCCCTGCCGTGTTGTCGGTACGGCCCCGGTCGTACAGGTCGGCAAAGGCGCGGAAATCCGGGTCGGTGTAGGCGGTCTCCAGCGTGGCAGCCAGCGTTTCCTGCTCAATGCGGGCCAGGTCGGCTTCCTCGGCGGTCTCAAAGTCGGGCGGCACATCCAGCATGGCGAAATGCTGCTGCACAAAATGCAGGCAGAAGGCGTCCACCGTGCCGATGGACGCCCGCTGCAACAGCAGCTGCTGGCGGCGCAGATTCATGTTGCCGGGGTGGGCGCGGACCTCTTCGGCAAGGCGGGCCGTGATATCCGCCCGCAGCTTGGCCGCGGCGGCATTCGTGAAGGTCATGATGAGCAGTTCGTCCGCGTTGGCCGGGTGCTCGGGGTCGGTGATGAGGCCGACAACACGCTCGACCAGTACGCGGGTCTTGCCGGACCCAGCTGCCGCCGAGACCAGCAGACTGCCGCCCCGCGCCGTGATGGCCGCCGCCTGGGCCGGGGTAAATTGAATTTTGGGTTGTTCAGGCATGGGGGTCTCCCTTATCTTATTCTGCAAATGGGTCGTCTTTTATCGTAATTGTCCGTTCGTGCTCGCCGTCGCGGTGGGCACAGGCGGTGCGGAAATCACAGTAGGCGCAGGGGGATTTGTTCCCGACGCACAGCGGCTCGGCGTCGATTTTACCGCTGTACAAATTCGCCGCCATATCAATCAGCAGGCCGTCCAGGTGGTCCCGGATGCGGCCCAGCTTGGCCTCGTCGGCCAACGTGCTTTTGCCGTTGGTCACCTTGCCGGTCTTGGCGTTGAAATTCAGCGGCACAAACTCGCCGGTGCCCTTCGTGTCCATGGCACGGTAAACACTCTCGTCGTCCAGCAGCAGGCCGTTCATCGGGTAGCTGGGCGTGGGGTCGCCGTCCTCGGTCAATTCACAGCGCTCAACGCTCTCGGGCGCGGGATCTGCCAAAAGGTACTCCACCCCCGCCGCCGCTGCCCCCGGGAACTGCGCCCCGGCGTTGCGTTCCAGCGTAAATAAGTACAACAGCATCTGGCAGTCCAGGCCGCAATAGACTTCCTTTAATTTAAACTCTTTGCCGCCGGTCTTGTAGTCCACGACCCGCAGGTAGGTCTTGCCTAGTTTTTCCAGCGGCATGGCGTCCACGCGGTCGATCGTGCCCACCACCCGCACGGTGTGCCCGGCGTCGTCGCACAGTTCCACCGGGTCAATGCGGGGCGCGCCAGGGTCGTCGGCATCGGGGCGGTCGTTGATGCGCAGCTCAAACGCCACCGGCTGGAAGCCCGACTGGTGCAGATCGCGCTGGATGAAGCCCAGCAGCCCCACCAGATTGCGGCGGATGCGGGCCACCAGATATTCCATCCGCACGGTCATTCCGGGCAGGTTTTCGGTCACGTACTCGTCCACCAGGTCATTGACCAGTGTTTCCAGCTGCTCCGGCGTCAGGTCGCGGAACGCGGCTCCCTGGCGGCGCAGGGCGTTTTCCAGCACCCAGTGGGTCAGCGTGCCGCTGATGTTCGGGGCCAGCTCGGCCTTCTGGCGTGGCGCAGCTTTGACGATATACTGTAAAAAATACCCAAATGGGCAGTTCTGGTATTTTTCAAACCGGGTGGGGCTGATGCGCAGCCCACGGCCCAGCAGTTTTTCAAGTTCTTCGGTGTTCTCCACCCGCTGTTCCGCACCGGCGGTATCGGCGGCGCGGCGCACGGCCTCGTATCCGGGGGCCAGTGCGGGGTTCGCATCCAGCACGGCCCGCACGGCGGCACCGGCGGCGGCTTCCTCCGCCCCAGGCTGCTGGCTGAGCAGCCCCAGCACATCCAGCGCGGCGGCGGGTGCGGCGGCCAGCTGGGCCGCAGTGGGCGCGTAAGGCGGCACAGCCAGATATTGCAGCACCTGGGCCAGCGCGGCACTGGCGGGGGCGGTGTCCTCACCGTGGGCGGCACTGGGCCAGCTGAGCCAAAGGTACTTCCGCGCCACAGTCAGCGCCTTGTAGAAGCAGATGCCCTCGCGCAGCACCTTGTTGGCAAAGCAGTCGGGCAGTTCTGCGCCGTTCTCCATCATCATGTCACGATCGGCATGGGTCAACAGCCCCTGGTCGCCGGGTGTCTGGGGAAACTCGCCCTCCAGCAGTCCCACTACAAAGACGGCGTCGGTCTCGGGCAGGCGCATACGGCCCGCCGTCGTCACGATGACGCTGTCCAGACTTTGGGGGATGTGCCCCATGTCGGTGGTGCGCAGCAGCAGGGTGAACAGCTCAGCGTAGTCGGCGGGGGGTAAAATTTCATCGCCCAGCAGCCGAGCCAGCTGATCCAGCAGGCCCATGACGGTGTTCCACTCCCGCAGGACTTCATCGGCGGCGGGCAGACGGCCCTGCGTGCGCAGCTCTCCGGCCAGGCGGTCCAGTGTTTTCTCTGCGCCGAGGGCCTGCAAAAAGATAAAAATTTGCTTGGTCAGCGCGGCGGCGGGCGCACCGGACGCTTTGGCGATAAAGTCCGCGACCTGCTCCATGATAAAGGCGCGTGCGGCCTCGGCGTCGGCCAGCGTTCGTTTATCCTGCTCTGTGTCGTGCCCCGCATAGCCAGCTGCGCTGCGGGTGAAGGGCACACGCCAATCGGCAGCGGTCAGCCTCCAGGTGTAGGCGTAATTTTCCAGTGCGCACTGCTGGGTGTCGGGCAGATCCACAAGGCCGGTTTTCAGCAGGCGCAGCACGCTTCGGCTGGACACGCCACGCAGCAGGTCCAGCGCCGCGTGGACGGCCCGGGCCGGGGCGGTGTTCTCGGGGCTTGTAGCTTCGTCGCAGAAAAGCGGGATATTTTGCAGCCGGAACTCGTACCGCAGGGGGGCCAGATATTGATCCGCATTGCGGCAGATGACCGCCATGCGGCTATACGGCGTGCCCCGCCGGGCGCGGGCGGCGATCTCGGCAGCCACGGCCTTAGCCTCGGCCTGGCGGGACGCCGCCGCGTGGTAGGTGATGGCCGGGTGCGCGGGGTCAACGGTGACGTCCGGCGTGTAGGCCGGGTCGGCCAGCAGCAGGTTCAGCTCGGCCAGGGCCGGGGCGTCGGCGTGGCGGCGGTCGTCGGACAGCACGACGGTGTGTGTCGGGATGGCGGCATCCGCAGCCATACGTTTTAACGTATTGACAACATTTTTGGCACCGCTGAACAGCCCCATGCCGCCGGCGGTGTCCTGCTCGCCGTCGCAGCACAGGCAGACCGTGACGTCGGCTGCCGGCAGCATGGCGGCCAGCAGGGCACGCTTTGGCGCGTTGAAGGTATCAAACTCGTCTATGTAGACCGCGCAGCCCGCGAAAAAAGCTGCGTCCAACCGCTCGGCGGCGCGCTGCTGGCGGTCGCCGGGATCCATGGCGCTCTGGGCCAGCAGCCCCTCGTAGGCGTTGTAGATTAGCGCCAGTTCGCTGAGTTTTTCGCGGTCAGCGCCGGGGGCGTTGGCGTACTGGGCCAGCATTTCCGGCGTTACACCGGCGCTTTTCAGTTCGTTGATGGTCTGTGCCGCTTTCTCGCAGAAAGCCGCGCTGCGGCGCTGGCGGTTGTAGTAGACGACCTTGTCCAGCAGCGAATCCGTCGCGCGGCGCAGCAGCAGGGCGCGGCCCGCCTCGGTCAGGGTGGGCACCGCCGCCCCGCCGTAACGGCGCAGCAGGGCCTCCGCCAGCGAGGTGAAGGAGTAGCTTTCCACATAAGCGGAAAGGCTGTCCCCCAGGGTGCGGTAGAGCTGCCCTTCGGTGGAGGATGTGAACTGTTCCGGTACGATGAGGATACTGCGTTCCCCGCGTTCCGCACGGGCGCGCAGTTCAGCCAGCATCTGATAGGATTTGCCCGAACCGGAGGGGCCGAGGATGAAGTTTAGCATGGCGGTGTCCTTTCTAATAGCCTTCTCCCTTGGGAGAAGGTGGCCCGAAGGGCCGGATGAGGGGCGCATATGCCGCAGCGGCCCATTTGCGGGCGGCAGCGGCAAGGCCGCCCCTCATCAGTCAGCGGGCAAGCCGCTGACAGCTTCCCCCGCGGGGGAAGCCAATCTGCCTATAAAGTCCGCAACTGCACACCTTACCTCAAACCTTCCAAACACCAGCGCGTTTTCATCGGCGGTGGGGTAGGCAGCGGTGCTGCCGGAGACGCAGAGGGCCGGATACAAAACGCAGAACCAGTTGCGGCCCCGAGCTTCGCCTAACTCAATGCGCAGGGCTGTGTAAGCCCCGCCCGGCAAGGTGAAGCTGCCATAGTCCCGCGCAGCAAAGTCCCACTGTTCCAACCGCAGGCGTGCGGTCTGGGGGCTGTGGGCGCGGTGCAGAGCCGTGTCGGCGGCCTGCTGCAAGGCGGGCAGTGCGTATTGCAGGGCCGCAGCAGCCTCGTCCGGGGTTGCTGCTTCGGTCACGGCGGGCGGCAGGGCAGCCAAAACGGCGTCCCGCACCTGCAATTTCAACAGCTGGTCGTCCAACGTATCGCTGTTGGCCAGAATATGCAGCCGCAGGGTGTCCGCCCGTACCTGGGCGGCGGTGCGCTGGTGCCAATCGGCGCCGACAGTAAGTACAATGGCCAGTGCCAGCGCCAGGCCTACGCCCAGTTCCAGCACGCGGCGGGTATGCTTTGTCATAACAGTTCTCCCCTTTCAACCGGAGTATGGGCAGAAAGGGGAGCTTGTAAACTTATTTCTTGGTGCCAAACGCGCGGCGGACCGTCACGCGGGGGCCGCCATGGGTGGGCTTGCAGACATAGACCTGCTTGTAGCCCTTTTTCAGTTCGACGGCGGCATTGCGGGCGGCGTTCTCGTCGTCAAAAATACCAAACACCGCCGCGCCGCTGCCGGTCATCTGGGCCGTGACGGCCCCATGCGCCCGCAGCGTTTTACAGATGGCGGGCGTTTCCACCGCGCCGGAGCAGTGTTCCAGCGCATTGCCCGCCGCCGCACAGACGCCTCGCAGGTCGTTGGCGCGGATGGCCTGTTCCTGGGCCTCGCAGTCGGGGTGGACCGGGCTGCCCATCGTGTCATACCGGGCAAAGGCCTCGGGCGTCGAGACTCCGACGCTGGGCATCGCCACGACGAACCAGCAGTCCGGGCAGGGCGGCAGGGCTTTCATCAAATCGCCCACGCCGCGCACGCGGCAGGTACCGCCCAGCAGCGCAAACGGCACATCCGCGCCGATGCCCGCGCCGATGGCGCACAGTTCGCTCATGGAAAGCCGGGCGTTGTACAGTTCGTTCAAACCAACCAGCACGCCCGCAGCGTCAGCACTGCCGCCCGCCATGCCGGCACGCACCGGCACCCGCTTGTAAATCGTCATATCCACGCCCGCCAGCAGGCCGGTGTAGTGGAAAAACGCCAGCGCCGCCTTGACAGCGGTGTTTTTATCGTTGGCGGGCACAAAGCTGCCGGGCAGGGTCAGCGTCAGGTCATTGCTGCGGCGCAGCGTGATTTTTTCGTACAGGTCGATGGTCTGCATGACCATGTCCAGATCGTGGTAGCCGTTGGGCAGCGTGCCCACAACGTCCAGCGACAGGTTCAGCTTGGCCGGGGCCAGCACCGTTACCGAGCGGTATTGCATAGGGGTCACTCCTGTTTTTACTTTTTTATCCAGCCGTGTTCAGTCAAAAATTCGCGGATGCGCTTCATCGCGGTCTGCAAATGGTCTACGCTGTAGGCGTAGCTGATGCGGGCATAGCCCTCGCCGGAGGCACCGAACGCCGAGCCGGGGATGATGGCGACCTCCTTTTCCCGCAGCAGCTGCTCGCAGAACTCGCTGCTGGTCAGGCCGCTGATCTGGATAGACGGGAACACGTAGAATGCGCCCCGCGGCTCAAAGCAGGTCAGGCCCATCTCGTTCAGTGCCTTGACGACGTAGCGGCGGCGGCGGTTGTACTCGTCGCGCATCATCTCGATCTGGTCGTCGCACTGGCGCAGCGCCGTGATGGCCGCGTACTGGCTCGTGGTCGGCGCGGACATGATGCAGCTCTGGTGGATCTTCGTCATAACTTTGACAAGCGGTGCCGGACCGGCGGCGTAGCCGAGCCGCCAGCCGGTCATGGCGTAGGACTTGGAGAAGCCGTTGACCACAATCGTGCGCTCCGCCATGTCGGGCAGCGACGCAATCGAAACGTGGCGGTCCAGGCCGTAGGTCAACTCGGAGTAAATTTCGTCGGACAGCACCAGCACATTCGTCTCGCGCAGGACGGCGGCGATCTCCTCCATCTCGGCGGCACTCATGACTGCGCCCGTGGGGTTGTTGGGATACGGGAAGATCAGCAGCTTTGTCCTGGGCGTGATGGCCGCGCGCAGCTGGTCGGCGGTCAGGCGGAACTGATCCTCGGCGCGGGTGGCAATATGCACGGGCACGCCGCCGGTCAGCTGGGTGATTGGCTCATAGCAGACAAAGCACGGCTCCGGGATGATGACTTCATCCCCGGGCTGGACCACCGCACGGATGGTCAGGTCGATGGCCTCGCTGCCGCCGACGGTGACCAGGATGTTTTCCTCTTTATAGTGCAAATCAAAGCGGCGCTGTAAGTAATTGCAGATCTCGCCGCGCAGCTCCTTTAAGCCGGAATTGGCCGTATACTTGGTGCGGCCCAGCTCCAGGCTGCGGATGCCCGCGTCGCGGACGCTCCACGGCGTTTTAAAATCCGGCTCCCCGACGCCCAGCGAGATGCAGTGAGGCATATCGGCTGCCAGATCAAAGAACTTGCGGATGCCGGACGGGCGCATGGCCTTGGCGGCAGGGGCAAGCAGCTCATCGTAGTTCATCACAGGACGGTACACTCTCTTTCATCGGGTTCTTCGGCCAGGTACAGGCGGCCGCCGCGCTTGTAGGGGCGCAGCACAAAGCTGGTCGCGGTGGAGAGCACGTCGTCCAGCGGGGAAAGGCGCTTGGCCACGAAGATGGCGATTTCCTGGAAGCTGCGGCCCTTGATGATGACCTGCAAATCATAGCTGCCGCTCATCAGCAGCACGGTGTCGACCTCATCAAACTGGGCAATCGTCATGCCGATGTCGTCAAAGCCGCGGGCCTTATGGGGGGTCACGCGCAGCTCAATGACTGCCTCGACGAGGTTGACACCGGCTTGTTCCCAGTCCACGAGCGTCTCATAGCCGCGGATATAGCCCTTTGCGGCGGCCTCATCCATCATGGCGGCGATTTCTTCAGGCGTTTTATCCAGCATCGCCGCGATGTCCTCAATCGGCATACGGGCGTTCTTTTCCAGAATGCGAAGCAGTTCTTCCATAGTAGGTACACCTCACTCAAGTATATATAGATGTATTATAGCATATTCCGCAGCGGATTGCACTAGTGTCCGGCGGATTTTTGCAGCAGAACTGCAGGGGCCATCCCATAAGAGGTCATCTATGGCAAGGCTGCGGGCCGTACAGGTGCGGCCTCTGCGGCGCTGCCGCAAAAAAAGCGCCCGCTCATGCGCATGGCACAAGCGGGCACTTTTCAAATTCAGGGTTACCCCTCTGCCGGGGTGTCGCCGGTATCGTCGAGGTTTTCGGCATCCGGGGCGACCTCAGCGCCTTCCTCGGGGACGGGCGCGGGCTCGGTGCTTGCGGCATCCGACGTGCCCATTTCCTCGTTCTGCATGTTATCCACAACGGCATCCGTCGGGGCGGGGATCGGCGTGACCTCAACCTGCATATCGCTGTCGCGCAGGGCGGTCAGGTACCACTGGCGGTTCTCGCCGCGGGTAAAGACATAGTCCATATACTTCGTCGGCTCAGTGGGCGCGGTCAGGGACAGCTCACCGGTGGCGTTGTTCGATGACGTCGGTACATAGCCGACGGTCACGATGCGCTGGCCGTCCTTCTTGGTGATCTTTTCCACCGTCGGCGTGTACAGCGCCACCGAACTGGTGACGGGCACCAGATAGGCCTGCTTTTCTTCGTCGTACTGGTAGACGAACTCCGCCGTGCTGAACGTGCCCTCCGTCACCTGGTAGTCCGGCCCGAGCAGGTTGGAGATGTAGGTGTCGATCTCCAGCGCCGGGATCAGGGCCGAGCCGGTGTCGGGGTCGCGCTCGTACTGGTCCAGGCTGCCGCCGCTGTTCT
>OLND01003029.1_pt1 | contig 13915 bp, 18 predicted proteins | sample 1672031 | NCBI WGS metagenome assembly OLND01 (sample SAMEA3136638, study PRJEB25190) | human gut metagenome | biome: human gut; feature: human-associated habitat; material: faeces | place: Austria | collected 2013
CAGGGTGGTTTTACCGCAGTTCGGGTTGCCTGCCAGAGCAATTTTAATTGCCATTGATTATACCCCTTTCTGAAATTTACTCAACCTCGATCATTTCAGCATCAGCCTTGCGGACGCTGAGCTCGTAGTTACGGACGGTCAGTTCCATCGGGTCGCCCAGGGGGGCTACCTTGCGGACGTAGACCTTGGTGCCCTTGGTCAGGCCCATGTCCATGATGCGGCGCTTGACAGGGCCTTCGCCATGCAGCTTGGCAACGGTGACGGTCTCGCCGACCTGTGCATCTTTCAGAGTCTTCATACTTTGTTCCTCCTCTTAAGGTACAATAAATCAAACAGCCTATGGCTGAGATTCCCTTTTTATCAGCCGACAATAATACGCATGGCCAGCGTCTTATCCAGCGCAATGCGGGCTTCCTTGACCTGGATGATGAGGTTGCCACTGATCTCGTTGACAACGGTAACGGTCTCGCCCACAACAAAACCCAGCTCGGCCAGATGCTGGCGGACTTCGTCCTTGCCGGTGATTTTCTGGATGGTAACGGTATCGCCTGCTTTAGACATCGTCAAAGGCATTCCATACACTCCCCTTTTTTGCAAGTCTGCAACACATTAGCCTATGCTAACATATTGGATGAAAGCACGCGGTTAGAACGTTCTAACCGCTTATGTCGGTAGTTTACCACCACTAACTCCCGGTGTCAAGATGTGAGTTAGGCACGGCGAACACTTTTGGAAGATTGCACAGTTATCCCTAACTAACCTTTGTAAAATTTGAATAAATCGTAAATGCTTGGCGGCGGATGTTGCCGTGTACATCATTTATAGAGTCGTAGGGGCCGGGCATGCCCGGCCCGCAGCATTTACGGCGGCAGCCCCATTATCCAATGGATTTGCAGGGAAGGGTCTTGACCGCTTGACGCCGCCCCCCTACAATACAAAACAGGGCAAGGTACTCCCCTGCCCTGTGCGTATTTATTGCGCCTTCTTCTGTTTCCTCGTCTCCACAAGATGCCGTACCGCCAGCACGGGATGGTGGAACAGCATCCGCGGGCCGCTCCAACGCATGACCTGGCGGATCTGCTCCCGCATTTCGGGCTTATAGCAATGGGTCTTGCAGACGCTGCAAAACGTTTTGGTCGCTATGTGCGGGCAGTGGTCCACCCGCGCATCGGCGTAGTCCCGCAGGGCCGCGCAGTCGGGGCAGAGCTGGCCTTTCGGCGTGCCGTGGTTGCCGCGGCAGTACAACTCGATCATCAGGCCGACCGTTTCTTTCTCCTGTCGGCGCTTTTTCTCCGGGGTGTCGGGAACACCGCTCCCTACAACGTTTTTGTCGGCCATCAGCTCATTCTCCCATTCTCGACCGAATAGGTCGTGTCGGCAATACGCATCGTCGATGCCCGGTGGGATACCAGCACGACGGTCTTGTTTGCGCGTTCCTCGGCCAGGCTGTGCAGGATGACCGCCTCGTTCAGGCTGTCGAGATTGCTTGTCGGTTCGTCCAGCAGAATGAACGGTGCGTCATGCAAAAATGCCCGTGCCACGCCAAGGCGCTGCCGCTCACCGCCCGAGAGGGTATCGCCCAGCTCACCGACGAGAGTGTCGTAGCCCTGGGGCAGCGTCATGATAAAGTCGTGGATGGACGCCTTTTTGCAGGCCTCCACGACCTGCTCATGGGTCGCGTCCCGGTTAGCGATTTTGACATTTTCCTCAATACTGTCATGGAACAGCACGGTATCCTGCTCGACAAAGCTCTCCGCTGCGCGCAGCGACGCCGTGTTGATCCCCTTGATGTTTTCGCCGGAAATCTCTACCTTGCCCAAATCGGTATCCCAGAACCGCATGAGCAGTTTGAGCAGCGTGGATTTGCCGCTGCCGCTGCGGCCGGTGATGCCCACGACCTGGTTCTGCGGGATGTGCAGCGTGACTTCCTTTAAGATCTCGCTGTCGCCGTAGCCGAAGATCACGCGGCGGGCGTTGGCACCAGTAAACACAATGTCCTTGCCGCCGACGACCTCTTTCACGGCGGGCTGCTCATCGAGGATGTCCAACACGCGGTTGCCTGCGGCAAAGGTGTTTTGCAGCCCGGTACCGAGGTTCGCCAGCGCAATGACCGGGCCAAAGCTGCTCATGAGTGCCACAGTGCAGACCAGTGCGCCGTCAAAGCTGATGGTCCCCGACGCGCACAAGGACCCCGTCAGCGCCAGCATACCGCCGTCCAGCAGCAGGATGATGGCCCCGGTTACGGCTTGTGCCGTGCCGCCAGCCTCTTTCAGGCGGCGCTCCTGCCCGGCCAGCGCGTCGGTGCGCTGGTTGATCTGCGCTAAGCGGTGCGCACCGTCGTTGTATTGCAGGCTTTCCCGCACGCCGCGCAAGCTGTCCAGCACAAAACCGTTCAGAGCGCCGAACTCCGCGCGGAAATTCTCGCCAGACTTGCGCGCACCCTTGGCGGCGGCCACCGGGATACCGATGCCGATCATGGCGTAGGCCAGGGCGGCGTACAGCCCCAGCAGCGGCGCATAACTGCCCATAAAGCACGCCATAACGATGCTTACGATGGCCGCAATGCAGATGGGCGAGATCGTGTGGGCGTAGAAAACTTCCAGCAGTTCAATGTCGGCGGTCAGCACGGCAATCAGGTCGCCCTTGTCGCGGCCTTCCAGCTTTGCGGGGGCCAGCTGGCGCAGCACGCCAAAGACCTTGTCGCGGATGAGGGCCAGCAGCTTGAAGGCAATAAAATGGTTGCAGCCCTGCTCGGCGTAGTGCAGCACGCCGCGGGCTACGGCCAAAATCGGCAGCAAAATACATACGGTGCCAAGGGCAATAGGCGCGGCGGCCAACAGCGTGTCCAGCAGCGCATAGACGCCCAGAACCGGGATAAAGATAGCGCAAAGAAAGCCCGCCACACCAAGCAGAACCGCGCATACCATGACCGGGGCCAGCGGCTTGACCAGCCCCACAAGGCGGCACATGACGTTGAAATTGCCGCGCGTGCGTTTGTTTTCCATCACTGCGCCCCCTTTCCGTAGTTTTCCAGTGCCTGCTGGCGGTTCCACAGGTCGGCGTACAGCCCGCTCTGGGCCAGCAGTGCTTCGTGTGTGCCCTGTCCGGCCAAGTGCCCATGATCCAGCACGTAAATATTGTCCGCTTTCGTGACGTTGGCCAGGCGATGGGAAATCAAAATGACCGTCTTGCGCCCGGCCAGACGATGGATGCCCGCCATGATATCGTTCTCGCTCTCTACGTCGATATTGGACGTTGCTTCGTCAAAGATATAGATGGAGCTGTCATGCAGCAGGGCGCGGGCCAGCGCCAGACGCTGCCGCTGGCCGCCGGACAGGTTGCTGCCGCCTTCGGCCAGCTGGGTGTTCAGGCCGTCCTCGCTGCGCAGGAAATCTGCGAGGTTGACCTGTTCCAACGCGCCCCACAGTGCGCCGTCGTCGGCGTCGGGTGCGGCCATCCGCAGGTTGTCTGCCACCGTACCCTTGAACAGGTGGCTGCCCAGGCTGACGAGGGTCACGTTTTTCAAAAGGTTTGCTTCGTTGACGGCGGAAAGTTCCTGCCCGCCGATGGTTACGCTGCCGGTGTAGCCAGCTGCGCGGCCGGTCAGTACAGCAGCAATCGTCGATTTGCCGCAGCCGCTCTCGCCCACCAGCGCCGTAAAGCTACCCTGGGGAAAGTCGAGATTCAAGCCGTGCAGCGTCTCTTTTTCGGCGGTGTAGCCAAAGTGCAGGTCACGGCAGGCAATGGCGCAGTCCGTGCCGATCTCGGCGCTCCTGGCGTCGCCCTCGGGCAGATCCAGCAGCTTAAAAATTTTATCGCTGGCGGCCATGCCATTCATGGCGACGTGGAAATACGACCCCAGCGCGCGCATAGGCAGGAAGAAATCCGCCGACAACAGCAAAATGCAGAGCGCACCCTGCAAACCCACGCGGCCCGCGGCAAACTCTTTAGCCGCCACGGCAATGCCCAGCGCCGCGCCGCCGTAGGCGATGACGTCCATAACGATGATGGAGTTCAGCTGCATCGTCAGGACTTTCATCGTCACCTTGCGGAAATGCTCGGCCTCGCGGTTCATGGCCGCATGGCGGGCTTCGTCTGCCTGGTAGATTTTGAGCGTGGTCAAGCCTTGAAGGTTTTCTAGAAAGCTGTCACCCAGCGCGGCGTACTGGCCCCAGTATTTGCCCAGCAGTTTTTTTGCAAATTTCTGCACAGCCACGATGGAAACCGGAATCAGCGGCACGCAGATCATCAAAATGACCGCTGCCCGCAGGCTGACCGGGGCCAGCGCGATAAACAGTGTGAGGGGCGCGAGCATGGCGTAGAAAAACTGCGGAAGGTACGCGCCGAAGTAGGTCTCGAGCTGTTCGACGCCCTCGCCCGCCAGCTGCAGGACCTCGGCGGTGGGCACGGCCTGGGTGTAGCTGCCACCCAGGCGCAGCAGTTTTTCATAGATGGCGGCGCGCAGCGTCTTTTTCACGGTGCGGCTGGCGTTGTAGCTGGCCGAAGCCGCGCCCCGGGTGCAGAAGAACCGCACGACGAGCGCACCCAGCAGCACAAGCAGCGCGGCGGACAGACTGCCCTGGCCGTACACAAGCCCCGCCAAAAACGCAGACACGGCAAAGATCATGGCAATATTGGCCAACAGCGCCACCCATTGCAGCGCCACATTCCGCGCGATATACCGTTTGGAATCGCCCATCATGGCGATCAGGCGTTTGTTTATCATCATAGTTTGTGGTTCCTTTTAGTAGAGTTGTAGGGGACAGACATATCCGATGTGTTTACTCTTTCTCCGTCGTGCGCAGGGGCAGATAACCGGCATCGCGGATGGCCTGACGGATGGCGTCTTCGTCGGCGTCGGCCTTGGTCCAGACCGTCACCTTCTGGGCGCTCAGGTCTGCCTCGGCCAGGGTGTCCGTCATGGCGTTCAGGGCGTTCTCCACATGGCGCTGGCAGTTCTGGCAGGTCATGCCGTCCACACCCATGACCACACGGTGCAGGTAATGGCTTTTGTTGGTGTCGGCGGCCTTGACCTTCCTGGCGGGGGCGTCATGCTCACCGCAGCAGCCGCCGCCATGGTTCAGGTGATGTACATAGTTGTAGATGCCGTAGACAACAGCTACGACCAGGATCAAAACAATAATAACGTTTGCCATACGATAACCTCCGGGTTAGTGTTTTCTAATCGAACTTAGGATATACTAACTTTGCGAGATTGTCAAGTAGGAACTTTTTGGATGCTGCAAGCAAAGGCTTCCCCCTTTGGGAAAGCTGCCCGCGAAGCGGGCTGATGAGGGGCGGCCTTGCCAGACCTCTCTTTGAAGGAAGATATTGCGGGTAAGCTGAGGGCCGGGCATGCCCGGCCCCTACATGGGCGGCGTTATTGCCTATGAACGGGTTGCTATGGCAAATGTGCCCCTCATCCGGCCTTCGGCCACCTTCTCCCAGGTGAGAAGGCTTTACATAAAAAAGAAGAGGGGCATTGCTGCCCCTCCCAGGTATGATGGATATGGAGAATATCACGCGTTGGCAAGGGCGGTGCCCAGGGCTGCGCAGGCAGTCTCAGCGTCGCCGTCGGGGGCACCGTTGGCCATGACAGGCTCAACGACCATGCGGGCACCGGCAGCCTCGGCATCCTCGGCCCAGGTGCGGATCCACTCGCCGTCGCCCCAGCCGTAGGAGCCGAACAGGCCGACAGGCTTGCCGCTCAGGGAGCCGCGCAGATCCTGATACATCGGCTCAAACTCGTTTTCTTCCAGCTGCTCAGCGCCCATGGCGGGGCAGCCCAGCGCAAAGCCGGTGTAGTCGCCGGCGGAGGCAACATTGAACTCAGATGCGGTGAACTTGTCAACAGCTGCGCCGGCAGCGGTTGCTGCATTAGCGACCAAATCAGCCATGGCCTCGGTGTTGCCGGTGCCGCTCCAATAGATAACTGCGATCTTGCTCATAGTAAACTACTCCTTTGTACATTCTTTATGGTGCATCGTCAGGCGGCCACAGTCAGCCGCCGGATCGGGGTGCCGTTGTAATAGCAGCGGGCGTAGATGCGCTCGCATTTTTTGTAGCGGTCAAACTCTGCCTGGGCGGCGGTGGGGTCGGTGTAGACCTTCCAGTAGCCGCAGGCCGTAAAGTTTTTGCCGCGATTCTCGATAAAACCGATGACATCCGCCAGCGGGTAGCCTAAGAAAACGCCGATCTCATGCGGGAATTCCCCCTCGCAGCACAGCCGGTCGGCCAGCTGATTCAGCAGGGCGTCCGCAGTGCCGAGGGCGTACCCCTCCCCTGCCAGAAAGTCCAGCGTGCGGGGGGCTGCCAGCAGTCTTGCCACCCGCGCGGGGCGGTAAACATAGACCAGCACGGCCCCGGTACGCGGACACTGCTTGAGCACCCGCACCGTGACGCCGCGGGGCGCGAGCGCTGCGTGCCAGGCGGCGGCCATGTCGGCGGCGTCCTGCCCGGGCGCGGGCTGGTAGCGGAAGAGGCTGGCGGGTTTGAGCCCGGCCAGCGTGGGGGCACACAGGGTTGCCAAATCGCAGGCGAAGCTGCGCGGGCTGGGGGTAACGCGGGTACGTTCTGCCATGAGACGGCTCCTTATCCTCTGCAATAGTTAGCATACGCTAACCAAAGTCCCCATAAAACCGCACAGCACGGGGAGAGAACCGCACTGTGCGGGCTATGGTTCCTAAAGGGGGACTTGCTATGGTTAGCTTTAACTAACGCTAACAATATAACATGATATCACACAGTTGTCAAGCGTTTTTTGCAAGGTTTTCCAGGTGCGTATTATGTAAACCCATTCAGCACCACCTTCAGTTCGGCCCAGATATCCTCCTGCTTGACGCTGTAATCCAGGCCGTCCGTGTGTGGCCTGCAATAAACCTGATACAAAATGCCATCCTGCGCAAAATAGGCGCTGGACTGCACATAGGGCATCGAGTTCGGGTTGCTGGTGCAGTGCGGAATCAGCGCAGTGTTGCCGTTTGCCATTGGGTAGCTTTCGCATTCCCAGGTCAGCCCGGCGCTCTTTTGGCGGTAGAGCTGGGCAACGGTCTCCGGCGCGGCGTCGCCCAGATAGACGACAGCCATCATTTCCACATCGTAGATGCCATGGCGTGCGCCGGTGCGCAGGTAGAGCTTGTCCGGCGTTTCACCGCGCCCAACGGGGATAAGCCCAGCCGGGTATTCCTGCGCTTTCGGCGTGTAGGGGCGGCCGTCGTATTCTTCGGGTATCTCGATCATGCCCGACGGATACAGCGAGACGGCGGCAAAATTGTTGGCTTCGGTATCCAGCAGCGCGTTCTGTGCCAGCGGCAGGTCGGTCGCAGCGGTCAGTTTGCCCCAACTGTCGTAGCCGCGCACTGCGCGGGAATAGCGGTTCATCTCGTCCTCATCAGGAAGGTGCAAAAATCCGTTGATGCCGCAGTGCATCGGCAACCAGCCATCGGCGGAAATCTCGCCGTTGTGGTTTGCCGCCAGCCCCGCCAATAAGTCGCTGTCCAACGTAAAATACTGCCGCTCATACGTTATGGCATACCCGGTGTTCGCCTCGGGCGCGAAGGAGGGGCGCGGGTTCTCCCGCAGGTTCGTAAATCCTGCTGAGCCCGCCAGTACCCCGGCTGCAATCAACAGCGGCGCAGCCAGGCAGAGGGCGATACGCCGCCAGGGCCATGCCGGGCGGGCGTTGGGCAGAGCCTCGGCCACGGCGGGCCAGAGATCGACCTCGGCCGGGTGCAGGCCGTCAGTCAGCTTCGTGCGCAAAAATTCTTCATCGCGGTCATTCGTCATGGTGTTCCCCCTCTCTCAATCGTGAGGCCAGCTGTTTTTTGGCCCGGTGATAGCGTGTGCGCAGGTAGGCGGCGGGCCGCCCGTGGATGCGTGCCAGCGCGGCATAGTCCAGGCCGTCCAGCACGCGCTCCAACACCAGTGCCCGGTCGAGTGGCGGCAGAGCGGCCAGCGCGGTACGCAGTTCGTCGCTGATGCCGGGGTCCTGTTCCCGCGGTTCCGGCGTTGGGTAGTTGGCCGCGCGGCGGGCTGCCCGCAGCATATCCAGCGCGGTGCGGTAGGCGATGCGGTAGAGCCACGCGCGTTCGTTGTCGGTGCCGTCGCCCCGCAGGGTGCGGCGCTGCTGCCATGCCTTGATGAAGGTTTTCTGCACGGCGTCCTGGGCATCGGCTTCACACCCCAGCAGGCCGGTACAGTAGCGCAGCAGGGCAGCAGTGTGGGCATGTACGAGTTTTTCCAGGTCCTGTTCAGTCTGCATAGGCTCGACCTCCTTTCACCCTTATAACGCCGATGGAGGCGGAAATATATCAAAAAAGAGCCCCGAAGGGCTCGAGAATTTTGGCGCTTTGGCTTCTCCCGAGGGAGAAGCTGTCCGCGAAGCGGACTGATGAGGGGCACGTTTCCTTATGGGGCGGCAAGGCAAAGCCGCCCCTCATCCGGCCTTCGGCCACCTTCCCCCAAGGGGGAAGGCTTCCCGCACTTTCTTGTAAATCCAATCCTCTGCCAGCGGCAAAGCCAGGCCAACCACAGTATACGCCAGCCACCAAAGGCCGCCGGTGAAATAGGTGGGGAACGCGGCCAGCAGGTACGGCTCGCCACCAGTGGCCAGCAGCCCAAGCCAGGTCACGAGTTTGAAGCTCAAGAAATGCAAAATGACAATGGGCATTGTGGCGCGGCCCAAGTAGGCCAGCACGGCGCTGAATTTCGGCCACACCGCCGCCAGACACGCGGCCTGCCGCACCAGCACCCAGCCCGCCAGACTGGCGGCCAGCAGGAAGATCGGCCCGGGGTAGCCGTTGCCCGCCAGGCCAACGGAGCCAAACTGCCCCAGCACAGCCAGCAGCACAAACGCGGCAGCGGCCAGCCCGGCGTGGTGCAGCGGTTTGACGTCGCTGCGGGCGGTGCAGCGCAGCACGGTCCCCAGGTAGAACAGGCTGTAACAGCTGGCCGCAATGCCCAGCCCCCAGACGTTCCACCCGGCCAGACCACAGCGCCATCCCACCCAGAGCAGCACGCCGGAGACAAGCCCCTGGGCAATCAGTGTATCACCGCCGCGCAGCAGCTTCTGCAGCAAAAATTCCACGACAGCGTACAAAATCGAAATCTGGAACAGCGCCTGGATGAACCACAGCGCCCCGCCCAGCTGGGTGCCGCCGTCAAATACGCACCAGTGCGCCGTGCGGCCAATGACGTCTTTCAGCGTTGTGGGCGTGGTGACGATATTGCCGGGCAGCGCCAGAATGCGCTCATCCCCGGTTAAAATATTCAAGCGCAGGAACAGGTTGTTCAGCACCGTGAACGCCGTGTTGGCCAGCACAAAAGGCAGCCAGAGCGTGACCACCTTGCGCTTGGCAAAATGTACCAGCCCGCCCCGCAGGCTGAAAAGCCACCCGCTGAGCATAAAAAACAGTGCCATGTGGAAAAGATAGATAAAACCGGTGCCGGGAAAGCCCGAGTGCCCCAGCACCATAAGCACGATGCCGATGCCGCGCATACTATCTAATACAGGGTCGCGCTGCTTTGCCATAAGTACCAACCTCGCTTTTACAAAAATACCGCCCACGGTTGGGCGGCAAGGGTCACTGCGCGTTTTTAGCGCGGCATTTGGGGCAGATATACCGGATCGTCAGCGTGTAACCGCGTACCTCGGTGCCGATGGCGGACTCAATATCGCGGATCAGCCCCACCACCGGCAGGTCGGCCAGGTCGCCGCAGCTTTCGCACAGCAGGTGGCCGTGGGGGCTGGGGTTGGCGTCGTAGCGGTCGGGGCCGTCCGGCATTTCCAGGTGGCCGATCTCGCCGTCCAACTCCATAAGCTTTAGGTTGCGGTACACGGTGCCGCGGGCAATGTGCGGCATGGCCTGCCGCGCGTGGCTGAAAATTTCGTCAGCGGTCATATGCTCGGGGCATTTTTCACGCATAATGTCCAGTATCAGGGCGCGTTGGCGGGTCATGGGCAGACCTCCTTTAAGGATTTAAGATTAACTCCTATTCAGATGGTACACTATTTTGGATGATTTGTCAACGTTTTGGGCAAAATACACAAGAGTTGTTCTCGATATTTGACTTGACATACGCACTTCTTATGGTATAATAGAAGAAAATTAAGAACAAATCCTAATTTAAAACGGAGGTATTCACTATGGAACTCAGAGGCAGCAAGACCGAGAAAAACCTGTGGGAGGCTTTCGCAGGTGAGAGCCAGGCCCGGAACAAATACACCTATTTCGCGTCCAAGGCCAAGAAGGAGGGCTATGAGCAGATCAGCGCCATCTTCACCGAGACCGCCAACAACGAGAAGGAGCACGCCAAGATCTGGTTCAAGCTGTTGATGGAAAACGGCGAGATCCCCGACACGCTGACCTGCCTGAAGATGGCCGCCGCGGGCGAGAACGAGGAGCACACCTCGATGTACCCGCGCATGGCCGCCGAGGCGAAGGCGGAGGGCTTTACCCAGATCGCCGCGCTGTTCACGATGGTCGCCGCGATTGAGAAGGACCACGAGGAGCGCTACAAAGCGCTGGCCGCCAACATTGAGGCAGGCAAGGTCTACGCCCGCGAGACCGAGCAGGTCTGGCAGTGCCGCAACTGCGGGTTCGTCTATATCGGTCAGCACGCGCCGGTCAAGTGCCCGGTGTGCGCACATCCGCAGAGCTATTTTGAGCTGAAGAGCAGCAACTATTAATTTGTAAAGAAGCGGCAGCCGCAGAGCTTCCGGGCGCATTTCCTATACGCCCCTACGTGTAGGGATCGATGCTTGGCATTACCCCGGGAGCTTTGCGGCTGCCGCTGTGTTATGTGCAAATGCCCGCTTCTGGCTGGTTCGTAGGGGAGGGTCTTGACCCTCCCGCGGGGCTTTGCGCCGCCGCCAGTGTCCCGGGAGACACTGCCCCCATTGGCTATTGCTGTAGGGCGGGGCTCTCTCCCCCCGCCGCGGCGGCCTGGGGGCAGGCCGCCCTACGATTTTCATGGAAGATGTGCGCTGGCTCACGGGGCGTCGGAAACGCCGCCCCCTACAGCTGCAATTTTTTCTCAAATTTTTGCTTGACAACCGCTCTATATCATGTTATATTGTTAGCGTTAGTTAAGGCTAACCACGGCAAGTATCCGACCTTCGGAACAACCATAGCCCGCCCGGTGCGGTTCTCTCCCCGTGCCGGGCGGTTTTATGGGGCTGATAGTTAGTAGATACTAACCATTGTAGAGGTAAGGAGTCATCTCATGCAGCAATCGCGTGTCATCCCCAGCCCGCGCAGCTTCGCCTGCGACCTGGCCACCCTATGTGCCCCCACACTGGCGGGGCTCAAGCCTGCCAGCCTGTTCCGCTACCAGCCCGCGCTCGGGCAGGATGCCGCCGCCATGGCCGCCGCCTGGCACGCCGCGCTGTCGCCCCGCGGGGTCACGGTGCGGGTGCTTAGGCAGTGCCCGCGCACCGGGGCTGTGCTGGTCTATGTATACCGCCCGGCCCGTGTGGCCAGGCTGTTGGCAGCGCCGCACATGCTGGACTTTCTGGCAGGGGAGGGCTACACCCCCGGCACCGCAGACGAGCTGCTGGACCAACTGGCCGAAAGGCTCTGCTGCGAGGGAGATTTCCCGCATGAGATCGGCGTTTTTCTGGGATACCCGCTGGCGGATGTCATCGGGTTCATCCAAAACCGCGGCAAAAACTTTACCGCGTGCGGCTATTGGAAGGTCTACACCGATCCCACCGCTGCGCAGGCAGAGTTTGACCGCTATAAAAAGTGCGAGCGCATCTACGCCCGCTGCTATTACAACGGCACCCCGATCAGGCGGCTGACAGTGGCCGCCTGACGATGCACCATAAAAATTATAAAAGGAGTAGTTATTTATGAGCAAGATTGCAGTTATCTATTGGAGCGGCACCGGCAACACCGAGGCCATGGCCGATTTGGTCGCCAACGCAGCTGCCACCGCCGGCGCTTCTGTTGACAAGTTCACCGCCTCCGAGTTCAACGTTTCCTCCGCCGGCGACTACACCGGCTTTGCGCTGGGCTGCCCCGCCATGGGCGCCGAGCAGCTGGAGGAGAGCGAGTTCGAGCCGATGTACCAGGATCTGCGCGGCTCTCTGAGCGGCAAACCCGTTGGCCTGTTCGGCTCCTACGGCTGGGGTGACGGCGAGTGGATCCGCACCTGGGCCGAGGATGCCGAGGCCGCCGGTGCCCGTCTGGTCGTTGAGCCTGTCATGGCCAACGGCTCCCCCGACGGCGACGCCGAGACTGCCTGCGCAGCCCTTGGCGCCGCTCTGGCCAATGCCTGATTTTCTCCATATCCATCCATACCGGGAGGGGCAGCGATGCCCCTCCTTCTTTGTTTGTCCGGCCCGCAGCCTTCCCGTAATTGCCCGGTTCCGTACAGTCCCGGAGCGGTCAAGACCGCTCCCTACAAAGCACCCGTGTCCGAAAGTCCGTAGGGAGGGGTCTTGACCCCTCCGCGGCCTTCCCGCCGGTGCGCAGCCTCCGTACAGCCGCGGGCCGCACATGTGCGGCCCCTACAGGGCAGTATCAAAAAAGATACTGCTTGACAAAAGGCGAAACAGAAGTTAGTATATTCTAAGTTAAATTAGAAAACGCTAACCAGGAGGTTTTTTATGGCAAACGTCATTATTGTTCTGATTCTGGTGGCTGCCGTCGGCTACGGCATCTACAGCTTTATCCACCATCTGCGCCACGGCGGCGGCTGCTGCGGTGAGCATGACGCCCCCGCTAAAAAGGTCAGGGCGGCGGACACCAACAAGAGCCACTATCCGCACCGCCTCGTCATGGGCGTGGACGGCATGACCTGCCAGAACTGCCAGCGCCATGTGGAAAACGCATTGAACACCCTGCCCGACACGCTGGCCGAGGTGAACCTGAGCGCCCGGAACGTGACGGTATGGACGAAGGCCGACGCCGACGAGGAGGTCATCCGCAAGGCCATCCGCGACGCAGGCTACCTGCCGCTGCGCACGAAGGAAAAGGTGTGATTTTTCGGGCATGTCCCGGCCCTCTGCCTTCCCGCAAGTGCGGCGTTACGGGTAGGTTGCGGGCGGGGCATGCCCCGCCCCTACCGGGTGGTTTCCGTAAGCGCGCATCACTGCCCGGCTTCTGCCGTGATGCTTTCACAATTTATTCAAAGCTGCACAATTCAAGTTAGTAATAACTATCTACTTTTCACAAACCTGTTTGGTTAGCCTAACTTCCGTATTGACATCGGGAGTTAGTGGTGGTAAACTACCATCGTAAGCGGTTAGAGCGTTCTAACCGCATGCTTTTGCTCCAAGCGTTAGCATAGGCTAATATATTGCAGAATCGCAAAAGGGGAGTGTGTGGAATGCCTTTAACGATGACTAAAGCAGGCGATACCGTTACCATCCGAAAGATCACCGGCAAGGATGAGGTCCGCCAGCATCTGGCCGAGCTTGGCTTTGTCGTGGGGGAGACCGTTACCGTGGTCAATGAGATCAGCGGCAACCTCATCCTTCAGGTCAAGGAAGCGCGCATCGCGCTGGATAAGACCCTGGCCATGCGCATTATCGTTGCGTAAAAAATTTGGAATCACAGCCCCTCGGCTGTTTGATTGATTGTACCAAGAGGAGGAACGAAGTATGAAGACTCTGAAAGATGTACAGGTCGGCGAGACCGTCATCGTTGCCAAGCTGCACGGTGAGGGCCCTGTCAAGCGCCGCATCATGGACATGGGCCTGACCAAGGGCACCAAGGTTTACGTCCGCAAGGTCGCACCTCTGGGCGACCCGATGGAGTTGACCGTCCGCAACTACGAGCTCAGCGTCCGCAAGGCTGACGCCGAAATGATCGAAGTTGAGTGAGTTCTGAAAAAGTAAAGAAAGGGGTTTAACCAAATGGCAATTAAAATTGCTCTGGCAGGCAACCCGAACTGCGGTAAAACCACCCTG
>OLND01003031.1_pt1 | contig 13911 bp, 12 predicted proteins | sample 1672031 | NCBI WGS metagenome assembly OLND01 (sample SAMEA3136638, study PRJEB25190) | human gut metagenome | biome: human gut; feature: human-associated habitat; material: faeces | place: Austria | collected 2013
TCTTAGTTGTAGGCTCATCAAGCTCTGCTGCACGTCCTGTGAACGCACCACCCATGATGATCTCACCAACTGAATCATCTTTATCAAGTCCACCTGCCATCTCGATCAGCTCTCCTACAGAGATACCAACTGGAACATCCATAAATACATGAGCTTCGCTGCCGCCCTTGATATTACCGCGAACTGTAACATTCTTAGAAATACATGGTTTCTTCTCTTCGATAGCTTCAGCGATCTTAGCAACTGTTTCGAGGTTGATTACAACCGATCTTGCTGCTGACGGAAGCTGTGTGGTATCAAGGTTAACGCCCAGACACTCACGAACTACGGCACGCTCTTCACCCATCGGGTAGATATCCGGAAGCAGGTGAACGGAAATGTTCTCCTCATCCTTCAAAGCATCCAGAAGTTTAAGAACTGCCTCTCTGTTCTTCTTCTTAATAGCAAAGATTGCTTTATCTGCTTTTGTAATCTCCATGCAGTATTTTACTCCACGGATAACTTTGTCTGTCTGCTCAATAGTCTGCTTAATATTGTGAGCAAGACCCGGCTCACACTCAGAGTCGTTGATCAGAATGTAGCTGTGCTCCAGTTTGAAGTCTTTTGGAAGCTCTGGGTTGATATCCTCTCTGAACTCACCCTGCTCTGTTGCGGATAAGTCAATATTCAGCTTAATTCCTGTCGGGAATCCGGCTCCACCCATACCTACAATACCAGCTGCTTTGATCATATCAAGCTTTGATGCATCTTCCGGCACATCAATCGGCACGAACTCATCTGGCTGTTCTGCATCTGCCTTGATGACGATACGGTCTTCAAGGATCTCAGATACTTCACCGTAAACACTTGAGAAGATATTAGCTCCCAAGCCTGTTGGTGTGGCAATCAATGTACCTTTTTTTACCTTATCACCTACAGCTACGCATGGGGCACAAGGTGCACCTACGTGCTGACGTAATAATAACTGTACTTTTTCCATGACACACATCTCCTTTTCTCATACTTTGATTGTTATTATATTAAGTAAAGACGAAATACTTTGAACCTATCCCGCCCAACTTATCCGATTGTATCTATAGGTAAAATCTATAGGCAATTTATTCTGTCAAACTTTTATCATGTTTGTCAAAAGACTATCTTTTTCTATATACTTCAATAGCTTTCTTTTGGCGGAGGCATGTGGGAATCGAACCCACCCAGGACGCTCCTAACGCCCAACACTGGTTTTGAAGACCAGGAGGCACACCAGTTGCCCATCTACCCCCGTATTACATATCATGCCTACTTAAGATAACACATAAAAAGCCTTATTTCAAGAGCTTTTTCACATTTTTATAATATCAAAAAACCATTGACTTTTCAAGGCATTTCAGCCATAATGAGTATAGAAAGATTGAACCCGGTACTAGACGACAGACTAGACCGGGTTATAGAATACGGTCTATTTGTTAATATTTCATCATTTTACCGTATTAAATTGTTTTTTTACAAATACATTATCATAGATTTTATCAATACTTGTTATTTTTTCACTTATGTTATTTATAGAATTTATCTATAAATTATGACTTTAAAGGAGGGTAATGCTATGGAATTGAAAGCAAATGTGAACTTTGACCGATTTGAGGCTGCACTTCAGGTAGTAGATGCACACACAGTTGGCGAGTTCTGTCGTATGGTCATCGGAGGATTCCCTGAACCAGAAGGCAACACAATGATCGAGAAGAAAGATTGGATGGAAAAGAATTATGATCATGTTCGTACAGCTCTTATGTTAGAGCCTAGAGGACATCATGATATGTTCGGAGCTTTTCTCTGCGAGCCAATCGATAAAGAAGCCGATCTTGGTGTTATTTTCATGGATACAGGCGGATACCTGAACATGTGCGGACACTGCACCATCGGAGCTGTTACTGTAGCAATCGAGGCTGGACTCGTTGAATCTCACGAAGGAGAGAACAGCGTAGTTCTTGAGGCACCTGCCGGACTCATTCGTACAACTGCAGAAGTTAAGAACGGAAAGGTAACTGGTGTTACACTTACTAACGTACCTGCATTTGTATATAAGGATAACCTTACCGTTACTGTTGACGGAAAAGAGATTCCTTATACTATCTCATTCGGCGGAAGTTTCTTCGCACTGGTAGATACTACCAAACTTGACATTGGACCTATCAATGCTAAGACAGTACCTGAGTACATCGCTCTTGGCATGAAGATGCGCGACCTGATCAACGAGCAGGTTGAAATTCAGCATCCGACACTGGACATCACAGAAGTTGACCTCGTAGAGTTCTACGGACCAACTCCTAATCCGGATCATGCTACCATGAGAAATGTCGTAGTATTCGGAGATGCTCAGGCTGACCGTTCACCATGCGGAACAGGTACAAGTGCTAAGCTTGCTACTCTGCACAAATGGGGCGAGATCGGTATTGGCGAAGAATTTATCTACGAAAGCTTCATCGGAACCACTTTCAAGGGTGTTATTAAAGAAGAAACCAAGATCAGTGATTACGATGCAGTCATTCCTATGATCACAGGTACAGCTAACCTGACAGGTGTTGGTACATACCTGATCGATCCGGAAGACAAGTTAAAATATGGTTTCTTAATTGGTTAATCTGTGATATAATCACGTGGAGAGCAACCGAAGGCGGGTTCTTAATAGAACTCGCCTTTTTTAGAAGGTATAAACCTGTTCCATCTATCGGTTATCTCTCCACACGTTATACCATAACAGAAGGGGAATGATTATATGCCGCGGAAACGACAATCCACCAAAAGCCGTATCGTTAAGTCTGCATGGAATCTGTTTTACAAAAACGGATATGACGACACCACAGTAGAAGACATCATCACAGCATCCAAGACATCAAAAGGTACCTTTTATCATTATTTCAAGAGTAAAGAAGGGCTTTTGAATACATTGTCTTATCTGTTTGATGAAAAATATGAAGAATTATATAATGTAGTAGACCCCAACTTATCGTCCTACGACAAATTATTATTCTTAAATCATGAATTATTTTATATGATCGAAACCAGTATTGACGTCAGCCTGGTTGCTTATCTGTACTCAGCCCAGCTGGTCACTAAAGACAAGCGTTCCTTGTCCGATCACAAGCGTTTTTATTATGTATGGCTTAGTGAGATCATGCAGAACGCACTGGACTCTGGTGAATTTGCACCAACTTCCTCTGCCAAAGATCTGATGGATATCTACGCTATGTTCGAGCGCGCACTGCTATATGACTGGTCACTCGTAAAAGGGAAATTCTCTCTGACAGAAAAGAGTGATGCCCTGTTGCCACATGTACTGGATGCATTTGTAAATGGATTATAAAAAAACGGTTCGAGACCATCTGATCTCGAACCATTTTTATACCATCACTTCGTGCATTTCCTGTTCCTGCACACCAATGCTTTCTATCACCTTCCGGATCGTGTCACGATCCTCTATTCCTGCACACCACGACAAACCGCAACCTGCCGAAATCTCGCGTGGTACAGGAATCAGTCTGCCAGGAGCCCCCGCTTCTTTACAGGCTTTCTCCATAGCCATCGCATCTGTGGTCGTGTGAAATGTCACAACCAGCTTTAATTCTTTTTTGCGCATGTCTCTTCTCCTTATTCTTCATCCACAGACAATTCCTGAATTGCACGAATGGCTGTGTCCACTTCTTCTTCCGTATTGTAATGAGAGAAGCTGAATCTCACAGCTCCCTGTCCGACCGTTCCAAGTGCTTCATGCATGAGCGGCGCACAGTGTGCTCCCGGGCGGATCGATATATCATAATCCATCAGCAGGGCATCTCCTACTTCTGATGAATCATACGCTCCAATATTCAATGTAACGATCGGGCAACGGTTCTTCGTAGAGAAATCTCCGTATACCTTTACATTCGGAATATCCTTTACGCCTTCATAGAATCTCCACATCAATTCCTGCTCTCTGGTGCGGATCTTATCAATTCCTTCAGACATCAGATATTCCACCGCCGCATGGAGTCCTGCGATTCCATGTCCGTTCAGGGTTCCTGCTTCCAACGCCGTCGGCATTTCCTTCGGATGTGTTTTACTATAGGTCTGCACTCCGCTTCCGCCGCTTAAGAGCGGGCGTACTTCCAGACCTTCTCTTACATACATACCTCCGGTTCCCTGCGGTCCCAACAGGCTCTTATGCCCCGTGAAGCACAGAATATCAATATGCATTTTCTGCACATCAATCGGAAATACTCCTGCAGTCTGCGATGCATCTACGATAAACAGCACGTTATACTTCGCTGCGATAGCGCCCACTGCTTCTATATCCACATAATTACCGGTCAGATTGGAGCCATTGGTGCATACGACAGCCTTTGTATCTGGTCTGATCGCTGCTTCCAGATCAGCAAGATCCATCACGCCTCGCTCGTCTGCTTTTACAAATGTAAGCTCTACACCCTTTTCCTCCATCTCATATAATGGACGCAGGACAGAATTATGCTCCATAACCGTTGTAACCACATGATCTCCCGGATTCAGCACACCTTTGATGGCAATATTCAGGCTTTCCGTAGAATTTGCTGTAAATACAATCTGTCTGGGACTGGTGCCATTAAAAAAACGGCACAGCAGCTCTCTGGTGTCATAGACTGTTCTTGACGCACTAAGCGATGCACCATGAGCACCGCGTCCGGCATTCCCCATAGATTCCATTGCAGCTGCCACTGCCTGAATGACCTCCTTTGGCTTCTGCATAGTTGTCGCTGCATTATCCATATATATCATAATACTCACCTATTTCTATCCGTATTATTTCTTACGTTTCTCATACGGATACACTTCCTGTACAATTTTCAAAAAATGTTCTGCGGATAAAGATAACTGATGATTCTTATTATAAACCACGTTGATATCTCTTCCATCATCTGCTCCCGGTATATGGAATGCAAGGACATTTCCATCCTCTATTTTGTCCGCTGCCGCAAGCTTCGACAACAGCGACACACCCATACCGCTGCAGACAGATTTCTTAATCGTCTCCTGGTTCTCGATGCTGGCAATCACGTTTAACTGCTCACTGCGAATGCCTGCCACCTTCAGCTGCTTCTCCGCTTCTTTTCTGGTTCCGGAACCTTCTTCACGCATAATGACCGGTTCGTCAAGAATCCACGAAATATCATCCGGCGTCTCAGCACGTTTCCGATACACTTCTGTGTTCGGCGTGATGATCACCAGTTCGTCTTTATAGAATGGAAAATATTTGCAGTGCTTCTTTTCGAGCACAGTGCCGGTAAATCCAATATCCACCATATGCTCGACCACCTGATTAACCACATTTGCGCTGTCAGACTCCATGATCTTAAGCTGCTCTCCCGGATATTTTTCGTTAAATCTGGCAAGAATCTTCGGAAGCAGATACTGGGATGGGATCGTAGATGCCGCAATGGTAATACACTGGCGTCCCATTTTCCTGCGTTCTCCAAATTCTTCCTCAATCCGTTTCTCCAGATCTACCATCTGACTGGCATAACGATACAGTGTCTGACCTTCTGCCGACAGACTGACTTCTTTTGTATTTCTGACAAACAACCGTACTTCCAGTTCTTTCTCAAGCGCAGAGATATGCGCACTGATCGTCGGCTGTGTCAGGTACAGATTCTTTGCCGCTTTGGAGAAACTGCCGCCCTCTGCTACCTCTACAAATGCTTCTAACTGCTTTAAATTCATTAGTATGCTACCCTTTCACTTTCTGCTCCGACACGCTTTGTCACCTTAATGCTATCCATATACTCAATGATCGGCTTCGCACTCTTACGGCTGGTCTGGAACAGATCTCTCACTTCCGCTGTCGTAATAACCTCGCGTTTTTTTAACTCTTCCTGGATCATCGTCTTCGCTTTTTCCATATATTCTGTCAGGGTATAAAGGTCATCGGAAACTTTTACGATCCGCTTCTCTTCCAGGAGAATATTTAATATATCATCTGCCACAGCCTTATCTTTTTCACCAAAGGCAATGTCAGAATAACGCGCAAAATCATAGCCCGCTTTCCGCACGGTATCCAGAATCTTCGCAGACACACGGTCATACACCGTATCTTTTCTCACTTCGTAATCTGCCGTGCACAGGTATTCTTCCATGCGCTTTAAGGCACCTTCCTGCTCCAGATATTCAACATAGTGGTCAAATACCACCGGCTTCATCTTCTTCAGATAGGTTACCTGCACTTCTGCTTTTTTCATACCATAGCGGTATGGATATTTCTCTTCATACTGTTTCAATGCTTCAAGAATCTTCTGACGCATTAACTTCTCAGATCCCACATGCCACAGATAGAGATCCTTTCTTGTAGCAAATGTAAGAATCACGCCAGAATCCTTTAACGTCTGTACATCCTCAGCCACCTCTTCCGGGGACATGGCGGTAAGCCTTGCCACCTCTGCCTGTGTCAACAGATCTTCTCCGTGTTCGCGAACCCGCAATTCGATGACATCAATGGATGAACCGGATTCTTTGCGCTTCAAGTCTTCGATCACCGGTTCCTGGAATCGTCTGTGGATCACCGGATTCGGCTCCAGAACCACGCCTCCGCCGATAGTCTCCATCGGCGAATAGAAACGGATCACGAATTTATCTCCTCTGCGAAGTGCAATCTCTTCTTCCAGTCTGAGCTGTACATAGCCACTCTCACCCGGTCCGATTTCTTCTTTATCCAGAAGCACAGCACGACACAGAATTTCACTGGTTCCGGTAAACAAATGCAGTCTGGTGTGATTGGTCAGCACACGCATAGATGACTTCAGAATATTCACTTTCACATCCAGCAGATCTGTATTCTTCATGCTGTTTGGCGGTGCAAGTACACACCCGCGGGATAACTCACGCTTCTTGACATTGGACAGATTAATAGCCACGCGTTGTCCTGCATAACAGCATTCCTGATCCTCTCCATGCACCTGAATACTCCGTATCTTGCTGGTCTTACCAAGCGGATAGATCTCTAACGTATCTTCTTTTGTGATCGTACCGGAAAGCAGTGTTCCGGTAATAATCGTTCCAAATCCGGATAACGAAAATACACGGTCAACAGGAAGTCTCGGAATCGTTGTAATATCCTTTTCTTCCACTTCGTCCTGCATCATATGGTCAATCTCCTGCACCAAAGCATCCAGTCCCTGACCGGTAGCCGCTGATACTTTCATCACCGGTGCATGTTCAAGGAACGTGCCTTCCAGTTCTTCACGCACTTCCTCTTCCACAAGCTCCAGCCACTCTTCATCTACAAGATCACATTTGTTCAGTACAATGATACTTTTCTGAATACCAAGCAGCCCGAGGATATCCATATGCTCTCTGGTCTGCGGCATCACACCTTCATCAGCTGCGATTACCAGCATAACCAGATCCATGCCTACCACTCCGGCTACCATATTATTAATAAATTTTTCATGACCCGGAACATCAATGATTCCGGCACGGTCACCACTTGGGAGGTCAAACCAAGTAAAGCCAAGGTCTATGGTGATCCCTCGCTTCTGTTCTTCCTCCCAGCGATCTGTATTACGCCCGGTCAGGGCTCTGATCAAAGTAGTCTTGCCATGATCAATATGCCCTGCCGTACCTATTATCACATGTTTCATTCTAATATCTCCAGCCTATTTCTCCTGTCCCAGCAGTTCCTGCAGTTCTGCTGCGATCAATTTGAAATCTTCTGTTTCTACCGTCCGCACATCCAGCATGATCGTGTCATTAACCGTTCTCGGAATCATCGGCACGGTCAGATGCCGCATCTGGTCTTCCAAAGCCGCTACGCTTTCATGCTTTGGGTGGATAGCTACTGCCATACTTGGTATCCGCTCCATCGGAAGTGAACCGCCACCGATCTGAGATTCGCAGGATACCACATCCACCTTCGCCGGAAGATCTGTCGAACGAATCGTTCTCGCAAGACTTCTTGCCCGGCGCGCCACCTCGTCCAGTGGCTCTGTGATCATACGCAGCACCGGAATATGCTGAACTGCCTGTTCCTCTGACAGATATTCCTGAAGAACCAGTTCCAGTGCAGCCGCTGTGAATTTGTCAATTCTCAGTGCACGGGTAAGCTGATTCTTCTTCATCATATCGATGTATTTCTTCTTACCGACAATGATACCTGCCTGTGGGCCACCGAAGAGCTTATCGCCGCTGAAGCACACGACATCAGCCCCTTTGGCTACTGACTCCTGTACAGTCGGCTCATAGGTCAGACCATATTTGGACAGATCGATCAGCACGCCTCCCCAGATCTTCAATCACCGGAATGCCATGTTCCTTCGCGATCGGCATCAGTTCATCGATTCCTACTGATTCAGTAAATCCAACGATCTTATAATTGCTGGTATGTACTTTTAATAATGCTTTTGTTTCTTCTGTGATATTCTCTTCATAATCACTGACATGCGTCTTATTGGTCGTACCCACTTCCACAAGCGTCGCACCACTCTGTGTCATTACATCCGGAATGCGGAAATTGCCGCCGATCTCGATCAGTTCACCACGGGACACGATGACCTCACCGCCTTTTGCAAGGGAGCTTAAAATCAGAAGTACAGAAGATGCATTATTATTGACAGCCATGGCCGCTTCTGCTCCTGTAATCTTACACAGCAGTTTCTCAAAATGCGAATAGCGCTCGCCGCGTCGTCCCTCTTCCAGGTTGTATTCCAGGTTGGAATAGCCTGTCACAATGTCAAATGCTTTCTTCATATGTTCCCGGCTGATCGGTGCACGTCCCAGATTGGTGTGCAGGATCGTACCCGTGCCATTGATTACTTTCTTCATATTAGGAGTGTGCATCTTCTCTACAGCATCTCCGATATGAGATACCAGAAGTGCAATCTGCTCCTGTGCTTTATCTTCCTCATCACAGCCGCCGATGAACGCTCGCAGGTTATCCATCTCTGCGCGGATCGCTTCCATCACAGAATCACGGCTGTATCTTTCAATCATTTCCTGGATTGTCTGACTCTCTAACAGAACGTCAACCTTCGGAATACTGCGGTATAATAGATTTTTATTCATGACTTTCGCCTCTCTAATACAGTCTGATTAATTTGTCACTCTTCTCAGCCACACGTCCGATCACAGACACCTTAGTATCAATGCCGGAGCGTGCAAAATCTGCCAGCATCTGTTCCAGATACTCCGGTGCTACGCTGATCAGCAGCCCACCTGATGTCTGTGGATCGTAAAGCAAATCCAGATAATGTTCTTCCACACTTCCTGTCTCTACTTTATCAATGGAATACCTGCGGTTCTTATAAGCTCCGGCAGGTACAAGTCCCATCTTGGCATAATCGATTGCATCTGCAAAATACTCAATATCACGCACCTTCAGTTCGAAGGTTACTTCACTGGCAGATGCCATCTCTACGCAATGCCCCAACAGCCCAAATCCGGTAATGTCTGTGCAGGCAGATACATCATAACGCTCTACCACCTGCTTGCCGATCTTGTTCAGCGAAGCCATTACCGTCTGTGCTTCCTGTATCGCAGATGGTGATGCAAAATCCGCTTTAATCGCGGTATTCACGATTCCGCTTCCAATCTGTTTCGTCAGGATCAGCACATCTCCCGGCCTGCATCCGTAGTTCTTAAATATCTTATCCGGATGTACAAACCCGGACACGCACAGACCATATTTCGGTTCGTCATCCTGCACGGAATGACCACCTACAAGTACGGCTCCTGCTTCTTTTACCTTATCTGCACCTCCTGCAAGAATGTCTCCCAGGATTGCCGGATCCAGGCAGTTCGGAAAGCCTACAATATTAAGTGCTACTGCAGGTTCGCCGCCCATCGCCCAGACATCACTCAGCGAATTGGCTGCTGCGATCTGTCCGAACATATATGGATCATCCACGATCGGTGTAAAGAAGTCCACGGTCTGGATCATGGCAATGTCGTCTGTTACTTTATAAATAGCGGCGTCATCAGAAGTCTCTATTCCAACCAGCAGATTATCATCCTGGAATTTTGGCAGCTTACTCAGAACCTGAGCAAGGGTCTCCGGACCTATCTTAGCCGCTCAACCCGCTGTCTTACTGAGACTTGTCAGCTTAACGTCTGTTTTCATTCTATAATATCCTCCTTTTGGGGAACCCTGCCGGCTATGGGCGAATGATCTTATCAGCCCCTGCCATAGTCTCTGCAATCACGTACATATTGGTCACAGATCCCACTGCAAGCTTCTCCTTAATTCCATAATAATCCAGGCAAGTTCCACATGTCATGATGTTCACGCCCTGTGCTTCCAGTGATTTCAGATCTTCCAGAGAGTCAGAGCCTTCGCATGTAAGTGTTGCTCCACCGTTATAGAACAGCATTGTCTTAGGAAGCTTGTCTAACTGTGTAACTGCATAAATGAAGCCCTTGATCAGAACTTTACCAAGTTCATCATTACCGCTTCCCATACGGTCAGAGCTCACTACTACTACCATGTTATCTCTTGCATCCGGAATGCACGCTGTCTCTTCTGCATCGTCTGCTGTAACTGCTGCGCCTCCCATAGCGATTGTTACTTTGTATTCTTTTTCCCCAAGCTTTTCAGATGTAACCTTTCCACCGCTGGAAGAAGCCATCTTTGTAACATTCTGCACCGCAATCTCATTGTCCACCAATACTTCGATTGTCTCCGGTCCTGTCAGAGCCTGCATAGCTTTCTTTGTCTTAATAACCGGGATCGGGCAGCTATCGCCCATTGCATTAACTGTAATCATGATAATTTCCACCTTTCTTAAACTATCCCTTTACATTTATAGATATATTCTATCATTATAAGTGTAAAAGGTAAATATATTTTCTATACATCTGATTATAGTCCTTTTCTTTATTTTATTCAAATAGATAGCTTCTATATAGTCCGTCCGCCATAGACTGTTTCTATAGGTAAGCGTTTTATAGACAGTTACCGCTTTTCATTTGAGGATACGCATGGTACAATTATATTTATAGAAACGATAAAGAAAGAGGTACATTATGTGGATTGCAGATCAATGGAATGATTATGAAGTAATAGATTGCAGCAAAGGTGAAAAATTAGAACGCTGGGGTGATTACCTGTTAGTCCGCCCAGATCCACAGGTCATCTGGGATACTCCTAAGAAGAACCGTGGTTGGAAGCACATGAACGGTCACTACCACCGCAGCAAAAAAGGCGGCGGTGAATGGGAATTTTTCGACCTGCCGAAACAGTGGCAGATCCATTATAAAGATCTGACATTTAATCTGAAGCCGTTTAACTTTAAACACACCGGACTTTTCCCGGAACAGGCAACAAACTGGGACTGGTTCTCTGACAAGATCAAACATGCAGATCGTGAGATCCGGGTTTTGAACCTTTTTGCCTATACAGGCGGTGCTACCCTGGCAGCTGCCGCAGCAGGCGCAAAGGTAACTCATGTAGATGCCTCAAAAGGCATGGTAACCTGGGCAAAGGAAAACGCAGTCTCTTCAGGTCTGAAAGACGCTCCGATCCGCTGGCTTGTAGATGACTGTGTAAAATTCGTAGAACGCGAGATCCGCAGAGGCAATCACTACGATGCCATCATCATGGACCCACCGTCTTACGGACGCGGACCTAAGGGCGAGATCTGGAAGATTGAAGATTCCATCCATTCTTTCATCAAGCTCTGCACAAAGATATTATCCGATGATCCGTTATTCTTCCTGGTCAATTCATACACAACCGGACTCGCACCTGCTGTATTGACCTACATGTTAAGCACGGAACTTGCTCCATGGAACGGTACCGTAGAATCTCAGGAAATCGGACTTCCGGTTACAGAAAGCGGACTGATTCTTCCTTGCGGCGCATCTGGACGCTGGGAAGCAAAATAACGAAACTATTATGTATAAATTCAGCCCTATGACTAATCAAACAGTTTTGATTACTAATCACATTGTTTGATTAATCATAGGGCTGATTGTGTATATTAATGCCTATTGAATCTTTATTCCATTTTCCATTTCTTCCGTCGCAGCTTCGTAAAAGCCTTTCATTGCAGTAATCATATATTCCAGATCCTTCACGCCTGCCGTCTCATAGCTGGAATGCATGGCAAGCTGTGGAAGTCCGATATCCACACACGGCACCGGTACCTGAAGTGCGGAAATATTGCCAAGTGTGGAGCCGCCTGCGATATCCGAATGATTGGTAAATACCTGTGTCGGCACACCTGTTTTCTCGCAGATGCGGCGGAATACTGCTGCTGTCACGCCATCAGACGTATAGCGCTGATTACCACTGAATTTGATCACAATCCCCTGATTGACCAACGGACGATTGGATGGGCATGCCTTTTCCGGATAATTCGGATGTACTGCGTGCGCATTATCTGCGGATAACATCATGCTTCCTGCGATCAGCCTCCGGTAATCGGACGCACTGCCGCCAAACGCTTCCTGTATCCGTTCCAGTGTATCTGCCAGAAATGTTGATGCCGCACCCTGTCTGGTGGAACTTCCTACTTCTTCATTATCATAAACACAGTGCACCGGAATCCGGTCATGTTCCTCTGCACTCAGAAAACTGGCCATAGATGAATACACACACTCCAGATCGTCTAATTTACCACTCGATATAAATTCATCTTCTGAGCCCCAGACACTGCCCGGCATACGGTTATATACATAGAGGTCACTTCCAAGAATATCTTCTTCCTTCACATCTGCTTCACGGGCAATCCGGTCCATAAAACTTTCCTTTTCGCCCTTTGTTCCCATACCGTATAAAGGCAGCATATCCTTCTGCGCATGGTAATCATATCCCGTATTGATATCACGGTTCATGTGGATAGCAAGACTTGGAAGCATCAGCAGATCCTTATCGATCTGAACCAGCTTCACTGTGACGCCTTCCTCGCTCTTCACAAGCAGTCTTCCCGCCACGGAAAGCGGACGGTCAAACCATGTCGAACAGATCATGCCGCCGTATTTCTCCACATTCAGACGGACATACGCCTGCTCTGACCACAGTTCCGGATTCTCCTTAAGCTTCAGGCACGGCGCATCACTGTGGCTTGCCACAATCTGGAAGCCGCCAAACGTTCCCTTAGGAACGCGGAATGCGACCATCGCGGAACCATTGCGGATCACGTAGTATTTGCCGCCCTGCTCCAACTTCCACTCTTCACGCTCCAGAAGCTGCTTATAGCCCTGTTCTGCCAGTTCCTGCTTCATATTATCAATCACATGGAACGGCGTTGGACTCTTTTCTATAAATCGGAATAATCCTTCTGTATAATTCATAATCATTCTCCTTTTCTCAATACCGATCAATACATCTAATTAATATTATAACAGATGTGACACTTTATCGGTAACGAATACGAAAGGTTTTCTGGATGCGATCCATACCAATGCCAGACAGAACAAAATCAACAGTATACTTTCTGTATTACTTCTCACCGAAGCCAGCACAGGAGTTGCGTATTTCAGACAACTGTACACCAGTCCATGAAAGATATATACTGCCATCGTTCGTTCTCCGATATAAGAATACGCTTTTTTCTCTGCCGGAAGCACCAGCATGAGCAGATAGATCAATACAAAAGACAGCACATAACATCCGCAACGGATCAGCATCCCCTCCACCGGATCCAACCCGAGTCCTGCATAAGAGTATCTGCCATAAAAAATCTTCACCGGAAGCTTATGGTGATAGTCATCCACAAACAATCCTATGATCAGCATTGTAAGAACAGCCAGCGCCCCACAGTATCCTGCCGGCTTTCGGAATCGTTCCAGCACACTGCTGTCAAATTCCATTCCCGCCATAAAAAACGGAAAGAAAAAAAGAATCCTTGGTATAGACAGATAATTGCCGAGTCCCACAAAACCAATCAAAAGTCCGCCCGCAAACAGAAGCGGCATATGATACGGAAC